>Ga0105049_10011371_pt1 | contig 10193 bp, 9 predicted proteins | sample MAT06_FD_78087 | JGI IMG/M metagenome (GOLD analysis project Ga0105049, IMG submission 78087) | Freshwater microbial communities from Lake Fryxell liftoff mats and glacier meltwater in Antarctica - MAT-06 | ecosystem: Environmental > Aquatic > Freshwater > Ice > Liftoff microbial mat | place... | reverse complement strand
GGGTTCGCGAGCAACCGCCGCACGGCCGGGTCCTTGGCGCTGCGCGCGATCTCGAGGCCGCTCGCGATGGTGCCGCCTGATACGCCGCCGCGCTGCGCCCCATAGTAGGCCGTGACCTTGTCGGCGGGGCGCCCGAAGCGCGCGCGAAATGCATCCTGTGCGAGCAGCGTGCCGAGGTCGGATGGGATCGAATCGTAGCCGCACGCGTGCACGATGCGTGCGCCGCTCGCCCGGGCCGTTCCGTCGTGCGCGTCGATCATCGCGCGCATCCACGGCACTTCGGCGGTCAGGTCGCAGTAGTGCGTGCCCGCCTCGGCGCAGGCGGCAACAAGCGCCGAGCCATACTTCGCGAACGGCCCGACCGTCGTGCAGACGACCTTCGTCCGTCGCGCCACCGCCGCCATCGCGACCGGGTCCAACGCATCGGCGACGATGATCGGGACATCGAACCCGAGCGCCGCGAGCTTGTCGCGATTGCGCCCGGCGATCGCCCAGCGCCCGGCCGCGCGATGCTTGGCCAGGTACTCGGCGACGAGGCGCCCGGTGAAGCCGGTCGCGCCAAATAGGATCACATCGAGCTCACGGGGAGCGTTGACATCGTCACTCATCGGGTCACCTCAACGTTTCGGTCGGCACGAGCTCTATCGCTTTTTCCGGGCACCAAACGACACATAGCCCACATGCGTGGCACGTGTCCGCCTTCGGCGTGTAGGCAGCCTGCGCCCAGCCTCTCGCGCCTCTGCCCGATTCAGCGAGGTCATGTCGTCGCCGCGTCGCGCGCCCCACGCATGCCTGGACCACGGCCGCGCATCATCGCCTTCATGCGCTCACGCTCCTCGGGTGACAGGCCTTCCATCTTGCGCTCCCAGCGTCCGCGCCAGTGCCCACCGTCACGCCGATGGCGCCCACCGCCCCAGCCCCCCAACAGGATCCGCGACAACGCGAACAGGCCCAGCCCCTGCAGCCACGAGACCTGCGGTCCCGCGAACAGCGCCGGCACCAGCGCGTTCCAGAGGCCCATCACCAGGAGCCCGAAGAGTGCCACCGCGACCGCCCCGATCGCGACGAACATCAGGATCTTCAGCCCGCGTGGGCGCCGCCGTCCGTGCCATCCATGGCCGTCGCGGCCCTCGCCTTCACGGCCTTCATGGCCCTCACTCTCACCCATCTCACGCTCCGATTTCGCTTCCGCCATTGTCATTCTCCTCTCGAATTTCATGTCTTGTGCGGTGCTTGCTGCCGAGTCGCTGCTCAGCGCCCGAGCACGTCGTACAGCTCGGCCAGCCGCTCCCGCAGGAACAGCACCGCGTAGCGCTTGCGCGAGATCAGCGTCGGCACCTTTTCGCCGGTCGCTGCCGCCATGTCCTTGAAGCTCATGCCTTCCAGCTCGTGCCACACGAAGACGTTGCGCTGCTCCAGCGGCAGCTCGCCCAGCGCGGCTTCCAGCTCACTCCACAGGAGCCCGCGCAAGTAGTCGTCCTCCGGACTGCCATGCCCATCCGCGAGCCAGCCCTCGACGCCGAGCTCCAACCCGTCGTCGTCTTCACGCACCTCTTCGGTCGTAATCCTCTTCTTTCGATACGCATCTATGATGCGATGCTTCGCCACCGTGTAGAGCCATGCCGTCGCGACCTCGACCGGACCCGTCATGCCGGCCAGTTGGGCCAGCACATCCTGCAGCACATCGTCCGCGTCTTCGTTGCTCGCGACGCGCCCGCGGATGTACTTCCAAAGCCGCGCGCTCTCGCCTTTCACGAGGCGTCGCATCGACTCGGTCCGCACTTCCGCCATCACTTCCTTGGGACTCACCACCACCATCGCTTCCGATGACGGGGCCCTGGCCCTCATGTTTTGACGCGCGCGAAAAAAACTCCCGGAGCCTTCTCGGGGCATCCGATCTACGCACGCGCCACCAGGCTCTCACGCGTGAGCTGGCCTTCGATCAGCTTGCCACCGATGGTCGCATAGAGCTGCCCATCGGTGTGGACCAGCTCGATGTTCGTATCGCGTCCGACCACTTCTTCGAGCGCGTCGAGGAAGCGCGTCTCGAGGCACCAGATCGCCAGCGCTTCCGCCTTGTAGACGGGGCGTGTCGCGGCGTCCTTGCGGAGGAGCCCGACATCGCCCGACGTGAACAGCGACACCCGGCGCGCGGCCTTGCTCGCCTTGTGCAGACGCTCGGCCGAGGGCATGCCGACGTCGATCCACGCGGTCAGGACGCCGGTCGCATCGCGCACCGACACCGCCGCTTCCTCCGGGTTCGACAGGCCGCCCTTGCTGAACGCGATCCCTTCCTCATAGGAGAGCGCATATGCGAGCACGCGCGTCAGCAGATAGCGCACCGTCTCCGACGGGTGTTTCGCGAGGCGCAGGTCGAGCATCTCGTAGACCCCACGGTCGACATCCGAGAGGTTGATCGCGAGATGATAGATGGTCACGGGTTGGGCCATGGATGGCTCGTGCCACGCCCGTCCGGCGCTGTCCATTACCCCCGCGCGCCCAACACCCGTGTACCCAGCACCCGCATGCGTCGCCACGCGCCCCTATGAGGACCGCACCCAGCGCGGGAGCGAGACACGCGACGGCGATCACCAGCTCGTCGTCCTCGTCGACGAGCGTCTCGTACGCCTCACCGAACTCGATGGCCGGCCAGCGCTCGTCACTCGATGCACGACTGTGACCTTGCATCGTCTCCCCGGTCCGCATCGCGGATGCTCGGGAGGGTCGGCCTCCCGCGCTGAAGTCCCGAATGCTCCAAGCCTATCAGGCCCCTGCGAGCCATCCCAACAGCAAGTCGCGCGCGGCGCGAATGCGGATCGTCAGCTCGGTCGCCGCTTGTTGCAGGTGAGGCGCCTGTGCATGCCGGTCGGGGTGATAGCGCAGGATGAGCGCTCGGTAGGCCGCTTCGATCGCCTCGCGGTCGGACCCGAGTGGCAGCTCCAACGCGGCATAGGCCTCGCGCACTTCGCGCGTGAAGCTATGCACACGTCCCGCCTTTGGGTTGACCCTCGCTGGCTCTGCCCCCTGGCCCCACAGCTCCGCGCCGCGCGCGAGCTCGATGGCCGTCGGATCCGGCGTTGCACCTGCTGTCCCTCCCCAGATGGCCGCGCCCGCCTCGATCTCGGCGCTCAAACTGTCGCCGTCAGCGCGCGCGAGCTCGGCCTCGGCTTCGGCGATGAGCCGTCGTCGCTCGCGCTCGTCACGCTCGAATTCGTTCATGCCGCCGGCCAGGTCGCCGTCGTCACGCGCGCTCTCGCCGTCGCGCAGGACCCGCTTGAGCTCGCTCACCTCCGAGCGCGCGAGGCGCCCGATCCGATCGAAGATTCCCATGCGTTTGTCTCCTCACACTATCTCGCCGACCGTAGCACGTTCGCATAGGATGCGCCGCGATGACCGAGACCCCCCGACACAGGCAGAACGCGCCAGCGCCAGTCATTGGCCCCGAGCGCCGCTTCCTCGACCGCCTGCGCGCGCTCGACAATGTCTCGCCCCACACCCTGCGCGCGACCGACGCCGACCTGCGTGACTTCGCGGGCTTCCTCATCGGCCATCGTGCCGACCTCGAGGAGGCGCCCGACGCGCTCGCCCGAGTTGACCGTCGCGATCTGCGTGCGTATCTCGCGACCCTCATGGAGCGCGCTCAATCGCCTCGGACCATCGCTCGCAAGCTCGCGACACTGCGCTCTTTCTATCGCTTTGTCGTGCGCGAAGGCACCCGTACGACCTCGCCCATGGATGGTCTACGCAACCCGCGCCTGGGTCGCCCGTTGCCCTCGCCGCTCGATCTGCCGGCCACGCTCGAGCTGCTCGATGCGCCCTCCGGCGACGGTGCCCGCGCGACCCGTGACCGCGCCTTCCTGGAGCTCCTCTACGCGGCCGGCCTGCGCGTCTCCGAGGCGACCGGGCTCACACTCGACCGGCTCGATCTCGTCGGTCGGTCGGTGCGGGTCATCGGTAAAGGCAACAAGACCCGCGACGTGCCAATCCACGCGCGCGCCGCGGCGGCGCTGAGCGAGTGGCTCGCGCTGCGACCCGCGCTCTTCACGCCGACCACTGACGTCGCGACCACCAAGCTCGTGTTCCTGGCCGACCGCGGCGGACCGCTGTCCGATCGTTCGGCGCGGCGCCTGGTCGAGCGGGCCTCGAAAGAGGGTGGCCTTGGTCGCCATGTGCATCCCCATCAGCTGCGCCACGGCTTCGCGACGCATCTGCTCGATCGCGGTCTCGACCTGCGCCACATCCAGGAGCTGCTCGGGCACGCGTCGATCAGCACGACCCAGGTGTATACCCACGTCTCGGTCGAGCAGCTCCAGCGCGTGCATCGGCTTGCCCATCCCCGTGCGCGCGCCAGCGAACCGCGCTCGCCGCCTTTCGATTCGCCCATGACTCCTGCCCCTGCGCGCAGCCCCGCGCGCCCTAAGACGCGTCGTTCAACGAAGGACTCCCAATGACCCAGAAGGTCGAGATGCACGGCACGACGATCCTCGCCGTGCGCAAAGACGGCAAAGTCGTCGTCGCCGGTGATGGACAGGTGACGTTCGGCAATACCGTGATGAAAGGCACGGCCCGCAAGGTCCGCACCCTCAATGGCGGGCCCGGCAATTCCAAGGTCGTGATCGGCTTCGCCGGCTCGACCGCCGACGCGTTTACGCTATTCGAGCGCTTCGAGGGCAAGCTCAAGGAGTACTCGGGCAATCTGCGCCGCGCCGCGGTCGAGCTCGCGAAGGACTGGCGGACTGACCGTGCCTTGCGGCGCCTCGAAGCGATGTTGATCGTCGCCGACGCGACCGAGACGCTGGTCGTCACCGGCTCGGGCGACGTGGTCGAGCCCGACCCGTCGAACGCGGGCGTCATCGCCATCGGCTCGGGCGGCAAGTTCGCCGAGGCCGCCGCCATCGCGCTGGCGCGTCATTCGAATCTCGGCGTACGCGAGATCGCCACCGAGGCGATGCGCATCGCCGCCGAGATCTGCATCTACACAAACCACAACCTCACGATCGAAGAGGTCGGCTGATGAGCACGACGGACACGAACACCCCTGCGGTCATCGCCAAGCCGGTCACCGACGCGTCGACCCCGAAGGTCCTCGTCGCCGAGCTCGATCGCTATATCATCGGCCAGCACGCGGCCAAGCGCGCCGTGTCGATAGCGCTCCGCAACCGCTGGCGGCGTCAGCAGGTGAAGGGGCCGCTCAAAGATGACATCACGCCGAAGAACATCCTGATGATTGGCCCGACGGGTTGCGGCAAGACCGAGATTGCGCGCCGCCTCGCGAAAATTGCGAAGGCGCCGTTCATCAAGGTTGAGGCCTCGAAGTTCACCGAGGTGGGCTACGTCGGGCGCGACTGCGAGTCGATGATCCGCGATCTGGTGGAGGTCGCGGTGAAGCTCGTCGAGACCGAGGCGCTCGAGCGCGTACAGGAATCGGCGCGCTTCCAGGCGGAGGAGCGCATCCTCGACCGGCTGTTGCCGACGCCGACGCGTCCGGCCTACGAAGAGAAGGTCGAGGACCCGGGTCGTGCCGCGACGCGCGAGAAGCTGCGGCGCCTCCTGCGCGAGGGGCACCTCGACGACAAGGAGGTCGAGATCGAGACCAGCGAGACGCGCGCGCCAATGCTCGATGCGCTCCAGGGCGCCGGCCTCGAGCAGATGGGCATCAACATGAAGGATGCCTTCGGTCACATGTTCCCGAAGAAGACGAAGCGGCGCCGCGTGAAGGTGCCGGAGGCGCTGGAGATCTTGTCGCGCGAGGAGGGCGAGCGGTTGGTCGATCGGGATGCGATCACCTCCGAGGCGCTCGAGCGTGCGCAGCAGAGCGGCATCATCTTCTTGGACGAAATCGACAAGATCGCCGGCCGCGAAGGCGGCAAGCACGGCGGTCCCGACGTGTCGCGTGAGGGCGTGCAGCGGGACCTGTTGCCGATCGTCGAAGGCTCCACGGTCACGACCAAGCACGGCATGGTGAAGACCGACCACATCCTGTTCATCGCGGCCGGCGCCTTCCACATGACGAAGGTCACCGACCTCATCCCCGAGCTGCAGGGGCGCTTCCCGATCCGCGTCGAGCTCGAGTCGCTCACCGAAGACGACTTCGTGCGCATCCTGACCGAGCCCGAGAACTCGCTCATCCGGCAGTACGAGGCATTGCTCGCGACCGAGCTCGTGCATCTCGAGTTCCTGCCCGACGGCGTGCGGCACATCGCAGCGATCGCCTTCCAGGTGAACGAGCGCAACGAGAACATCGGCGCGCGCCGCCTCCACACCGTGATGGAGCGCCTGTTGGACCGCGTGTCCTTCGAGGCTTCGGACCTGCCGAACAAGGTCGTGCGCATCGATCACGCGTTCGTGCACGAGGCGCTCGCCAACATCGTCCAGGACCCGCGCTTGGAAAACTACATCCTCTGATACGCGGAGCGGCCGGTCGCTGTCGCCTGGGTGCGGGGGTGTGATCGAAATTGAGGGGAATGGCCCTGGGAGCGGGTCGGCCCTGGCAGCCGATGCGGCGAGGAAGGGTTTGCGATGGCAGTGGGTCAAGGCGGGCCCCACTTCCTCGAGTTCTTCGGCTCTCTTCTGCTGCCGATCGCATCCGGGGTTGAGTCAAGTGCCGCCTCACCTCGAATCGCACCTGGATGATGAACCACGGAGACACTGAGAACACGGAGATTTGAAGCTGAGGCATGAGGACGTCTGCGAGCGCGTCATCGGCGTGGCCGTCGAGGTTCATTGGCATCGGGCACGCCAACGGCCGTCGGGCGCTGGCTTCTGGCTCCGCCTCCGTGATCCCCGTGTCTCCGTCATTCGTCCGTTGTCGGATCGCGCCCCGAGCCATTTTCCTCCTCTTGAATCACACCCTGGGTGCGGACGCCACGGACGCCACAGCGCCTGTGACGCGGTCCGCTGATCCCGAGGTACGCTTTACGGTTGCGCCGCAGCGCGCTACCGGTCGGCCACGCGCGCGGGAGCGTCAACCCCTTCGCGCCCCCTCACCGCCTTCGGAGTCTCTGATGCGTCGTCTCCTGTTGTTGTGCCTCCTGCTCGTGGCGACTGCGTGCGGCAAGAAGGCAGAGCCCTCGCCCGTCGCCGCCCCGGTGACCGCGACGTCGCCGCCGTCTCCTGAGAACGCCGCCCCGACCTCACCCGATGCGGCCAACGCGGTGCCTGATGCGCCCGCGCAGCCCGCGCCCGATACGGCACCCGCATCCGATGCGGCACCCGCCGCACCCGATGCCGCCGCCACCGCCGCCCCGAACGACTCCGTCGACGGCCCGGCCAAGGGCCGCAGTCCAGGCTTCGCCATCCTTGCGAAGGCCCTCATCACAGCCTGGGTGGCGGCCCAGAACGATGCGAGCTTCGATGCGTACGCCGCGAACTACGCGCCTCGCTTCACCGGCATCAAGCGCTCTGGCACGCGCGAACGCACCTTCGGCCGCGCCGGGTGGCTCGCCGACCGGACGAAGATGTTCAAGCAGGCGATGCAGGTCAGCCTTGACGACATCCACGTGGTCGCCGTGGGCGACACCGCGATCGTGACCTTTGTCCAGAGCTGGGCCTCGGGCAGCTACAGCGACAAGGGACCAAAGCAGCTCGTGCTGGTGCCGACCCGCGACGGGCTCAAGATCGCGCGCGAAGAAATGCTGCGCTCCGAGCTCGTCACCGGCGACGTCACAGCCAAGCCGATCGACCCCGCGCTCTATGGCGCCGTCATCAGCGCCGGCAGCGAGGTCTACCTGGCGCTGACCGGCGACAACCTCGATGACGCATGGGGACGCGGCGCCCCGGTCCTCGCCCGCAAGAACGGCCCGACGACCGTCGTTCGTGCGACCGACGCAGCCGCGCTGCCGACCGGGTTGAAGGAGTGGATCGGCAAGAAGGTCGTGACCGACACGGGTTGCGAGGCGACCATCGACCGCGTCGACCTGGTGATGCGCTACCAGCCGCACTTCGGGGTCGTGCAAGGCTGGAACGGTATGGGTGACATGGGCAACACGACCCCGATGAGTGACAGCGAGATCGCCGCCGACGCCTGGAAAGGCGGCGCCGGCCTCGTCGCCGCGGCCCACCTGTCCGGCTGCAAGGATGGCATCCGCGCGCGCGAGGCCGGCGCCGCGAAGCCGACCGTGTTCAACGCGAGCGAGCCCGCGCCCGCGCTGCGGGATGCGGCCGTCGCCGAGCTCCGCGCGCTCGTTGGCTGGAAGGCGTTGGCGCGCGAGGCCAAGGACTCCGAGCCGCCGGTGACGACCGCGAGCTGGGACGAGTGGGAGGGCGCGCGGCCCGAGGTGCGGGCCTGGCAGGACGATGCCAGCGGCCGCATGTTCGTTCAGGTGAGGGCGGCGGCCGGTAGCGGCTGCGGCCAGTTCGGGGGCAGCTTCGGCGCCGTCTTCGAGGTGAAGGATGCGGCGACGAAGCCGACCTTCGTGCTGCTCACCGACCCGCAAGGCGGGCCGACGAAGGCGGTACAGCAGGTCGTCGACCTCGACGGCGACGGCGAGGTCGAGCTCGTGCTCCCACACGGCCTCGTGCAGCGTGCGGGTGCGATATGGGCGGAGACGATCGACTGGACGCCGCCCGACTTCGACTGCCCCTGCTGAATGCGGCGGCAGCCCGGGCCTTCGCGAGGGTCGCGAAGCCTGGACGAAAAGGCCCGCCCCTGGCGACGTTCGAGCCCGAATTTCGCCATGGCGTTGAGGTGAGGCTCGCTCCATACTCCGCGCGGAGCCCACCATGCACGACCGACAAACCACCCTTCCGCTTGCGCTCAGCGCGTTCGCGGCCCTCGCCTTCACCACCACCGCCTGCATCGAAGACGAGGCGGTGAAGACCTGCATTGTCGCCGGGGTCGAGCACGCGGTCGGTGACACCTTCCCTTCCGCTGACGGCTGCAACACATGCTCGTGCGGACAGGGCGGCGAGGTGAGCTGCACGCTCATGGGCTGCGTCGAGACGTGTACCTACGACGGGGTCGTGCACCAGGCCGGCGCGACCTTCCCCTCGACGGATGGATGCAACACGTGCACCTGCGGCGACGGCGGGCAGGTCTCGTGCACAGAGATCGCGTGTCCTCCGACGACCTGCGCCTACAATGGGGTCACCCATCAGGTCGGCGACACCTTCCCGGCCGGCGACGGCTGCAACGACTGCAGCTGCGGCAGTGACGGCCAGGTGTTATGCACCGCGCGCCCCTGCGCCTCGGGCTGCACCTATGAAGGTCAGAGTTACGCCGTTGGCGACGAGTTCCCGGCCGGCGATGGCTGCAACACGTGCGAGTGCCAGGCCGACACGAGCGTCACCTGCACCCGCATCGGCTGTGCTGACACCTGCACCTACGACCGCCGAACCTGGGCCGTCGGCGACACCTTTCCGGCGGTTGATGGCTGCAACACCTGCACGTGTATGGCCGGTGGGCAGGTCGGCTGTACCGAGATCGCCTGCCAGACGTGCGACGCCCAGACCGATTGGTGGCGCCAGTACTACGGGCACAGCAGCGAAGAATGCGCGGCGATCACCTTTGGCTGCCTCGAAGGCGTCCAGCGCTTCGAGAACGACTGCGGCTGCGGCTGCGAGCAACCCGCCGCGTGCGCGCGTGAGATCGACTGCTTTTACCCCGAGTGCGACGCGAGCATCGTCGCCGTGAACTGTCCCTACTCGACGATCGATTCGAGCCGCGATTGCTCGGCCGAGCTCGCGTGTCCGCCCAACGACGGCCAGTGCAGCTACCCTGGGCAGGACCTCGGTTGCGGCATCTGCTACCGACCCGCCGATGGCACCTGCCTGAGCGACGCCGAATGCACAACGGGCACCCTCTGCGAGCCGCTGCGCTGCGCCTGCGAGCCCACCTCTGTGTGCCTACCGGGCTGCACTGCGGCCACCGACTGCGGCGAGGGCCGGGTCTGTGGTGACGGTGGGCGGTGCGTCGCAACGGCCTGCGCCGGCGCGGCCGACTGCCCGCCGAACTTCCGCTGTGATAGCGGTGGTTGCCTGCGCAAGCAATGCACCGCCAGCGATAGCTGCGATGGCGCCTGCGTGCTCGGGCAATGTTATTCGGAGCCCGGGACCTGCACGTTCCCCGTGCCCTGAAGGCCTTCGCAAGGATGGCGAAGCCTGGACTGAAGGCCTTCGCAAGGATGGCGAAGCCTGGACTGAAGGCCTTCGCAAGGATGGCGAAGCCTGGACTGAAGGCCTTCGCAAGGATGGCG
>Ga0105049_10011367_pt1 | contig 10194 bp, 10 predicted proteins | sample MAT06_FD_78087 | JGI IMG/M metagenome (GOLD analysis project Ga0105049, IMG submission 78087) | Freshwater microbial communities from Lake Fryxell liftoff mats and glacier meltwater in Antarctica - MAT-06 | ecosystem: Environmental > Aquatic > Freshwater > Ice > Liftoff microbial mat | place... | reverse complement strand
ATGTGGTCAGGCTGGCCGACCTTTCCAATGGTGTTTGTGAAGGGTGTACTGGTCGGTGGCGCAGACGATGTTGCGCGATTGATCAAGAGCGGCGAACTGTCGAAATGAACGGTGTAACGCTCTGCTGCCAACGCAAATCGAGGCGCGCTGCGGCGCTGCGCACATAGGCCCGCGACGCATGTTACGGGTGCGCCGCTAGTCGATCTTCGCCCCGGACGCCCGCGCAACCTCGGCCCATTTACCTATGTCGGCCTTGAGCATCGCCAACGCCTCCTCAGGACGATTGGCGATTACATCAGCCCCCTGTAAGGCGAAACGATCAACCATCTCCTGACTCGTCATGACTTTTCGGGTGGCGGCGTGAAGCCGCGTGAGGATGTCGCTTGGCGTTGCGGCCGGCGCAAACAAACCGAACCAGTTAGTCGACGAAAAGTCCTTGAAGCCCGATTCAGCCACGGTCGGCAAATCAGGATACTGCGCGGATCGGCGCGGCCCGGTGACGGCCAGAGCGCGCACTTTGCCCGACTTCACCAACGGGCCGATCGATATCGTGCTGTCATACATCATCGAAATCTGGCCGGACATCAGATCGGGAAACACAAAGGTACTGCCTTTATAGGGAATGTGGGTGATCGCGATGCCATTCAACGTGTTGAACATTTCGCCGGTCAGATGCGAAATGGTACCGTTGCCGCTTGAGCCAAAGTTGAGCTTGCCCGGATTGGCCTTCGCATAAGCGACCAACTCCTTGATGTTTTTGACCGGAAGCTCTGCATTGACCAGCACGATGTTTTGTGACGCGGCCAGCATCGAAATCGTCGCAAAGTCGCTCACCGGATCGTAAGGAAGTCTCCTATAGAGGCTCTTGGCGATGGCGTGATTGCTCGACGTGCCGATCGTCAGGGTATAGCCATCAGGCGGGGCTTTGGCCACGATGTCCGCGCCGATGGTGCCGCCCGCGCCCGGCTTATTTTCGATGATGACCTGTTGCTTGAGCTCCTCTCCCAGCTTGGCGGCGAAATCGCGCGCAAGGATATCGGTCGCGCCGCCCGGGGGGAAGCCGAGGACGATCTTGATCGGCTTGGAGGGATAGGGCTGACCGGTTGCCGCGACAGGCATGAACAGCATTGCGGCGACCAGTATGAGAATGTGCCGGGAGAAAACGGAACGAGCCATGGAATGTTGCTCCTCGAAAGCAAGATGGGCAGGGGCGGGGATGACATAGCGGATTCTTCGATACGCGCTACACTTCGGCACGTACCGCGGAAGTATCACCTGAACGCAATACGGGCATCGGTGACTTTTAAGAAAGTCTTTTCCATCCATTGCGACTATTCGAGCACACTTGGCTACTTAACCGGCACCGCAACGACTGAACAGTCTATCGAAGCAATCCCCTTCAGCCGCGCTGACGAAGGCGTGGCATTGGCTTCGAACGCCGCCAACATTTGCCGACCCCGAGGTAAACGGGAGGGCAGAAATGCTCAACGCGATGCTGCTGGCGATGTTCATGTTGGCAATCTACGTTGCCGCCGTCCAAATTCCGTTTTTTCTGTAAACAAGACGGGCGGCCTGTTTCTCGCCGCGATATGGACAGCTTCGTCAGCTGCAGCCTTCGTGTTGCTGCGTCAAGGCAAGCTGGTTCTCGCATCAGCCCTACACTGCACAGTTTTTTTCTGCATTGCGCTTACCTTGATGGTGTTGTCCGGGGGAACCCAGTACATCCTCATCGTCCCCGCCGCCGTGCACATTGCGGTCTTGTTTGGAATTGGATCCGGGGCAACCGTCACCTTGATCGTCATTGGTATTGCATTGTTCATCGCGTTCGGCGGCGACGCGGCGCTCGGAATGCCTCTCCTGTTTCCCTCGCCGAAACTGGCAATCGCCACGTTTCTGATTGTTCCGTTTGTGCTCACGATCCTGCCGATCTACCTCTACATGTCCGCACAAGCAAGAGTTATACGGCGGCTCGACGCAGAACTCGCCATGCGCACGCTGGCCGAGTCCGAGCTTCGTGTACTGAATGAACGACTCGAGATCGCCGTTGGTGAGCGAACTGCTGAGCTGCGCGAGGCCAACTCGGAATTGAATACGTTTGCCCAGCGCGTTGCACACGACCTTCGCGGGGCGATTGGTCACGTGTCGGGATTCATGGGGCTGGTCGTCGCCCGCCCGTCTGTTCAAGCCGATGAAAAGGCCACTGCATACGCGCAGCGCGCCGAGCAAGCGGGCGTGCGGCTGGCCGATCTGGTTGACAGCCTGCTGGCGCTCGCCACCATCAATACCAAACCGCTTGGCTGGCAGGCGCTGGATCTGGACAAGATGGTGGCCGAGGTGGTAGATGGCGTGAGTCTCGTCAGTCCCGAGCGAAAGATTGAATGGGATATCAGGCCGCTCGGTGCGTGCTCTGGTGATCGCGCTTTGATCGCGAACGTGCTGCACAATTTGGTCGGCAACGCCGTCAAGTTCACTGGCATACGCGATGTGGCAAGGATTAGTGTCGTGCCGGAGGGCGGCCAGGAAGACGATCACTGGCTACGCATTCGCATTCGCGATAATGGTGCCGGTTTCGACATGGCCCGTGCGTCTCGTCTATTCGGCGGCCTCCAGCGGCTACACGCCTCGTCGCAGTTTGAAGGGCACGGCCTCGGATTGGCGTCATGTAAGAACATCATTGACATGCATGGCGGCGAAATCTCGACGTTTTCAGTGGTCGACGAAGGCGCCACGTTTTGGATCACACTGCCGCGTTCACAGCCTCTCCAAACAAACTCCGACGCTCATGTCCACGCTGGCTAGCCCGGTTCAAGCTCTGCTGCAGCACCGCACTTGGCTCCCTCGTTCTTTCATCCGCGTCATCGCTTTGTCAGTCGTTGGCCTTGTCTGCGCGTGTTCGAACATCGGCGGCAGCTATTTCTTGACACCGGGGTTGAATGATGACCGAGCCCAGCGCATTCGCGCGGGGATGTCCGCTCTAGAAGTCAAGGTGGCGATCGGCAACCCGCATCAGCGCGTGCGCTTTGACAACCTCAAAGCCACCGCTTGGGACTACCGATACATCGACACTTGGGGTTACATCACGGATTTCGCGGTGATGGTCGGGCATGATGGCCGGGTGGTGAACACCGTGTCGGCGCGGCACTTCGCCGATGACCAATAGCATTTGGCGCGCGTGTTTGGTCGAAGCGCGACGGACAGCGTGACCGGATTGCGCGACCGAACCTAAAGTTTTCGAACTCTCGTCGGACGTTGTCGAACTGTCGTCGGACGCGAATTGAACACACCAAGTCAGTGCGTTGTGGCAATGCCCTAATCATGCCTCCAACGGCTTCACGGACGCGACTGGCTTAGCCGCCCATCCGTTGACACAACTAAAAAGCGGCCCAACAGGGCCGCCCTTTGCGATTCGGCGAGAACGGTTATTGTCGCGGCTCGCCATCCCGATTGACCGCGATGGTCGAACCGGGCTGCGTGGTCATCTGCATGCGATGTTCGACATTGCGGAATTTGTAAGTGACATCCCAATATTCTGGACGTTCGTTGGTGACAGTGGTGCAGCGCTGCACATCACGATCGTAGGTTCCGTTCTTGCTACGGTTGACGTTCGAGCCAATTACGGCACCAGCAACTGCGCCGCCAGCAGTAGCGAGATCTTGACCCCGACCACCACCAACTTGGTGACCCAGCACGCCGCCTAAAATACCGCCAAGAATCGCGCCGCCGACATTGCGATCATTTGACGGCTGCTGCTGTACCTGCTGGCGCTCCATCCAGCAGCGTTGTTCACTTTGACCCATCACCGCGCGGACCGATGTTACCGGCGCGCTGAAGACGCGTTCGTTTGGACGACGGCGCCAATTGTAGTTGGGGGTTTCCATCGGCGCCTCTGCTTCGTAATTCCAATAGTCGTCGCTGCCGCGCTTGCCGGCTGCGCGAACTGAAGAAATCCTGTTTTCCATGCCGGCGCTGCGAAGCGAATCATAGCTACCTTTGACTAGGATCACGCAACGACCTTCATAGCGCGCGTCTTCGCAGACCTCCCACCGACCGCGCTCGACAACAACTGATGAGGCGCGATCGTTGAAGCCGTAGCTGGAAAAATTGGTGACCGGTCCGCCGGTCGAAAACACGCGACCGCGGAAGCCCTCGTTTTCGTAAAAAGTGACTTGTGCCGAAGCAGCAGTTGCGAGTGTTGTTGCCAGTACCAGCGCGGATGCCGCGAATGCAGTGTTGAAAACTTTGTTCATTAATGTCTCCTCGATAAATTGTGAATTCGGCCGACCATATATTCGGGGCCATCCCAGGCGCACGAATCGCGCTTCAGAATTGCGGCGTGTTTTGGTTGCTCCATCGCCTGCTTCGTATAAGCGGAGCGGCTGCGTCGCGGTTAAGCCCCGGGAACGGACTTGATTTGATGTTGGACCGGCTGGGAAGTGGTGTCTGTTCGCTCTGACACATAGAACCCACATGCCGCAAGCGACCGCTACGCGCAGCGTTCGCCAGCGTACATACACCGCTGCCGGTTAGCTGCAAGATAGTCGTCGGCACTTTCTAAATGCCGCCTTTTAATGTCAGGTACAAAGCAAGGCACAACATGACCAAACCCATTTCTCTCGTTCCCGGCAAGAAACAGCCGCCCGTCAATCGACGCAGCGCACCGTTGGCAACGCCGACCGATTTGCATTCCAAGGCGACGCGCGACATCGCCCCTGCCTTGAACGGCGTGCTGGCGGACGTGTTTGCCATTTACCTCAAAACGAAGAATTTCCACTGGCACATGAGCGGCCCGCACTTCCGCGACTACCACCTGCTACTCGACGAACAGGCCGACCAACTGTTCGCCATGACGGATCCGATCGCCGAGCGCATTCGTAAAATCGGCGGTGCCACATTGAAATCCATCTCGCATATTTCGCGCTCACAACGGGTGCTCGACAACGATGCGGAATACGTCGAGCCGAACGACATGCTTGCCGAGTTGCGCGAGGACAATAAAACCCTCGCCGCGCGGATGCGTGAGGCGCACGACCTGTGTAACGAGCATCGTGACAACGCCACGGCGAGCTTGATCGAAGTGTGGATCGACGAAACCGAACGCCGCACATGGTTTTTGTTCGAGACGACCCGCAACGCCAGCGTCGCGCCAGCCTAGCCGGTCTACGACGCTGCGACCGCCGCCGGACCTTTAACTTGCCGTGTGCGCTGCCAGACAGACGCGCGCGCGGCAATCGCGCACAGTACGATAAGAAATCGCCACGAAATGCTACCCAAGGAATTATCATGAAAGTAATATCTTTTGCAAATCCAGCGCGAGTATCGTCTCGTGCCCCTGTCAGTCCATCTGTCACCCTTGGTGTCGCCGCCGCCGCGTTGATCGGCCTCGGCGGGTGCGCCAGCGCGCCACCGCCCATCGAGCAGATGGCGGTAGCCGAGGCATCTGTGCAGCGCGCCACAACGACCAGCACCAGCGAAAACGCGGGTGTTGAATTGCAAGCGGCCACCGCAAAAATGGCGAGCGCACGTCAAGCGCTACTCAGCAAAGACTACGATCGCGCGCGCCAACTGGCCGAACAGGCCGACGTCGATGCGCAGGTTGCCGAGCTGCGCGCACAATCGGCGCGCTCACGAAAAGCTGCCCTGGAGTCCCGGGATGCCGCCCGTGCGTTGCGCGAAGAAATCAGCCGCAAATCTGCGGCACCTACTAAATAAGGATGGATCATGAAATATCGCGCCATATATTCCGTTACGCTGCTGGCCTTAGTTGCCGCATGTAGCTCCGTTCCCGACCGCAACACCGCACTTGAATTGGCCAGAAGCGAATTCAACATCGCGCGAAATGACGCGCAAGTAACGAGCCAGGCGCCGGAAGAGCTGAAACGCGCCGCTGAAGCACTGCGCGTCGCGGATCAAGCGCGCAGCAGCGGCGAAAGCACCGTCAATGTTGATCACCTTGCCTATCTAACCTCGCAGCGCGTGGTGATTGCACAGGAGACGGCCGCCAGCCGCGTGTCGCAGGCGATTACCGCCAGCGCCGCCGCCGAGCGCGACCGCCTGCGTCTGGATGCGCGCACCAATGAAGTGAATGCCGCTCAGCAGCAGCTCGCAGCATCGGAGCGAAGTAATGCTCAAAAGGCCGCCGAACTAGCGATGTCGGAACAAAGTAGTGCACAAAAGTCCGCAGATCTAGCTTTTGCCGAGGCCAATGCTGCGCGTAGTCAGGCTCGCGTCGAGCGACGCGACCAACGGGTCAACGACCTTGAAGCGCAATTGGCCGAACTTAACGCCGTCAAGACCGAGCGCGGTATGGTGGTGACGCTCGGCGATGTCCTCTTCAACACAGGCAAAGCGGAATTACTCCCTGATGGTGGCAAGAACATCGCCAAACTCGCCGAGTTTTTCCGGCGATATCCTGATCGCTCGGCAACCATTGATGGCTATACCGACAGTGTCGGCAATGCAAATGCCAACTTCGCACTCTCCGAGCGCCGCGCTAGCGCCGTCATGTCGGCGTTGGTCAGCCAAGGTGTAGCCGCCAACCGCCTCACCATGCGTGGCCACGGCGCGGATATGCCGACGGCAGATAACGGCACACCGGCCGGTCGACAGATGAATCGTCGCGTTGAAGTGGTTTTCGCCAATAGCGGGATGTAGCCCTGCGTCGACTCAAGCGATCCGCCGGCATACCTAGGCAGCGGCAAGACAAACGCAGTCAGCGGCTCCTTTCAGCGAAGTACGAGTTTGGGCCGAGTGGGCGACCGCAGGGCCTCGCCCGCCGCGAAGGCGGCCGCCCCATTTGGAGAGGCGGGGTTTCTAGAAGTTAGATTTTAGAACGGCTAGATATCAGCTTTACCTTTCGATTTGTCGAACGGCGGTGCCATTTGCGTTTGGTGTTTATGAAGCGCCGCACGCCCTGGGCAATCCCGCACTGCCCGCATCATCCGGGCGCCCGCCTTTGCCTGAGATTCGACAGCCGTCAGCTGCTCGGCCTTACTAATTTGTGACCATACGCCGCTCGATCAGTATGCGCGTTTGTTTCACCGCCTCAACAAACGTGCCGTTCCTCGCGGCGAGGAGCGTCGCGCGATCGATCAGTCGCCATGCTTCATCCTGCCGACCAAGATCAGACACCGTCTGCGCAAGATTATTGAGCGCGACGACTGCGTCCGGCTGGCGTGCCAGTGCCTCGCGCAGCACACCTTCAGCGTCCGCCAATTTGCCTTGATCGTAGTACACATTCGCCAAGCCGATTGCTGCTGCCAGGCTTTGTGGCCAGCGTTCAAGTGCCGCTTGATAAGCGACCTTGACCATGCCGTTCTCCGGTGCCGGATAGCGCGGCGCGGCGCGCGCCATCGCATGAATCGCCCCAACGTAAGACGCATCATCGGCCGTCGCCGGCGTGCGTGTCGGCGGCATCACCACCATCGCCCAGTACGCACTCTTCCTCCAGGTGTATTCGAGCACCGTGAAAGGCAATGTCAGACGCTCTGACTCACCAGAGCGCAGATACAGCATCCCCGCCGGGTAGTCGTAGCCCACCACCACCGCATAGTGCCAACGCGGTCGGCCCAGCGCGCCAAGATCCTGCAGCACGATGACGGGATTGCCTGCGGCGACTTCCATCAGAAGCTGTATGAACGCGCGGTCGCCGGCGGCAAGTTGGTACGACACGCGGCCCAATCGGCGTGGGGTGGCGAGCATATCGATTTGCAGGCTGCCCTCGCGCGCGGGCAAAAAAACCTCCGGTGCCAACGCTTCCGGTGTGGTCGCTACACCGGCCTTCACCATCGCCGTTGCAAGCGCCGCCGGGCCGCACTGCAAGGCCTGTTGCGGAAAAAAAGCAACGTCGGCAATTTCGGATTTCAAGGGCAAACCGACCGGCCATTCAGTGCGAAGCGCGATTGTTTGCGGCACCATTGAGGCGCAGCCACCAAGTGCCAGTAACGCCAACGCGAGCGCGGGAATCAGCGCGGGAATAAAAAAGCCCGCGAGGACGCGGGCGGCGGTATTTATAGGTCTCACTTCAGGCGCGTATCGCATAGACCGCGAGATTCGACCGAAGCAGGGTATCGAATCAACGTGCCGATGTGCATCAGCGGGAGAACGCGAAGTACCAGATGAAGAACACCACCAAGATAATCAGCGCCAGACCACCGTCCGCACCTGCGGGCAAGGAATTGATCTTTGCAGCCAGTGTGTTCACTTCTGAGTTTGTCATCGACGCGACGCGCGCTTTTGCCGCCGTTGGATCAACGCCCATGGATTGCAACTGATTGATCGTTTCGGCACGGCTGAGGAAGTTGTTGATGCTGCTACGGTCGGCTTGTGCGGACGTCGTGGAACTTACCTGATCAACACCGATCATGCCAGCTTGCGCGGCTTGAAACGGCATCATGACCGAAGCGATGACCAGAATGTGGCAAAGCAGTTTTTTGAGTATCGATTGCATGGGTTGCTCCTTGATTGACTTGTCTAAGCGGGCCACCACACGGCGCAGAGTTGCAGCGTGCGGTGATTGGGGTTCAGTCTTGTGAGCACCACCACGCTCGGAGAACAGACTACGTGTCCAGTTGCGGGGCTTTCACGTCGCAAGATTGCGCGGATGCCGTAGACGGGTCTGTGCGGTTGCGTACAATTGCCGCCGGCCGCTCGCTCCAATCTGCCATTTCGGCGTAAAAAGTGCCCACGGACAAGCATGCCGGCGTTTGGCACTCCAATGCTGCGCGCTAGCCGTGATCAGTCCGCTCTGTTGCTGGTGCGGCAGTATCAGCGCCGGTGTCAGTATGAAATGGCGGGAGCTTTGCCGCCGTATTCCGAAGATCCGGCAGCAGACGGTCGAATTCCGCTTTTACAACCGCATAGCACTCACACGCCGTCCGCTCCAGGCCCGGACGATCGAGCACCTCGATGTGGCCGCGGCTGTAGCTGATGAGTCCGAGTCGCTGAAGTTTGCCTGCCGCCTGCGTCACGCCCTCCCGGCGGACGCCGAGCATGTTGGCGATCAACTCCTGCGTCATGGTCAAGGAGGGAGCTTTGAGACGATCGAGGCTTAGTAGCAACCAGCGGCAAAGCTGTTGCTCGATTGTGTGGTGGCGGTTACAGACGGCCGTTTGTGACATTTGCGTGATGAGCGCCTGCGTGTAGCGCAGCAGCAGGTGCAAGAACGCGCCGGCGCGATTGAACTCGTCCGTGAGGTGCTGCACTTTCAAGCGATAGCCGTAGCCTGCGCTCTGCACTACCGCGCGGCTGGGTGTGGTCTCGCCGCCCATAAACAATGAGATACCAAGGATCCCTTCATTTCCCACCACGGCGATTTCCGCCGACGCGCCATCCTCAAATAAATACAGAAGCGAGACAATGGAAGTGGTCGGGAAATACACATGCCGCAGTCTGCCGCCGGATTCGTATAGCGCCTCACCGAGCGGCATTCGCACAAGCTCCAGAAGAGGCGCGATACGCTCATATTCATTGGCCGGCAGCGCGTCCAGTAGGTGGTTCTGTTTAGGGTTGTGGGAAGACGGCATAGGCAGGTTCCTCCGGTATTGTGTTGCCGCAGCACTCGCTGACACAGCGTCAGCGCCGTGAGGCATAAAGTTTGAATATCACACTGATTTCTCGTTCGGCGCAGTACCAAACATTTGGCGATCCCGGACGCCCTGAGTCCGCGCGCCGGATCGATACTTCACCATGCATAACGCGACGCCGCGCTCGACAAAACTTGATTGACTGATCGCGCACTCGACGGCGCCCCCTGCACCTGCGCGCACCTGCAGCCACGTACCCGTAAGCCAGCTTTCAGCAAAGCCGGTCGATTGCTGTCGAGTGTACGCTAACGAACAGACGTTTGCTTGCTTGACCCGTAGATTGCAATTTGCATTGCCGATATATCGAATTTGTGTGCCTTTTCCGTCGATGCCGTTTGTATGGTGCCAGTAGCTGGCATGCGTTGTCCAGACTGGTGCAACGCCAACCGGTAAGTCTGGTATTGCCATGTAAGTCAGGCTGACGGAACGTCTCCGGGCATTGAATCCTAGCCACCACAACTACCTTCAACATATCGTCTTTTTTGCTTCACTCACTAGGAGAAATACAAATGAAACAATTCAATCGCTTCCTCGCCGTGTTTGCTGTTTTGGCGATTACGGCTGTCGCCGGCTGCTCTTCCACACGAACGCAAGAGAGCACCGGACAATATAT
>Ga0105049_10011366_pt1 | contig 10194 bp, 6 predicted proteins | sample MAT06_FD_78087 | JGI IMG/M metagenome (GOLD analysis project Ga0105049, IMG submission 78087) | Freshwater microbial communities from Lake Fryxell liftoff mats and glacier meltwater in Antarctica - MAT-06 | ecosystem: Environmental > Aquatic > Freshwater > Ice > Liftoff microbial mat | place... | reverse complement strand
TGGGCCCAGCGTTCGGCGTCGAGCTGTTCTTCGTAGGTGCGGTCGAAGCTGCGGTTGAAGAGGCTGCGGATATTGGAGAGCGAGACGGTGGGGCCGGCGGCGAGGTCTGCTGCGAGCTTCATCGCTTCGGGCATCAACTCGGCATCGTCATAGACGCGGTTGATGAGGCCCCAGTCTAGCGCTTTCTCGGCGGGGAGGCGTTCGCCCATCAGCGAAAGCTCTTTGGCGCGCGCAAGGCCGACGAGGCGGGGGAGCAGCCAGGTCGAGCCGCCGTCGGGCACCAGGCCGATGCGACGGAAAGCCTGAAGGAAGAAGGCGGACTTGGCGGCGAGGATCATGTCGCCCATGAGCGCGAAGCTCATGCCGACGCCGGCGGCGGGGCCGTTGACGGCTGTCACGAGCGGGACCTTGAGATTACGGAGACGGCGAAGGAACGGGTGGTAGCGCTGCTCCAGCGCGGCACCCGCGTCGCGCTCACCGGGCGGAGTCGGATCGTTGACGCGGCCATCGGAGAGATTGGCGCCGGTGCAGAAGCCGCGGCCCTCGCCGGTCCACACGACGCAGCGGACGCCGCTATCGGGTCTCTCGATGATGTTGAGGGCGGCGGTGAGGCCCTCGAGCATTTCCATCGAGACCGCGTTCATCACCTCGACGTGGTTCATGACCATCTTGGCCACGCCGCCGTCGATTTCCAGGCGAACGCGATTCAGGTCGTGGATGGGCATGGGGTCTCCTCCGAGTTTCTTGTTGGCGGGAGAATAGCGCAAGAGGGGCGGGCGCATAGGTGCCGCTGGGGCAGGGTGAAGCGCCCCTCCGCCCCTTTCGGGGCGCCTCCCCCGTGAAGAACGGGGGAGGAAAGGTTTTTATTGGAAGACGGGGTCGCGTTTTTGGAGGAAGGCGATGACGCCTTCGCGGAAGTCGGGGTGGTCGCCGAGTTCGCCCTGGGTGACGCGTTCGAGGTCGAGCTGTTGTTCGAGGGTGTTGTCCATTGAAGCGTCGAGGACTTGCTTGATTTTGGCGAAGCCGGCGCGGGGGCCTTTGGCGAGACGGGCGGCGTAGGCGCGGGCGGCATCCATCAACTTGTCGTCGTCGTGCGCTTCCCAGATGAGACCCCATTCGGCGGCCTTCTCGGCGGGCAGGCGATCGCCCAGCAAGGCGAGCGCGCGGGCACGGGCGCGGCCGATGAGGCGGGGCGTGTACCAGGTGACGCCGACATCGGGGACGAGGCCGAGCTTGGGTCCGAAGACCTGGACGAAATAGGCGGAGCGGGCGGCGAGAACGATGTCGCCGGCGAGGGCGAGGCCGACACCGCCGCCGGCGCAGACGCCGTTCACCGCGACGACGACGGGCTTGGGAAATTTTGCGAGTTCTTTGCCCATCGGGTTGAAGCCGATGAGCATGGAGTGGGCCGTTTGCTGGCCGACCGAGCGGCCTTCCTCGTTGGTGAAGCCGCTATCGGCAAGATCGGCGCCGGCGCAGAAACCGCGCCCAGCGCCGGTGAGGATGAGAGCGCGGACGCTGTCGTCTTTTTCAAGTGCGTCGAGGGCGAGGCGGACCTCGTCGATCAGCGTCTTGTTGAGACTGTTGAGGGCTTTGGGACGGTTGAGCGTGAGTTCAGCGACGCCGTCGGCAATGCTGAGCAAGATGGTGGTGTAGGACATGAGGCTCCCCGATATGTTTTCAGGAGAGTAGCTGGTTGTGCGGTTGTGGGTAGGCCTGAACCGCCTCAGGCATGGGTCCCCGGGTCTGCAGCGCAGCCCGAGGATGACAAATTCAGGGTGGATTTACGCGGCGCTGACGGGGCGGAGGATGGTGCCGGTGTCGACCTGTTCTTCGGTGACAACCATGTTCCGGCCGCTGCGCTTGGCCGTGTAGAGACAGGCGTCGGCGCGGCTGATGGTTTCGGCCGGGTCTTCGCCGGGACGCAGTTTCGCAACGCCGAGCGAGATGGTGATCGAGCCGAGGGTTTCGGAGGTCGAGCGCTTGACGACTTTCTTTGTCTGCACGACGCGGCGCACTTGTTCGGCGAGGCCGCGCGCGTTGGCGAGTGAGGTGGCCGGCAGGATGAGGACGAATTCCTCTCCGCCGTAACGGGCGGCGGTGTCGCGGCCCTTCACGTTCTCGCTGAAACAATGAGCGACGAGGCGCAGGACCTGGTCGCCGGTCTGATGACCCCAGGTGTCGTTGAAGGTCTTGAAGTGATCGACGTCGCCCATGACAACGCACATGTCTTCGCCGGTTTCTGCGGCTTCGCGCGCTGCTGCGGCGAGGCGTTCGTCGAAGTGCTTGCGGTTGGCGAGGCCGGTGAGAGCGTCGGTCTGGGCCTCGTGCCGGATGCTCTCGACCGCTTCGCGCAAGGCGGCGACTTCGGTGGAGCTCTGGTTGAGCTGGGTCTGCAGCGCTTCGGTGCGGGAGCGCATCGAGCGGGTCGCGGCGGTGAGCTGATGCACAACGGCCTGGAGCATGCCGGCATCGAGGCCGCGATCCATCTGACCTGTTACAACGTCGAGGGCCTGGCCATAGGAGGCAGTCTGCTGGCCGGCCTGCGCGACCGTGCGAAGAATGGAGGCGATTTCGGTGCTCAGCGAGGCGCCGGCGGCGGCGAGCGGCGCGGCCTCGGGCGGGGCGAAGTAGCGGATGTGCAACGTGGCGGCGGTGTCTTCCGTCCAGGCGCCGCCATGGGCAAAAACCTGGTCGAGCGACTTTGAGAGTTCGACGTCGCCAAAAGCGACATGGGCATACCAGATCTCGAAATTGCGCGGCGTCGGCGGCACGTCGAAATCGTGCATGCGCTCCATGGTCCGGGCGGCGAGGGCTTTGGTGTGGTCGAGATCGGGCGGCAGCGTCATTCGAGCATCCATGTATAATCCGGCCACCTAAGCGGCCATCCCCCAAGAGACTGGGAGGATCACGTAAAACACAGAATTTCCGGTTAACGACCCACTTACTCGTTTGGTGAAAGAGGGAGTAAGGTCGCAGAATTCAGGCATCTAAAGACCTTTGGAGGAATACTGATATGAGCCTTGCAGAACAGGCCGCCCCTGCGGCCCAGAGCAATCCGATCGAAACCTCGATCCGGGCGATTCTCGACAAGCAGAAAAAGGCGCATATCAAGGAAGGTCCCGCTCCGGCAGAGCGCCGGCTCGACTGGCTGGACCGGGCGATCGATCTGCTGGTTCAGCACAAGACGCAGATCACCGAGGCGATGGCGTCGGATTTCGGGCATCGCAGCCATGACCAGTCGCTGCTGACCGACGTGTTCGGGTCGATCGAGACGCTGAAGCACGCGAAGAAGAATTTGCGCAGCTGGATGCGCCCCGAGAAGCGTTCGCCGAGCCCCAAGCTGCTGGGGTTCCTTGGGGCGCGCGCCGAGGTGCAATATCAGCCCAAGGGCACGGTCGGCGTGATCAGCCCGTGGAATTTCCCGGTGAACCTGACGTTCACGCCGCTGGCCGGCATCTTCGCAGCGGGCAACCGCGTGATGATCAAGCCGTCGGAATTCACGCCGGCGACATCGGAGCTGATGGCCCGGATGTTTCGCATGGCCTATGACGAGACCGAAGTCGCGGTCATCACCGGCGGCGCGGCGGTGGGCGAGGCGTTCTCGCGCCAGCCTTTCGACCATCTGCTGTTCACCGGCGCGACCTCGATCGCCCATCACGTCATGCGGGCGGCGGCCGATAATCTGGTGCCGTTGACGCTTGAGCTGGGCGGCAAATCGCCAACGATCATCGGCAAGGGCGCCAATATGGCGGATGCCGTGCAGAAGGTCATGGTCGGCAAGATGCTGAACGCCGGGCAGATCTGCCTCGCGCCGGACTATGTGTTCGTTCCGGAAGCCGACAAGGACAAGTTTGTGGCGGAGGCGCAGGCCTCGGTCGGGCGGATGTATCCGACGCTGAAGGACAATCCCGACTACACGTCGGTCATTAACCAGCGCCACTATGACCGCCTGCAGGGCTATCTCGCCGATGCCAAGGCCAAGGGTGCCGAGATCGTCGAGATCAATCCGGCGAAGGAAGACTTCACGCAGCAGCCGCATCACAAGATTCCACCGACGCTGGTTCTGAATCCGAGCGAAGACATGAAGATCATGCAGGATGAAATCTTTGGGCCGCTGCTGCCGGTGAAGACCTACACCTCGATGGATGAAGTGCTGGGCTATGTGAACGATCACGCGCGGCCGCTGGGGCTGTATTATTTCGGCTCGGATGCGGCCGAGACGAAGCGGGTGTTGGAGCGCACGACCTCGGGCGGCGTGACGGTAAACGACGTCATCATGCATGTCTCGATGGAAGACATTCCGTTCGGCGGCGTCGGACCCTCGGGCATGGGCGCCTATCACGGCATCGAGGGCTTCCGCTCGTTCAGCCATGCCAAAGCTGTTTACAAGCAGGCGCGGATCGATGTCGCGGGAATGGCGGGCTTGCGTCCGCCCTACGGCGAGAAGCTGCGCAAGCTGATGGGCAAGAGCATCAAGAAGTAGCTTCAGGTTTGGCCTGAAGAGCCTCAGGCATGGGTCCTCGGGTCTGCTGCGCAGCCCGAGGATGACATTGCTTTTGGGCTCAGGCGGCGGCGCTTGAAAGTGCCGGCCGGGCGCCCGGGAGTTCGACAATGGCGCGCGTGCCTTCACCGGGCGCGCTCTCCAGCCACACACGTCCGCCATGCGCGCCGACAAAGGCGCGCACCAGAGCGAGGCCGAGGCCGGTGCCCTGTTTCTCGCGGGCGAAGCTGTTGTCGGCCTGCTCGAAAGCTTCGAACACCTTGTCGAGCATCTCGGCGGGGATTCCGGCGCCTTGGTCGATGACCTCGATCTGGAGGCGTCCGTCAGACGTGATGAGCGTTCGCACGCGCACCGGTGAGCCGGGCAGCGCGTGCTTGACGGCATTGGAAAGGAGATTGATGAGCGTCTGGCGCATCATGCGGGCGTCGGCATAGACGAGAGCTCCTGAGGCCGTGTCCTCGACCTCGATGGCGACGCCCATCGCGCGGGGATGGCCGCGCGCGACGGTGACCGCGTCAGCGATAAAGCCGGCCGGATCGACCCATTCGCGGCTGAGCGTCATGCGGTTGGCTTCGATTTTCGCGATGTCGAGAATGTCGTTGATGATGCTGAGCAAGTGCTGACCGCTGCCCTCGATATCGGTCATGTAGCCCTTGTAGCGCGGGCTGCCGACGGGGCCGAACATCTCGTCGCGGACGATCTGCGAGAAGCCGATGATGGCGTTGAGCGGGGTGCGAAGCTCGTGGCTCATGTTGGCGAGGAACGCCGACTTGGCGTGGCTGGCGGCTTCGGCCTTGACCTTGAGATGCAGCGCTTCGTCGCGCGAGGCGGCGTAGTCGCGCGCGAGGTCTTCGTTACGGATGCGGGTGGAGACGAGTTCGATGAAGCGGCGCCGGGCCGTCATGGACATCATCCCGTACCAGACGAGGCCCATAGGCAGCAGGACTGCGCAGGCCAAAACGACCTCGGAGGGCTGGATCGCGAAGGCGAGGCCGACGATGGCGGTCTCGGCGAGTGCGATGGCCGCAAAAAAGCCTGACGATTCTGTGTGCTCGCTGGTGGCATTGGAGATCGAGAGCAGGCAGAGCGCGACCAGCGCGAAATTGTTGAGCGGGACGCCGGGCGCCCACAGCAGAAATGCGGCAGAGCCCCAGACGAGACCGTTGGCGATGAAGAGGCCGACAAAGACGCCATACCATGCGCGCAAATCGCGCTCATCATGCGCGTGCGCCCGATAGGCCCGCGTGATCAAGACAGCGGCGATGGCCCAGATCGTCGCGATGATGGCGAAGTAGGCGGCCTTGGCGCCGTCGACGGGGCCAAGAATTTCGATGTTGGCGAACGCAATCGCGATACCGGACGCGAGCGGAGTAACACCGAGGGCTGCGCTGCCGGTTGTCAAAGCTGTCCGGTCGAGTTGTTCGCGGATCAGGCGGTCCTTGCGACCGTCGAAGCGGCGAATACCACGTTCGTCATTGCTCATACCTCCGGCCCCCTCGCCGGCACGGTCAAGCTAGCGCGACCGGCTTAAGGGCGGTTGTTTCGGGCGATGCAAATGCGGCGTGGTTGATTCATGAATTGGCGAAGATCATGAAGAAATTGACAGCGCCTGGTCCGCCCCGGCAAGACTGGACAACATCCCGCCAAAGATCGGAGAGTGCGGCTCGGCTTGGGATTGATGCCGCACTTCCCCGCAAGCGTGGATGATCGCGATGCAAAACCGCTTCGTCTTTCGCCAACACACTGCGCTGTCCAGCTTTGTCGGGGTCGGCTTCCTGGCCGCAGCGATCTTCTGGCTGTTTGGCTTTGCCCATAATGCGGCAGACCTTGTGGCCACGCCGCAACGCATCTTGCTCCTGGCAGGGGTCGCCCTGCTGTCGGGGTTTTTCATTGTTGCCGGCATGACCAGGTTGACAGTTCGCGTCGGTGCGTCGGGCCTGACACTGACCTCTGAACCTTGGACGTTCCTGTCATTCATGGCACCCCGGCACGAGCGCTTCGTGTCCTATGCGGACATTTTTCTCCTAAAGTATCCCGATGGCCGCGGACGTCCCTCGGCAACGTTGGTTCTGCATGAAAATCGTAACGGCATCCGGCTCGGGCGGGCAAGCCTAGCGGAGTACAAGCGTCTTCTTGCCGCCTTTGCTGCGGCTGCGCCGGACGTCGCCGGGCGTCAGGCCGAACTGCTTGCTGCAGCCAAGGACGCGGCGCGCAGCCTGATCGGGCTTCCGCCTCAATCGTAGGTCGCCGTAAGGCTGAACCCCATTTTCGTCTGACGGTGGGATGATCTAGCGGACCAGCGCCTTCGCCGCCTTCGCTTCTGTTGCCTGATAAGTCCGGAAGGCCTTGAAGACGCCGAGCTTGAGGTCGGGCGGCAGGCCGTCTGCGAGGCGGTAGATCTGTTCATAGTACCAGCCCATGGCACCGAAGCCGTTAATGAGCTTGACGAGGGAGAAGGGCGAGTTCTGCCCGAGCCAGCCGCGGCCCATGACGAGTTGTTTCTCGAAAACCGGGAGGGCATCTGCCGTGCCTTTGAGCAGCGGGCCGGCGCTATCGGGCGCGCCGCAGAGCGGGCGACCGATGCCGATGACATGGGCTGAGCCTTCGGCAAGTGCCGCCTCCATGCCGGCTCGGGTGCGGAAGCCTCCGGTGACCATGAGCGGCATGGTGGCGATTTTCGCGACGGCGGCGGTGTAGCGCGTGAAATAGGCTTCGCGGGCTTTGGTGCTTTCGCGCTTGTCGCTGTCGAGGGTGGGTTCGAGGATGCCGTCGAGGCCCATCATGCTGGGCTGTTCGTAGCTGCCGCCGGAGAGTTCGAGCAGATCGACCTTTTCGGCGTTCAGCCACTCGACGACCTTGAGGCAATCCTCGAACGCGAAGCCGCCCTTCTGGAAGTCGGCGGAGTTGAGCTTGATGCCGACGGGAAAATCGTCGCCGACGGCGCGGCGGACGGCGCGGATGGTTTCAAGCAGGAAGCGGGCGCGGTTCTCCAGGCTGCCACCCCAGGCATCGGTGCGGATGTTGGATTTGGGGCTCAGGAACTGGGAGATCAGATAGCCGTGCGCGGCGTGGATTTGAACGCCGGTGAAGCCGTGGGCGCGGCAGACTTCGGCGGCGTGGGCGAAGCGGGCAATGAGATCGTGAATCTCCGGTTCTGTGAGGGCGCGGGGCATACCGAAATTGCCGCCGGGCAAAGCGAGCTTCACGGCGGAGGGGGCGGGCGGATTGGGATTGATCGCCTTGGGGCATTGGCGGCCGGCGTGGCTGATCTGCGCCCAGAAGTGGCCGCCGCCCTGCCGGGCGGCATTGGTCATGCCGTGGAGGGCGTTGAGGGCATCGGCGTCCTGTGTGCCGTCGAGGACGATATTGCCGGCGCGTTCGAGCGCCATGCGGTCGATCTGGATGTTGCCGCTGAGCTGGAGGCCGAGCCCGTTGGCGGCCCAGCGGTGATAGAGCGTGGCGTGCCGCTTGGTCGGGCGGTTGTGGGAGTCGGCGAGGCCCTCGGTCATCGCCGCTTTGGCGAGACGATTGGGCAGCGCGGCACCGCAGGGCAATTTGAGTTCGGTTTCGAGCATCGCGGGTCCCGATAAATTTATGAGGAGACGCTAGGCCGTCGAAAGGCTTCGGGATAGCGGCTTTCAGCGTCATTGGCTGACCCGATGCACGCTTGCGGGTTAGATTGGCGGCTTGTGATTCGCCAAGAATTTGAAGTTCCGAATGGCCAGCAAACCCAAAGACGATCTCTTTTCCGGCGACAGCAGCGGCAGCACCTATTCAGGCAAGGACATCGAAGTCCTTGAAGGGCTGGAGCCGGTGCGGCGGCGGCCGGGCATGTATATCGGCGGCACGGATGAGCGCGCGCTGCATCATCTTGCTTCGGAAATTCTCGACAATGCGATGGACGAGGCGGTCGCGGGGTTCGCCGACCATATCGATCTGGAACTGCGCGCCGACGGGACGCTGCTGGTGCGGGATAACGGGCGAGGCATTCCTATCGACGCGCATCCCAAGCTGAAGCCGAAGACGGCTCTGGAAGTCGTGTTCACGGTGCTGCATGCGGGCGGCAAGTTTTCCGGCGATGCCTATCAGACCTCGGGCGGTCTGCATGGTGTGGGCGCTTCGGTGGTGAACGCGCTGTCGGAGTGGCTGGAGGTGGAGGTCGCGAAGGACCGTCAGCTCTATTTCATGCGCTTTGAGCGCGGGGCGCCGAAGACCAAACTGAAGGCGATGGGGCCGACGCATAACCGTCGCGGGACGACCGTCACCTTCATGCCGGACCACGAGATTTTCGGAAAGGATCTGCGCTTCAAGCCGTCGCGGCTGTACAAAATGGCGCGGTCGAAGGCGTATCTGTTTCGCGGCGTTGAAATCCGGTGGTCTTGCGCGCCGGAGTTGCTGAAAGAGGGCGAAGAGATTCCGGCCGAGGCGGTTCTGCATTTCCCCGGCGGGCTAGCGGATTATCTGAGTGCGACGCTGGAAAAGGAGACGACGGTGACGCCGCGGGCCTTCGCCGGGCGCTTCGAGCCGAAGGACAAGCGTGGCGCGGTGGAGTGGGCGGTGCACTGGGCGCCGGGGCGCGACAGTTTCCTCAACTCATATGCCAATACGATCCCGACCCCGCAGGGCGGCACGCATGATGCGGGTTTACGCGCAGCGCTGACCAAGGGCCTACGTGGCTACGCCGAGCTGAGCAACAACAAGAAGGCGGGCAACGTCACGTCGGACGATGTGATGGCGTGCGTATGCGGGATGTTGTCGGTGTTCGTGCGCGACCCGGAGTTTCAGGGGCAGACGAAGGACCGTCTGTCGAACCCGGAGGCGCAGCGTTTTGTTGAAGGCGCGGTGCGGGATCATTTCGATCACTGGCTGGCGGACAGCCCCGCCGACGCGGACCGCTTGCTGCAGCATGCGATCGAGATGGCGGATGAGCGGATGCGCCGCCGTGCGGAGAAGGAAGTCTCACGCAAGTCGGCGACGCGGCGTTTGCGCCTGCCGGGGAAGCTCGCGGATTGTTCGAGCAGCGCCAATGAGGGGACCGAGCTGTTCCTCGTCGAGGGCGACAGCGCCGGGGGCAGCGCCAAGCAGGCGCGCGATCGCAATACGCAGGCGGTGTTGCCGCTGCGGGGCAAGATTTTGAACGTCGCGAGCGCGGCGGCGGGGAAGATGCAGCAGAACCAGGAATTGTCGGACCTGCTGCAGGCGATCGGGGCGGGAACGGGCGACCGGTATCGCACTGAAGACGTGCGTTACGACCGCATCGTCGTGATGACCGATGCCGATGTGGATGGCGCGCATATCGCGTCGCTGCTGATTACGTTTTTCTATCGCGAGATGCCCAAGCTCATCAGCGACGGGCGGCTCTATCTCGCCATGCCGCCGCTCTATCGCCTGACGCAGGGGGCGAAGTCGGTCTATGCACGAGATGAGAAGCATCGCGACGAGCTGATCAAGACGGCCTTCCGCGCCAATGCCAAGGTGGATGTGGGGCGCTTCAAGGGGCTGGGCGAGATGATGCCGGCGCAGCTGAAGGAAACCACTATGCAGCCGGGCAAGCGCACGCTGCTGAAGGTGACGATCCCCGAGGGCGAGGAAGCCGACACGGAAAGTCTGGTCGAGCGGCTGATGGGGCGGAAGCCGGAGCTGCGGTTCCAATACATCCAGGAACATGCGCGGTTCGTGGAAGAACTGGA
>Ga0105049_10011364_pt1 | contig 10195 bp, 7 predicted proteins | sample MAT06_FD_78087 | JGI IMG/M metagenome (GOLD analysis project Ga0105049, IMG submission 78087) | Freshwater microbial communities from Lake Fryxell liftoff mats and glacier meltwater in Antarctica - MAT-06 | ecosystem: Environmental > Aquatic > Freshwater > Ice > Liftoff microbial mat | place... | reverse complement strand
CTCGGCGAGGCCGCGCTCCACCAGGAGGACGTCGATGCGCTTCTTCGTCACGATTCGTCCTCGCCGGCGATGGGGAGCTCCACCGTGACCACCGCGCCGCCATCGGGGTGCCCCGCGATGCGGATCGAGCCGCTGTGGGCCTCCACGATGCGCCGCGTAATCGCGAGGCCAAGACCAGTGCCCTTGCTTCGCCGCGTATAGAAAGGTTCGAAGGCGCGGTCCGCATCCTGCGGCGACAGACCCGGTCCGTTGTCGCGAATCTCCAAGCGCACGGGCGGGCGCGGCCCCGTCCCGCGGGCAACGCGAATGACGACGCGCCGCTCGCCGCCACCGTGTTCCTCCAGCACCTGCTTCGCGTTCATCAGGATATTGATAAGCGCCTGCTTGAGCTGTACCGCGTCGCCCATCGCCGGCGGGGGAGCGGATGGCACCAGAACCTCTGCGACGATGGCGCCCTCCGCGTGATCGTGAAACACGAAGGAGGCAGTCTCCCGCGCCAGCGCCGCCATGTCGATGCGCTCGAATTGCTTCACCTGTGGATTCGTCAGGTCCAACATGCGGCGGACGATCTCCTGGCAGCGGTCGGCCTCGCGGCGTATGATCTCGAAATCCTCCCGCATCGGGTCGTCGGGCTTGGTGGCGCGCTCAAGGTACTCCGCATAGGCCTTGATGATGCCGATGGGGTTGTTGATCTCGTGGGCCACGCCAGCAGAAATCTCACCGAGCGACGCCAGCGACTCGCCCTTCAGCAACCGCTCGCGAGCGCGAAGCGATTCCTCCTTCTGCGCGTTCACCAGGCCCACGAAGCCCTGCGTCAGCAGCATCAGCCCCCACATTAGCGCCAGCCGCTGGGCCATCGCGGGGACTTGCAGGACCGGCGCGGTGGCGATCTCCTGCCAGGCCGCGCCCACGAACAGAAGCGACGCTACAAGGAATCCGAACAGGTTCTCCTCCCGCGTCCGAAAGAGGGCGAATCCGCGGAGGATCAAGAGGACATAGAGAAGGAAGTACTCGCTGATTCCCGGCAGCGCCGGCTCTATCGCGCGATCCATGTTGTCGATGATGATCAGGATCGTCACAAACAGCGCATCGACAATGAACGACCCGAGGACAAACGGGCGCACCTGGCGCGGCGTGATTCGGTCGCGGGCAAAGAAGTAGTGCTCCGCCGCCAGCGAGCCCAGGAAGAAAATCGCCAGGCCGAAAACTTCGGGGCCCGGCGGCGTCCACCCGCGCAGCCAGACCCAGTGAACCCCACACAGGGCAAACGCCACCCACTGCAGGGGAAGGATGGCGCGCCGCTCCACGTCGCCCAGCCAGGCGACCTGATCGCGTTCGACTCCACCTAGAGGCTTTTGGTTCACAGGCGCATTTCCCGGGCAGCGCGAGCTGAGCCGCCCGCGCTGAATGCGAGAGAAGGCAACGGGAATCGCCACCGGCGCAAGGAGCGCGACGGCCAATCCCGAATCCTGTTGACGATGGCGCCCTCGCAAGTGCTTGCATCCGACAGATGCACAACGAGCTACAATCGACTAGGTTGGCGAGTGCCGAGCCACTCGGCCGTTGCTCCGCCGCAAGGAGGGTTCCACCCATGCAGCGTTTTTTTCTGGCGCCGATGCACCGTCTGGCCACGGCACTGGCTCTTTTCGCAAGTTTGCTTATCCCGGTCGTCGCGCCCGCCCAGTTCGAGGGTTTTGGCTTCCGAATCTATAAGGTCGAGTCCGGCCTGTACCCATTCGTGCAGGTTTACTTCCGCACCTTCGACCAGAACTTGCGCCCGCTGGTGAATCTCAACGAGCTTAATGTCGGCGTCATGGTGCGCGGGCGAGCCTATGATCCCACCAAGTTCCAGTACATGGTCCAGAGCATCCAGAACCGGCAGGAAGCCGTCCGGTCTGTCCTCGTCATCGACTGTAGCAAGACCATGGAGGGCGAGCCCTTCGCCGAGGCGCTGCGCGCCGCCGCGCGCTACGTCGATAGTAAGCGCCCCCAGGACCAGATCGCCATCCTCGCCATCGTGGACAACGAACGCGGCTACGAGAGGGTGTCGCCTTTCGAGCGCGATCCCGCCGCCCTCGCACGGCGCCTCGCCGATATGAAGGCCGACGGCCTCAAGAGCCGCATTTATGATTCCGTCGCGGCGGCCATGCAGATGTGCGCCACGACCTCCCAGGGCGGCGCCACCACAGCCGAGGCGGAGTACATTATTTCCAACAGCATCGTGCTTATTTCCGACGGCAACGACGAGGGCAGCTCTCTCTCCCGCGAGGAGCTCAACAACCGCATTACCAACCTTCGCGTCCCCGTTCCCGTCTTCTCGCTCGGCTATACCCAGGTGAATCCCGTTCACCTCTCGAATCTCGAATCGCTGAGCCTGAACTCCTTCGGCCAGTACTTTCCGGTCGGCGCCGACACGAAGGAATTGCAGCGGGTTGTCGAGGACATCCAGCGCAACATCCTGATGAACGACTACGTGCTGACCTTTCGGTCCTACATCCCGGTGGACGGGCAGGAGCACCGCCTCAAGCTCGCCATCGAGTATCCCAAGGGGAGCGGCAAGATTACTTATCAGGGGGCCGAGTTCGAAGCCCTCATGCCGCCGCCGCTCAAGCCGGTGGTGGACGCGATGACGGCACTGGACGGGAAGCTGAAGCAACTCCCCAACGCGGACCCATCGCTTCCCCCGGGGCCCCTCGTCAAGTTCCTCCCCAAGGACTCCAGTGCCCGCGAGGACAAGAAATAGCACCCGATGCAAACTCCCGCTCGCGCCGCGCAGTCTGTAATGTCCGAATGGAAGCATCACCCCACGTATCGCACCCCCCCCGGCCCCGGCTCCCCCTCACGCGGGGAACAGCCCCGGGCAAGTCCGAAAGGAAATCTCAAGATGGCTAAACGACTATCGATCTTTGTCTGGGTACTCGCTCTGGCGCTCCTCGTATCGCTGGCGCCCTCCGCGGCGCGGGCCCAGAATCAGGGCGTCACCGGATTCGGCTTCAAGATTTACCGTGTTGATTCGTCGCTATATCCCTTCACTCAGGTCTATTTCCGCACCTTCGACCAGAATATGGATCCCCTGATCAACCTGACCGAGCTCAACTTCGGGCTCATGGTGGCGGGGCGCTCCTATGATCCGCTCAAACTCCAGTACACGATCCAGACACTTCAGAACCGGCAGGAGGCGTTCCGCTCCGTCCTAGTCATCGATTGTAGCAAGACGATGGAGGGCGAGCCGTTTGGCTATGCCCTGCGCGCCGCCGCCCGCTACGTGGACAGCAAGCGCCCTCAGGACGAGGTCGCGATCCTTGCCATCAAGGACACGGCCACTGGCTGGGAAGTTGTTTCCGAGTTCGAAAAGGACGGCGGCGCCCTTGCGCGCCGCATTGCCGACATGCGCCCGGACGGATTGAGCACGCGTCTCTATGATTCCGTCGCCGCCGCCATCGCCATGTGCGGCACGTCGTCCCAGGGCGGTGCCACAAGCCTGCACGCCAACCTGATCGTCTCCAACTCCATCGTCGTCATCTCCGACGGATTCGACGAGGGGAGCGCGCTCAGCCGCGAAGAACTCAACAACCGCATCACCAACCTTGCGATCCCCATCCCGATCTATTCCTTCGGCTATACACAGATTAATCCGTCCCACCTCGTGAATCTGGAATCGCTCAGCAAGAACTCGCTGGGCCGCTACTACGATGTACGCACCGACGGCACGGCCCTCCAGAGGAAGGTCGAGGACATCCAGCGCAACATCCTCCAGGGCGACTATGTCATCACCTTCCGCGCGTACATTCCGGTGGACGGCGCCAAGCACGACTTCATGGTCGGCGTCGAGTATCCGCGCGGCAGCGGCAAGATCACCTATCAGTCCGCCCAGTTCTCCGCCATCCAGCCGCCGCCGCTTCCGCCGATCCGCGATGCGATGGTCAAGCTCAACGGCAAGCTGAAGCCCATCCCCGACGGCAACCCCTACCTGGATTCCGGCGATCTGGAGCAGTTCATGCCCAAGGCGGGCGGCGGCAAGGCTTCCTCCTCAAGCACTGACGAGTTCATGCCCAAGGCGCCCGCTCCGGCCGCGCCGCAGTAGAGGAAAGTCGAGAGCGCCCCCCACACCGGGGGGCGCTCTCGCTTTCTGGCAACCCGCCCCCATGCCCTTCCTTGTATCCCTGAATCCCGCGCTCATGCACCGGGAGTTCGACCTCTCCGATGGAGAGGTCGTTGTCGGTCGGGACGCATCGAGTTGCGAAGTCATCGTCACCGGACATACGATCTCCCGCCGCCACTGCCGCATCGTTCCCGGGCCCGGAGGCGCGTGGGCGATCGAGGACCTCCAGTCCACCAACGGCACCTTTGTCAACGGCCGGCGCGTGCCCCAGGCGGTGCTGTCCCATCGCGACGTGATATCCCTCGGCGACGCCAACAATTTCGCCCTGCGATTTCAGGCCCAGCGGTCCGGCGACGGCGCCGAATCCTTCCTCCTCCCCGCGCAGGATCGCTGGATGATCGGACGCGCGGCGGCATCCGACATCTCGCTCCCCTTCGAGGCGATGGTGTCCTTCCACCATGCGGAATTGCGCCGCAGCGGCGATTGCGTGGAGGTGCGCGACCTCGGCAGCCTCAACGGAACGTTCGTTTCCGGCGTGCGCGTCCGCCATGCCGTCGTGGAACCCGGGGACGTCGTGACGGTCGGTTCCACGGCGTTGCGCGTGGAGCCCGCGGAAGGTGGCGCGCTACGCGTCGTATCGAGGGAGATCGGCAAGGACATCTCCCTTGAATGCGTGGGCCTCGTGCGCGAGGTGGCCAACCACCGCCGCCTTCTCGACGAGATAGCTCTCTCCATCCGCCCCGGCGAATTCGTGGGGCTGCTCGGCCCCAGCGGCGCGGGGAAGTCCACGCTCCTCAAGGCGCTCAACGGCTACGCGCCCCCAACGTCGGGTTGCGTTCTCGTGAACGAGACGCCGCTGCATCGTTCCATCGAGATGTTCCGCAGCGCCATCGGCTACGTCCCACAGGACGATATCGTCCACACCGATCTAACCGTGCGGCAATCGCTCGATTTCGTTGCCCGTTTGCGGCTCCCCGCCGACGTCACGAGGCGCGACCGCCTCGATCTTGTGGATACTACCATCGAGACGCTGGGCCTCAGCCACGTCGCCGCCAGCCGCATCCACCAACTCAGCGGTGGCCAGCGCAAGCGCGTCTCCATCGGCTGCGAACTCATCACGCGCCCCGGCATCCTCTTTCTCGACGAGCCCACCTCGGGACTGGATCCAAGCACCGAGGAGCGCCTGATGCGCCACTTCCGCGAGATGACGCGCCTAGGCTCCACGATCCTGATCACCACGCACATCCTGTACAGCCTGGACCTGCTCGACCGCGTGGTGATTCTTTCTCGCGGAAAGCTGGTCTTCTTCGGCACGCCCGCCGAGGCGCTCGTGTTCTTCGGCGATGCACAGCCGCTGGAGCGCGCGACGCAGATTTTCGACCTCTTGGAGGGCATCCAGCCAGGGCAGGAAACCGCGCCGTCGCCGCAGCTTGCCGACGAGCGCGCCGCGGAATACCAGCGACGGTTTCTCGAGTCGCCGCTCTATCGCCGCCACGTCCGCGAGACCTGCTCCCCGATGGCCGCGCACCTGCACGAGGTGATGGAGCAAGGTGGCCCCGCCGCCGACGTGGACGGTACCCACGCAGTCGCCGGGCGAAAGGGCCGCTCCTACTACGAGTCACTGCTCCGGCGCCCACGCGAGCGGCGGCGGCGCTTCGCCTGGGGGGCGATCCTTTCGCCGAGGTTGACTCTCACCCAGGCGCTGCGTCATATCGCCGTCAAGCTCGCCTCGCCGCGCCGAGCGCTTCTCTATCTCGCCATTCCCATCATCCTTGCGCTCGTGACGCTGACGCTGCGGGTACCGGGATCGTTGTCGAACGAGGAAGCAGATAGGCAACGTGCGGAAATCGCGGAGTCCATCGATCCTCGCGTGGGTCCCGGCCTCAAGTCCGTGCTCTCGCCCAATCCGGATACCGACGAGCGCGACGCCGCGCAGATCGTCTATGCAATCCGCTACGAGGGACCGTCACGCCTCCCTGTTTCCCTCAGCGTCCTCGTCATGTTCGTCATGACGGCGGTCTTCACGGGGACGCTGATGTCGTGTCTCGACATTTCCACGGAGCGGTCGATCTACCTGCGAGAGAGGCTCGCCGGACTTCGCATCGCTGACTATCTCACCTCCAAACTGCCGTTCCTCTTCGCCGTGCTCGCGCTGCAGAGTGGGATCTTCCTCGGGCTCTGCCTCCTTAAAACGGGGCTGCACGATGTCGATGTCCTGGGTGTGTTTCTCGCGCTGCTTGCAATGTCCTGTGCCGCGGGGTCGATGGGCCTGTTCCTTAGTGCCCTCGATCCCACTCCGGGCCAGTTCTCCGTCGTGCTCGCGCTCGTCGCGGTGCTTCCCCAGCTCGTACTCTCCGGCGGGCTGGCTCCCGATTTCTATGGTGGCATGGCCGCGCCGCTGCGCTGGCTCGCCGATGCGTTCCCCGCGCGGTGGGGGCTGGAGATGCTGATGACGGCGTGTTACGACCAGCCCCATCGCGAATCGCTCGCCTGGACGGGCGCCTTCGTCACCGATATGGCGGGATTCCGTTTTGGAACCGGGGTCTATACACGGAGCCTCGTCGCCCTTGCCTTGCAGACTGCCTGCTGGCTGCTCTTGACGGGCGCGGTCCTGCGGCGCCTTGATCACCGTCGATAATCAAGCTAGGCTACGCCCTCCCACTTCATGCTCCCGCCACGCTACCAGAACGTCCGCCCACTCGGATCAGGCAACATGGGCGACGTGCTCTATGCGGAGGATACCACCCTCAAGCGCCCCGTTGCGATCAAGCGCGTGAAGGCCGGTCTGCTCGAGAACGACGAGATCCGCCAGCGCGTGGAGCGCGAGACGCTCCTTCAGGCGCGCATTGGCGCGCATCCACACATCGCCACGCTCTACGAACGCATCGACCTCGCGGGCGGCGAACTTCTTATCGTGATGGAGTACATCGACGGAGAGACGCTCAAGTCGCTCCTCGAGCGCGTCACCGCCGAGGGGCGCGCGCTCACCATTGGTGAAATCATCAACATCGCCGATCAGGTGCTTCAGGCGCTCTCCCACATCCACTCCCACGGCATCATCCACCGCGACATCAAGCCGGGAAACATCATGGTGCGGCGCGACGCGGAGGGGAAACTCGTCGCCAAGCTCCTCGACTTCGGCATCGCCCGCCATCAGGCCGACACGGCGCTTCCGGTACTCACGCGGGAAGGAGGCAGTACGCCGGGCACGCCGCTCTATATGGCACCCGAGCAGATCGATCCCGCCCAGTTTGGCGAGGCCACGCCCGCCACCGACATCTACGCCCTCGGCGTGATCCTCTATCAGATGGTGGCAGGGCATCCGCCGTTTGCCGGCACACTGACCGAGGTGATGAACGCCCACCTCGTCAAGATGCCCCCGCCGATTTCCATTCCCAAGGAAGCCGCGGAGGCGATGCCGATCGGCGGCATCATCCTCAAGGCGCTTTCGAAGCTTCCCGCCGAGCGCTACCACTCGGCACGCGCGATGCGCGACGCGCTCAACAGTCTCCTTACGCACCTCACCGCCAGCCGCATTCAGATTCTCGAAGCCAAGCGGCCCAGCAGCACCATGATCGACACCACGGAAGCTATGGCGGCGGCGGATGGCGCGCGCACCGTGGTCTCCGCGGGTGCTCAGACGGTCATTGCAGGCGCGGTGCCTTCTTCCAACGTGGAGGCTACCCGGCTGGCCGATGGCTCCGCGCCAAACGTGAGCACGCGCGCGGGCCTGCGAAACCCGGTGCTGGTTCTGCTCTCTGTGGGGGCTATCCTGCTTTTTGGAGCCATGGCTGTACTCGCCGTCATCATTCGCGGCGCGTTGATGAGCGGAGCGGAGGAAGGAAAGCCTCCAGTGATTGTCTCCCGCGAACGCCCCCAGCCCACTCCCACACCCGCGCCCACGGAAGCAACCGTCACCGATCTCGTCAGGCTACCGCCCGAGTCCGACCTCGAACCTTCCCATGCGGAACGGGAGGCCACGCCCGCGCCCACCGCGTCGCCACTTCCCAGCGAAGCCCCTTCCACCGATGAGCGCAGTGCTCTCGATACCTTTGACGAGGAGTACAAGAAACGACAAGCCGAGCGTGCAAAGTCCGGTGCCGGCGCCCCTACCGTCGCGCCGCCTACCGCTGCGCCTGCCGCCCCGACAATCGCGCCGGCGCAACCGACCCAGGGACCGCCCCCAACAGCCGTGCCCCCCTCCCCGCAGCCCCCCACGCCTCAGCCACCAACCGAGGCGCCACCCCAGCCCACTCAAAAGCCTCCATCGAGCGGGCCCGTTCCAAACGCCCCCGGACGCCTTCCCGGAAGAGTGGTGGACTGAACCGGCAGGGATGAGGATTGAGGGCTGAGCATGCGATGAGGGCTGTTGGTTCCTGCAACGCACCGTCCTATCCCCGGCTAAAGCCTTCCCCTCATCGCCATGTAACGGAAAATGTACTCGATTAGCTCGATGTAATTGCGCGCGGCCGTGGGGTTCCTCGCCCAAACGGTGACTCCGTGGTTCTCGATCACGAGGACAGGGATGCGGGGAGGGCCGACTGTGAAGAGATTGCGAATCTCCTCCGCGATTCGCGGGACTTCCAGATGATTGCGGAGGACGGGGATCGGGACCAGGGGGTCCTGCTCCCAGATATCGAAACCCTTGATCATCTCAAGCGGCGGGAGGACGAGCGACCCCCCCTCGGCCCAACCGGAGACCAGGTTCCCCTCCACCGAATGCACATGATAGATAGCGCGAGTTTCCGGCACGATGGAGTAAAGAGCGCGGTGGATCACCGTTTCCGCCGAAGGCTTGTCGGATGGCGCAAATCGATGCAGAACACCGCCGTCCAGACCCACCTCCAAGAAATCGGATTCCGCCAACTCGCCCTTGGACCGACCGCTTGCCGTGATCCAGAAGGAGGAATCTCCCTGGCGTGCGGAGACGTTCCCCGACGTGCCCACCATCCAGTCATTGAGGTAGAACGATCTCGCGTGCGCCGCGAGGGTGCGCCGCAATTCCGCGTCGGCGTCCGAGTGCATAAAGAGGAGGGCTCCTGAGTCCGCAGTCCTGCCGGGAAAAACACTCTTTGCGTGGTGAAGACTTGGGCAACGGCAAAAGCGGGTCTAGACGCGGCTCGCGTCGGGACGCCAATGCCGGATGGCCTTCTTTATCTCAGTTGGCGCCAGATTCTCCTCTGCCGCCCGATGCGCCAAGTAGCGCAATTCTTCGTTGCCGGCAAACCGGAGGGCAACGATCTGGGGGCGGGAAAGCCTTGCCGCGATGGGGGCGAAAGCTTGTCCCGTGGTCTCCGCATAGCGCAACGCGACCTCTGTCTGTATCACCCGATCCTGAAGCATCAGCGCATAGATGCGAACACGAATCGTGATGATCACCAGGCCCGTGGCTACCAGTAAGATGGCAAAGGCGCCCACCACCTCCCTCCCGGGCGCGCCACCCGTCACCGACAGGACAAAGTTGACCGCAGCCGCAATACCGCCAAGAAGGACAAATGGCGAGGCCACCAAGTGGTAGATGGGGTCGATACGCTTGTGATTTGCGAAATTCTGGGGCTCTTGCATGACTTGCTCCGGCGGAGGTGTTTAGAAATGTCGATTTACCGGGGGCAAGGAACGAGCCCATTCGGCCCAATCGTCAGGCAACCGATCTTCATTCCGGCGGGTGCCGAATCCTGCTCGCCCATGCCTTCCGGATTGCAGAATGCACAGTTGCCGAGGCAATCTTCCTGAGAAATGCCCGAACAAGGCCGCGTCGAGCGGAGAATGAAAACCTCATTTTTTGCCCGAAATATGCGCTAAGGCGGCTCCTGTCGCAGCATCGCGGGGCCTGATACGGACTGGCACGGAAATGGTTCCTGTTGAAGCATGAATGAGAAGGTAATCCCCAACTCAACATTGCCAAAGGAGTCACACTGATGGGAAACACTGCCAAGGCCGCAGATGAAGTGGAAGAGACCGTCGAGCACATGAAGGAAACTGTCCGCGAGGGCTACGAAACCGCCAAGGCAAAGGTTGCCGAGGTCGGCGAGAAGGCGCATGAAGTCTGGGACAAGGCGGCGGACACGTCACTGAACGACGTCCATGATTCCG
>Ga0105049_10011361_pt1 | contig 10197 bp, 9 predicted proteins | sample MAT06_FD_78087 | JGI IMG/M metagenome (GOLD analysis project Ga0105049, IMG submission 78087) | Freshwater microbial communities from Lake Fryxell liftoff mats and glacier meltwater in Antarctica - MAT-06 | ecosystem: Environmental > Aquatic > Freshwater > Ice > Liftoff microbial mat | place... | reverse complement strand
CTAGATGACGATGATATCGACTGGATGCTAGCCACCGGAACTCGTGAAAACATACCAAACAGAACAGTGCTAATCGAGGAAGGAGTTCCCATTGATAACCTCTTTATTTTGCTGGAAGGAACTCTCAGTGTCACTACCACCGCCGCTCAAGGTCGCGAAATTGCTAATCTCCTGAGCGGCGATATCGTCGGGGAAATGTCTTTTATTGACACGCGACCCCCTTCAGCAACCGTTTCTGCCAAGGGAGAAGCTTTGGTTTTATGCATCCCCAGAGAAAAACTATCCGATCGCCTCAGGTTTGATATTGGCTTTGCTGCTCGGTTTTATCGCGCTCTAGCCATTTGTCTTTCCAGCCGGATGCGCCTCACGGTGAACCAATTACAAAACCGCGATAAGCCTCAATCTAGTCATCTTTACCCCGAATTGCCCGTTAGCGAATTGGCAAAAGATGCCCTAGAAAGTATTGAGCTGGCAAAAACCCGCTTGGATTGGTTGCTGCGACGGTTGAAAGATTCTTAGAGACGAGCTGAGAATTATTGTGAAATCGGCATGGCGGGATTCGACTTACTCTCTGACTTCAGATCTTGCTACTTCTGTCAATGCATAAGTCCTGTTTCGTGTGTTATGCAACCCGAAAAATCACATTATTGACAGCACTTTATCCGTGTCCATTGTTTTTCTAAATTTGTCCTCTTGCTTGATCCGCTCCTAGAAAGAGAATCCCCAGATCAATCAGTCTGCTGTAAGATCGAGGATTGAATGCGCGATCGCAGAACTTCGTGCAAATTACAAGTAATTATCTTTATACCTGCTCATGGCTATTGCTGCTCGTCGTTACCATATCACCACATTCGGTTGCCAGATGAATAAAGCTGACTCTGAGCGAATGGCTGGCATTCTAGAAAATATGGGCTTTGCATGGACAGAAGAACCCAACGACGCTGACTTAATTTTGTATAACACCTGCACCATTCGAGACAACGCAGAGCAAAAGGTTTACTCCCATCTAGGGCGACAGGCAAAACGCAAACATGCAGAGCCTAATCTAACCCTGGTTGTGGCGGGATGTGTGGCGCAGCAAGAAGGGGAAAAGCTGTTGCGGCGCGTGCCTGAGCTAGATCTAGTCATGGGACCTCAACATGCCAATCGCCTGCAAGAATTATTAGAGCAAGTTTTAGCAGGGGGGCAGGTGCTTGCCACAGAACCGATTCATATTATCGAAGACATTACCAAGCCCCGCAGAGATAGCACTGTTACCGCTTGGGTGAATGTTATTTATGGCTGCAATGAGCGCTGTACTTACTGCGTGGTGCCTAATGTGAGAGGAGTTGAGCAGTCCCGTACATCGGCTGACATTCGGGCTGAAATGGAAACTTTGGGGCAGCAAGGTTACAAAGAGGTGACGCTTTTGGGGCAGAACATTGATGCCTATGGGCGAGATTTGCCGGGTTCAACCCTAGAAGGACGGCATCAGCATACCCTGACCGATTTGCTTTACGACGTTCATGATGTCGCTGGAATAGAACGAATTCGGTTTGCCACTAGCCATCCTCGTTACTTTACCGAGCGTTTGATTCGCGCCTGTGCAGAACTACCAAAAGTGTGTGAGCATTTCCACATTCCCTTTCAATCGGGAGACAATGACGTGCTGAAGGCAATGGGGCGAGGCTATTCTCAGGAAAAATATTGCCGCATTATTGAAACGATTCGCAACGTGATGCCGGATGCTTCCATTAGTGCGGATGTGATCGTAGGGTTTCCGGGTGAAACAGAACATCAGTTTGAGAACACGCTGAAGCTGGTTGAAGAAATTGGCTTTGACCTAATAAATACCGCTGCTTATTCTCCTCGTCCTGGAACCCCTGCGGCACTGTGGGAACAGTTGAGCGACGAGGTGAAGAGCGATCGCTTGCAGCGATTGAATCATTTGATGTCGATTAAAGCAATGGAGCGATCGCAGCGCTACCTAGGGCGGGTTGAAGAAATCTTGGTAGAAGAACAGAACGAGAAAAACCCGACTCAGGTAATGGGAAGAACTCGCGGCAATCGGTTGACCTTCTTCCCTGGCGAGATTGCAGAGTTCAAAGGAAAGCTTGTGAAGGTGAAAATTATAGATGTGCGAGCGTTTAGCTTAACGGCTGAAGCTTTAGCCCCGGCTATTTCAGCACCCGCTATTTCCTAAAGGGCAGGTAAATTACGGGATGCCAACTTTGCCGCAGCAACTCTGCGGTGAAGCTAGGAACTGACATTTTGAGAAACTGATTTCTAGCGCCATGACATGCGGCGATCGCGCTGATATCCGGTTCTACAGACGCTTTCAAAATTTCGGGAACCGCTAATCCTAACAGCACTTTCGTTTCAACCTGTAAGTCTAGGCTGATCAACTCTGCTTTCACGGCTGCTAGGGCTGTTTCAGCCGCCTGAATTTTTGGCTCCAGTGGAATCCCGCGCCGATCGACATCATCCACCACCCAGGAGAGATAACACGCTTGCAAAACTCGATTGGGCTGGCTGACGTGCTGTTTAAGTTGCTCAATTAAATATTTCGCCGTTTCCGAGCCATCGTAAGGAAGCATTAGATAGCGAAACAAGTGCTGACAGCGCAGCGCTAATTCTTCGGTAGTGTAGGTAGAAATTAGCTGGGGACGCAGTGCCAGGATTGCAATGGAAGTGCGTTCATAAAGGGCGATCGCGGTGCTACCAAAAAATTTTTCTGCAATCAAATTTCTGACGGGCGTTCCCACCACAATTAAATCGCTTTGCACTTCTTTAGCAACCTTTAAAATCGTGTCGGTTGGGCGACCAGATTCAACGACGACTTGCACGTCTATCTCCGCAGGTGCTTGAGCGATCGCAACACTCAAGCGATCGCGGGCAGAATTCATTTTGTTCTGATCTACTCGCGGAATTGCCCCACTTTCATTCAGCGGAACGCAATGTAAAAAAGTGACCTGTTGAACCCCCGCGATCGCCAAACTAGGAACGAAGTTGACTAAGCGTTGAAGTCCATCTGAGAGGTCTGTGCAAACAAGCAAACGCCGAAACATAATCTAACGCCAGGGGAAAATATTACACATAAATTGTTTCTAGACTAGCATTTTGCCGATCCCATAAATCCATACTAAACAGGACTTCCGCAAATCAACCGAAATTTGCCCCCCAACCCCCAATTCTGGGGGAGCTAGAGATCAAAGTCCCCCAGAATTGGGGGATTTAGGGGGCGAGTGCGTAAGTCCTACTAAATTGGGCGCATCCCAGTTTTGCAAGTTTGCCCTCAGATTATCCTCCCCGATCTCATAGACCCGCGGAGATGAGGGGAGATTTAGATAAATCTAAATTAGAGCGCTTATTTCTCTGGAAAGGCGCGATCGCTGACTTCTTGGGCAAAAGCATGAACTGCACCCGTAATGGTTTCTCTTAAATTGACATAGGCTTTCGCAAACGGTGGCTGACGCGCTGATAGCCCCAGCAAATCAGCGGTGACTAACACTTGCCCATCACAATATCGCCCCGCTCCAATCCCAACGGTTGGAATAGCCAGCTTTTGGGTAATTTGTTGGGCGAGGGCGCTAGGAATGTGTTCTAACACGATCGCAAAGGCTCCCGCTTGTTCGAGGGCGATCGCTTCTGCCAAAATTTCTTCCCCCGTTACCGGTGAGGTTCCTTGCTGTCGATAGCCTAACCGATGCACCGATTGCGGAGTTAGCCCTACGTGCCCCATGACTGGAATCCCGACCTGCACCAGTCTCGCCACCGTTTCAACCGCGATCGCGTTTCCTCCTTCCAGTTTTACCGCTTGCACCCCTGTCTCTTTTAATAACCGACCGGCAGAGTGCAATGCCTGCTGCACACTTTCTTGGTAGGTCATAAAGGGGAGATCACACACGAGCAATGCTCGCTGCACTCCACGCCGTACCGCTTTTGCATGATGCACCATCTCATCTAGCGTAATCGGTAGGGTTGTGTCGTATCCCAAAGCAACCATTGCTAAAGAATCACCGATCAAAATTAGATCGACTCCGGCTTCATCTAGCACGGTTGCCAAGGCAAAATCCCACGCAGTTAGCGCCACGATCGCCCGCCCCTGCTGTTTCCACTGCCCAATTTGCTGAGTTGTTACTGCCATCAAACCATCTTTAAGCCCTATATTGCTTAACCCTACAATGCTTTCAGCGATCGCTGAGTAATTAGCTAGGCAAAATCCTTGCTGAAGGCTGTTTTCAGCGTCATCCCTTTGGAGTTAAAACCTTCAGATTTTGATACCTATATATAGATAAAAAACCTATGAAACTGACAAGTAACATACAGACGCTTGTGATTTAGACGCAACCAAGGCTAAATTAAATGCTTTTCACTCGTCATACACGTATCGTTTCAACCCCAAAATTGAAACTCCCCGATGATTGAGCAAGGTCAAATTAATTTAATCTGAAAAATATATAAATACTTAGACGAAAATTGGATGAAGCTTTTTAATTTGCTAACCGTCAAAGGCATGTATTAAAAAAAGCTATCAAAGTCTTCCTAAGATAACGAAAAAGCTGAGAGCTAGTAAGTAGCTCATTAAAGAGTGCAATTTATCCTATGGTTCAGGTTGTTTTAGTTCATCCACAAATTCCACCCAACACGGGCAATATTGCTAGAACCTGTGCAGCAACAGGCACAGAGCTACATTTAGTTGGACCTATGGGCTTTGAAATTAGCGATCGCTATCTCAAGCGTGCAGGCTTAGATTATTGGCCCTACGTAAATTTGACCTACCATCCCTCGATCCAAGACTTTGAAAAATTTCCTCGGCAGCCAGATAGTCGTTGGGTTGGCTTCAGCACTTCAGGACGATGTAGCTATATCGAGTTTGAATTTCGCCCATCTGATTGGCTACTCTTCGGCAGTGAAACTATGGGGCTACCCAAAGATCTGCTGCAAACTTGCGCTGAAGCGGTTTATATTCCAATGGCTCAGCCCCAAGTCCGCAGCCTTAATCTCTCGGTTAGTGTTGCTATTGGCTTGTTTGAAGCACGTCGGCAGTTGGGATTGCTGCAATAGTAATGCAACGCTATTTGAGTTCATCATTAATCGCGAACCGCTCAAACAGAGTAGCGACACATTGCTTGACCAACTCATATCGTTGCCCACGACTCTAGCTGACTTGAATTCAAACAGCACTCTATCTATATATGTGCATCTATGTATCTAGCCTAAAAATTAATCGTTGATTCGCCGATGCAAATATTTAAACTGCAAGTTCATCAAGAAAATTTTTGGGCAACTTACTTTAAGTATAAAAACGGTTGGAAAATAGGAGCAATGGTCTTTTGTCCTACGGATTTACTCCGCAATAATAAGAAATTTCTATGGGTTCTTAATAGTTTCGCCCAGTTGCTCAATTACTGATTTCACACTTTCATTAATTCCTGAAAGCTTCAAGCAGTAGGCTTTTCGATTGTGCATAACTGGACTTAAGGCTTGCACTAAACAAAATTGGTTGCTTGCATCTGTGATACAGTTCAGTGTCTTAAGAAGCAAATTGGTTTGTAGCATGATCAATTTTGCGGTGGGAGTGTGAGGAGTGTCGTTGTTTGGATAGTTGAGTCGTTTCCACAAAGTAGATTTTTGCATCTTTGCTTCTGTTTTTTTGGATTAGATCAGGATGATGGTTTTTGCAGCTTCGGCTCTTGGAATTGTTTTAGAACGCTATTAAATTAAATCTTTTTCTGGTGTTGCTATCATTCCAAAGTTCCTTGTCCAGCTAAGTTTGATGCTTGCTTTGATTTTTTACTGTGAGTATGAACTTGTCTAAATCGAAAAAGCAGGGTACTCTTGCCTAAGTGTATTTGCCATGTGTGATCTGGATCGCTTCTGAATGTGATTCAAGTTGTTAACACAGCGTGGATGAATGGCTCAAAGACAGTTAAGCGCTGGAAGTTTAGGAGGTCGTTTTTTGAGACGAACATTTCCGCAGAAGGTTAAGCCTAGTCCTTCCTGTATGAACGAGCATGAAGAAACAATGGCTCAAGCAAGGCAGGCTATCCCAGAAACTAATCGCCGAGTTCGGACTTCGGCAGCAATGATTGGTCTGGCAATTTCGATGGGGGCTTATGGCCTGCCGATTTCTCGTCAAGGAGATGGGGCTGTTGCAGCAGAGCCTATTCAAAATGAACCTGTGACTTCGGCATCTTCAGCTTCCTTTGAAGCCGCTGCGCTTTCACCCGATTCTGAGGCGATTGAATCGTCTGCTTCTAGAAGCGATCGCAAAGCCAGCCACACGGTTCAAGAAGGGCAGACTCTTTGGGATGTTGCTCGATTTTATGGAACTGATGTCAGCTTAGTTGCATTGGCAAACAGTGTTTCTGTAAATGCTGTCCTTCAAGTGGGTCAGGTTCTGATCGTTCCAACAGATAACCGTTTGGCACAGATATCTGGCAATTCAGCTTCGACCATTTCACCGGGTTACTACGGTCCAATCTCTGGGCAGGCTCAAGGCTCTGAGTCTCAAGCTGATTTAACAGACAGCGACGACCTGAAGAATAAGCAGCACAAGGCACTTAAAAACCTTAAGCAGAAAACCCAAAGCTTGCAGAGTGGTTTAACCTCACTGAGTTCTAAGAAATATCAGGCTATCCCTAAATCAGCACAGCAAGTGCCTCAAGTAGAGCAGCAGTCTCAAGTAGTGTCTACTTTGCCTGCTGAGGTTGAAGTTGATCAAGTGCCAACACTAAAACCGTTGGTGCCCTCAGAGAGTCGGCAACAGGTGGCATTTCGCTCTCCTGTTAACACTCAGCTTCCAATGTCTGCTGCTCAGGGTAGTAAAGCATCTTCTTACCGGATTGCTGCTGGAGATACGCTTGCAGCGATCGCTCGTATTCACAATATTTCTGTGAAGCAGCTAGCGGATGCCAATCGAATCCCTAACCCGAACTACATTTTCGCAAATCAGACGTTAATCATTCCACCTTCCCAAAGTTCTGCTGTTGAACAGTCAGAATATCAGGGTTCGATCGCTTCTGTTCCAATTGCATCCACTGTTGCAAGCGCGTCATCTACGACTTCTTTGCCCAACCCGACTGTAACTTCTGCGCGATCGCCTGTAGCCGGAGTGCAAGTTGCTGCTACATCTTTTTCTGGCAAGAGTCAGGCTGAGCCAACGAGTGAATCTGAGTCTAGGTTGGTGCGTTATAACCATGTTGAGAACTTGAGGCAGGAGATAGATCAGCTTCGACAACGCTATCAAACTCAGGCACTTCGTCCTCAAACGAGTTCGGTTTTGAAACCCGAAGTCGCAGCTTCTAGTTCCACGGGCGGTAACTATGCTCCTATTTTGAGCGATCGGGTTAACCCGGAGTTTAGTGCTGATAGATCTGCAACTCTAAGAACCCAACTGCGAGAAATGCGTAGTCGAGTCAAAGGTGATCCGTCTAATGAGATGAAAGCATCGCCTCAGCAAATGGTGCCCATTCAAAGTCGGCGGCAAGTTGTGGCTGCTGCCCCCCTTGGCTCCGAGAGTTACGATCCGCTGCTGCAATCTAAGATTGGTAAGGCGGTATCCCCTGAATTGCCTTCCTTGGGCACCAGTGAGTCGTACTTGCCTGGAGGGAGTGAACGCTTAGAAGGTTTCATTTGGCCCGCCAAAGGGGTCTTAACATCGGGCTTTGGCTGGCGTTGGGGACGAATGCACAAAGGAGTTGATATTGCAGGTCCAACAGGTACGCCTGTTGTTGCCGCCGCCGAAGGTGTGGTTGTTACTGCTGGCTGGAACTCAGGTGGCTATGGCTATCTCGTAGAAATCCGGCATCCGGATGGCAGTTTAACTCTGTATGCGCACAACAATCGGGTATTAGTCCAAGCGGGTCAACAAGTCACTCAAGGACAGCAGATTTCTGAAATGGGAAGCACTGGCTACAGTACGGGTCCCCATCTCCACTTTGAGGTACATCCCTCAGGAAAAGGTGCTGTTAATCCCATGGCATATCTGCCTCGCGGTTAGTCCTGTCTCTCTAGATTCGATTAAAAAGGGGAGAAAAATCTCCCCTTTGCTGTTTGAATTTTATTGGATATATTCAATCACTGTTTTAGTATTGATTTCAATTATGCTACTTTAGTAGAGTTGTCTAGTGTTCTTAAGGCTCAGTAGCTCAGTGGTAGAGCAGGGGACTCATAAGCCCAAGGTCGCAGGTTCAAACCCCGCCTGAGCCATTTAAGTATCTGTTTCTTTAGAAAAGTTTGTTTCTAGAGGAAGCTGTCACTAATTAGGATGATCCAACTGCTATTTAGTAAGACAGACTAGAGAGAAATCGGTTAGGGGCAACTCTGTTGAGCCTTAAGGATATTGATCTCCATAATCAGTACCGCAGCCCTACTTGCTAGAGAAAGTCTTGACCGTGGGCGGTGGAGCGCACAATCTGGGAGCCAAACGATTGGGGCAAAAAATGGGGTGTTGTAAGCGAGAAATCAGTGACCGCACGATTTCTAGATCGCTGAGAACGATTGGATGGACTCGTTAAAAAAACGTATGGATATTGCGATCGCCCTGGACATTCAAGCGATCGCCCTAGCCATTCAAGCGATCGCGCTTCGGCTCATTAAGTCTACTGTCCAGCCGGAGCCGGAGCAACCGGAGCCGGAGCAGGCTCTTGAACGCGCTGTGCTGGTGCGGGTTGGGCTACTGGTGCTGGCGGAGCTATAGGATTGGGAATAGTCACATTCACATTCGGAGCCGGAGCAGAGGATTGTTGCGGCACGGGAACGATGCGATCGCGCTCAATAATTCGCTCTTTCACTTGCGGCGAAGGGCTGGCTACTGGATTAGCCGGCGTAATGATGTTTGTAGTGCTAGGTCTTTGGTTGAGGAAGTAATAGGCAGCAACCCCTAAGCCAACTAAAGCGGTTAGCAACATACCTAACAGTAATCCGCCAAAGGCGTTACTGTCCTCGCGATCGCGCTGGACAGTTTCGTAATTGCGCTGTTGAGCAAGACGGTTTTGGGTATCAATATTTTGAGCAGGTACGGAAGTAGAAGGAATATCTGTAGAAGGAACATCGCGAGAATCTTGGTTGTTAAAGTTGGTCATAGTAAAGTATTAGAATTCAACAACTCAAGAGTACTGATATTTCTTGCTACTTTGGCTCTACCTATAAACCGATTTCTGCTTATCCAAAAGAGGGAGTTACGGCAGCGATCGCTGCTCCACCACAACTTGTCACACACCACATTTCTCGACAGGCTTTATAGTAGGAAAGCTCACTAATCTGTCAGACCTATGGATTCAAAATCAACGACCTCTCATTCAGCGGCGGAATCTTTCTCAATGGATGACTTTGCCAAAGCTTTGGAGAACTATGATTATGGGTTTCAGAGCGGACAGACCGTTTCCGGCAAAGCCATCAGCTATGAAACCGATGGCATTTATGTTGACATTGGCGCAAAATCTCTTGCCTTTCTCCCTGCCGATGAAGCAAGTTTGCGAGAGATTCGCGATCCAGAAGCAATTTTGCCTATTGGAGAATCGTGTGACTTTTTGATCATTCGCGAACAAGATGCCGATGGGCAGGTCACCCTTTCGCTAAAGCAGCTAGAAATTCGGCAGATGTGGGATCATATGGCAGAATTGCAAGACAGTACCCAAAGTCTTTCTGTCAAAGTGACGGGCATTAATAAGGGCGGCGTGACGGTGGATGTGCAAGGACTGCGGGGCTTTATTCCGCGATCGCACCTGCTCGAACGCGATAACCTAGAATCCCTCGTGGGCACAACCCTCACCGCCAATATTTTGGAAATCAACCAAGAAAAAGGAAAACTGGTTCTCTCCAATCGGTTAGCAACTCGCTCCGCTGCCGTTAGCCAGTTTGAAATTGGGCAACTGATAGAAGGCAAAATCAGCGGCATCAAACCGTTTGGCGTATTTGTAGATCTAGGCGGCACCAGCGGCTTGTTGCACATCAACCAAATCAGCAAAAACTACGTAGAATCACTGCCCAACCTGTTTCAAGTGGGGCAAATCATCAAAGCCATGATTGCCGACCTGGATGAAGCGAAGGGCAGAATTTCTCTTTCCACCAAAGTGTTAGAAAACTATCCGGGTGAAATGCTGGAAAAAACGGCAGATGTGATGGCGGAAGCCGATACCCGCCAAGAAAAAGCCCGTAAGCTCTTGATGAATAGTTGAGGAGCCTGTGTGGGGCGTTTTACTAAGCGCCCCT
>Ga0105049_10011359_pt1 | contig 10198 bp, 11 predicted proteins | sample MAT06_FD_78087 | JGI IMG/M metagenome (GOLD analysis project Ga0105049, IMG submission 78087) | Freshwater microbial communities from Lake Fryxell liftoff mats and glacier meltwater in Antarctica - MAT-06 | ecosystem: Environmental > Aquatic > Freshwater > Ice > Liftoff microbial mat | place... | reverse complement strand
GAACGGTGTTGGGGAGGCCGGCAAGTAGCGAGGCGGAGCGGCCAATATTCATCCCTTGATCACCGGTTTGGCTGGCGGCTGCGATGGCAACGTCGTCGATTTTCGCTGGGGGAAGGTTCGGGTTACGCCGTAGAAGTTCTCGCATCACCTTGACAATAAGGTCATCGGCTCTGGTCTGCGAGTAAAGACTCCCCGCCCGAGCGAACGGGGTCCGAGCCCCATCAACAAATACGACATTGGCGCGCTGCGTCATTATTCCTCCTTGTGGATGTCCCATGTTACCCGCTAGTAACTTACACCTACATCGACTCCTGCACGTGCAAAATCTGACCCTTCACCGATTCCTGGACTAGGTAGGGGTGAGTGGCTCGGACGCTTGCAGCCGTGCCTGCAGCAGGATGGGGAGCACCAGATCGCATTGCCACGGCCGGGCGCCGCCCTCGCGCAGGAGATCGAGGTACCACTGCTCTGAGTCTGTGGGTTCGGCCCAGCAGGCCCGACGAACCAGATCCGGCTGCATCAGATTCTCGGTCGGAATGTTCAATTCGTCTGATAGGACTGCCAGTTTTTCGCGGGCGTATTCAAGGCGCGCGTGGGCAACAGGATTCTTCTCAGCCCACGTCTTTGGCGGTGGTGGCCCCTCAGATCTTGGTGGTGGCTGGGGTAGCTCTGATTCCGGGAGTGCTCTGGCTCGCGCAATGGCGGCAACCCATTGTTTTTCATAGCGTCCTGCACCCCGGCCATTGAAACCGTGAACCTTAAGCAATTGGCCGGTTGGTTTGGCTAATGCCGCAGCCAGAATTGCTCGGTCGGGCAGGATGCGGCCCGGCGCAATATCGCGGCGACGGGCAATATCGTCACGGGTGAGCCACAACTCCCGAACAATGCCGCGAGCCAAGGGTGTTTTGGCACTGTGCATGCCGGAGGTACGACGCCAGGCTTCACCTTTGTGTTCACGTGGGCGCCAGGTCAGCAGAGCATCGAATTCCTGTTGGGCGTAGGAGCGCTTGCCACTTTCATCCAGACTTGCGGCGAGGGCGTCACGCAGTTCGACGAGTAACTCAACATCGAGCGCGGCATATCTCAACATTGAAGGGGTAAATGGGCGCTGCGACCAATCTGCCGCGCCGTGACCTTTTTCCAGGTAAACACCAAGTTCGTTTTCCATCAGCGGTCCAAGTCCTACCCGCTCGCGACCGAGTATCCGCCCCGCCAACTCGGTATCAAACAAGGAACTTGGGGTTAATCCCACCTCGCGCAGGCATTCCAGATCTTGGGTTGCAGCGTGTAAAATCCATTCAACCCCAACGGTCGCCGATGCAATGGCACCTAAATTCGGGCAGGCGATTGGATCAATGAGTGCGGTTCCCGTTCCGGTCCTTCGGATTTGAATTAGATATGCCCGCTGCGAGTAGGTGTAGCCCGACGCCCTTTCGGCATCGAGTGCAAGCGGTCCGGATCCGGCAGCGAGGGCCTGGGCGTATGCGTTGAGCGCGGATTCGGTGGTGATTAATTCAGGGACGGGTTCGCGGGTTTCATGGGGGATCTTGACCTCGACGTCGACATCCAGTTGGTCGTCACCCTCTGGGGTGGTGCTATCCACGGCGTCGTGCGTGTGCAACGTGGGCGACGCCCTCGGGAAGGGGTATCAGGCCACTAGCGAGCACAAGCACATTTATCCAAGCGGTGAGGTGCGCTCCCAGGTCATCAAGGGGTACTCCGGCAGCGTCCTCATTGGGTGTCCACGACGAGCGAACCTCAACGAATCCGTCGGCTGGTCGATCAGACAGCGTTCCGAAGGATTGACCGAAGTTGCAGGTAACGGTCCCACCCAATTCCTTGATATCAAGGCCACTTGTGCCTTCGCGGATCCAACTCCAGGCAACTTCCCGCACTAAATCATCATTTAATACATCCGACTCAAGTTCGGCTCGAGCAAAAATAACGGCTCGGAATGCGCCACCCCATTCGTCAACCCCGTCGGGGTCGTGTAGCAGGACGAACCTCCCCGAAAACGCATCACTGTCAGCATCTGTTGGTTCGGCAGTCATGGCTAATGCAAAGGGAGCTAGGCGACTCGGGGCCGGCACTTGGCTCAGGGTGATATCAGGACGCACGACCACGTTGCCGATTTGCGCAACGGTAAGCGCAAATTGGTCGGCGGCTGGGGTCACTGTTCGCACCACTTAAGACTAATGAGACGAAAGTGGTTACTGGGGCTGGCGCGCCGCTACGGCGTCTCGAAATTCACCGAGATCGAGTTAATGCAAAACCGCTGATCCGTGGGAGTGTCGAAACCTTCGCCGTCAAAGACGTGACCGAGGTGACCACCGCACGCGGCGCAGCGAACTTCGGTTCGAGTGCTACCCATGCTTTTGTCGTCGAGGTAGATCACGGAATCTTTTGCCAAGGGCTCGTAAAAGCTCGGCCACCCGCACCGGGAATCAAACTTGGTGTCACTGGTAAACAATGCAGAACCACATGCTCGACAAGAATAGGAACCAACCCGCTTTTCATCGGTGAACTCCCCTTGATACGCCGGCTCGGTCCCGGCTTCGCGCAGAACACGGTATTCGTCCGGGCTCAACCGTTCGCGCCACTGATCCTCGGACAAAACTGTTTCATAATCAGTGCCATCGGGTCGTTGGGCTCCGTCGCGTGCGGGCGTTGATGAACTCATGGGATAAGACTACGCGTCGCGTGCTTCTCGCGCCTGCCTACGCTGAGCGCTGATTCATGTCAGACTTAGTTCGTGATGGAACTTTTAGAGAATTCTGGCGCGTGGCTGTCCTCCAACGATTTGGATAGTGCCCGGGCAAATTTGCCCATTGTCTATGTTGATGCGATCCCGGTCCGCGTTGATGCAAACGGGGCAGTGACCGAGGTCGGACTACTTCTTCGTGTCTTACCCGATGGCAGCATTAGTCGCGCTGTGGTGTCGGGTCGCGTTCTCTACAAAGAGCGAGTCCGCGATGCCATCGTTCGCAACTTGGAAAAAGACTTGGGGCCACTGGCCTTTCCCAAATTACCTGCATCACCGCAGCCATTCACCGTCGTGGAGTACTTTCCGGAGGCCAATGTGACCGGATTTCATGATCCACGGCAGCACGCAATTTCCCTGGCGTACATTGTTCCGATCGAGGGAGAATGTGCTCCGTCGTCGGATTCCCTGGATCTCATTTGGGTGACCCCGGATGCGGCAACCAGGCCAGAATTTGAACTAGAGATGGTGGGTGGCCAAGGTCGTCTCGTCCGGATGGCCCTTGCCCACTGCGGTTTATTGCCCTAAAGCGCAGGGAACTGGGGCGGTACTTTGTTGATCTTTCCCGCAAGAGCGGTAGCCAGATCCTCGCGTTCAAATGCGTAACCCATTTCAATAAACGCGTCGTCAGCGCTGTCATTAAAGTCCGCATTCATCCCTCGTAGTAATTGCGCTTTAATGACGGCTATTGAGGCCGGGGAGCAATGCGCGATCAGGTCGTTCGCGCACGCGTAGGCATCGGCTAATGGATCATCACTGGCGGCGAGAACGAGCCCGTACTCGTATGCATCTTGACCAGAAAATGAGCGACCGCTGATCAGGAGTTCGTTGGCGCGAGCTAGTCCAACGAGTCGGGGGAGCAGCCAGGCGATTCCGTATTCAGCGATCAGCCCGAGCCGAGAAAAAGTGGAACTGAGTTTGGCATCAGATTTCGTGAACCGGAAATCAGCGCTGATGGCGATCACAAATCCCAATCCAGCAGCCGGCCCGTTAATTGCCGTAATCACCGGTGTCGACATGTGAAGAAACTTCCCAGGCACCGTAGCGTGACTTTGCCCATGCAGGAATCCTTGAACGAGTTCGGGATCCTCACCCAAAATGGATAAATCTGCCCCAGAGCAGAAGCCGCGGCCGGCGCCGGTAACGACGATGACCCGTACGTGCGGATCCGCGTCAGCAAAGTCAAGCAAATTCGAGTACGTGTGGATCATGTCGGGGAGCAAAGCATTAAGCCGGTCGGGTCGGTTAAAGGTGATGGTCGCAATGTGCCCATCCAATGCATAGGTGACAAATTCGGTAGCGGGAGCTGAACTCATGTCGTATTCATAGCATTAAAGCTGTCATCCGAACCCAAGTGCGGTTAAATTGGTCACAGTGGTTCGGTTGATCCGGACATGGATCAAGCCTTTTAAGGAAGTGGGGAATATATGTCGGATGCATTTGGTCACTCGGTGCAAAAAAAAGGAATGCGTATTACCTGGCGTGGAATTGTTTTGATCGTCATCGTTTTTTTTCTAGCACTGTTCGCCGTTCAAAACTTGAACACGGCTCGAGTCAGTTTTGTGGGCATGGATTTTGATATTTACGTCTGGATAATCGTGACGGTCTCATTCGTACTCGGAATGCTTCTTGGGGGAGCGGTCCGGGGAACCGCCCGCAAGTTGCGCAAACCCAAGCTGGAATCCGGTAAATAGGTCAATCGTCGTAAGGGTCAACGCCGAGCAAAGTTTCATCCTCTGGAGTGAGGTCCTTTGCAGGTGCCTCGAACTGATCAAATTGAGGATCGGCCCTGTTTTCGTCGGTTTCTTCATCAACGTATTCATCGGTATCAATAAAGTGCATCGCGGCGACTTCCCCACTGACGAGGGGTGTCGGAGCTGGTCCACCCGCATGTGTGGGGTCATCACTTGAGTCTCCACCATCTTCTGATGCCAACTCGTACTCGGAATCTTCCAGGGGGTACAGCAGTCCCTCGAGTGAACCTTCACCACCAAATTCGCCACTGTCACCACTCATGCCGTTACGGATTGCTTCAGCCTCCATAATCATGGTCAGTCGATCGGCTGCATCAGCATTATCCCCCGGTTCGCTGGCGACACTCTGGGTCAACCGCACCACGTTTGCCGGATCGGATTCATGTGAATGGTAGGACATATCGTCAATGTACTCCCAGAACCCAGCTGATTACCTGACTAGCCGCAATCTGGGGTTGGGAGGCAATCTTTGGGGTACCGTGCGAGACTGGTCATATGACTGCGACGCTCGATCACGTTTCCACATTCAACTTGCTCACCGAACTTGAGCCTGTCGTTGAAAGAGAACTCAACCGTCATATCGCGATAGCAAAAGAATGGTTTCCACATGACTACATTCCGTGGGATCACGCTCGTAACTTCGCGCACCTCGGTGGCAAGGATTGGACTCCCGAAGAAAAAAGATTCAGCGAGGCGGCGCGGACAAGTCTAATTATTAACTTGCTCACCGAAGATAATTTGCCCAGTTACCACTACGAAATTGCCACGATCTTTGGTCGCGATGGAGCGTGGGGTGAATGGGTTGGTCGTTGGACAGCCGAAGAGGGCCGTCACGGGACCGCAATCCGGGATTACTTGGTTGTCACCCGCGCGGTTGACCCCGTGGCCCTTGAACGCGCCCGCATGAGTCACATGCAAGAGGGTTACCAAGCTATTCACCCCGGCCTCTTAGCCGGCTTGTCGTACGTATCCTTTCAGGAGTTGGCAACAAGGGTTTCCCATCGAAATACGGGGACGGCGACAGGGGATCCCATCTGTGAGGCACTTTTACAGCGCATCGCCCTTGATGAAAATTTACATATGATCTTCTACCGTAATCTCCTAGATGCAGCACTAGAACTAGAACCCGATGCGACCATGACGGCGATTCTGGCGAGTGTGCGCGACTTCGCCATGCCAGGTAACGGCATTGAGGGTTTTCAACGTAAGGCTGTAGAAATTGCGGTTGCTGGAATTTATGACCTTAAGCAGCACCGAGACGAGGTGATTATGCCGGTTCTACGCAAATGGAAGATCTTCGATCGCAATGATTTTGGGGCCGCGGGAAATGCAGCACGTGATGAATTGGCCATGCTCCTTGCCGACATGGACGTGAGTGTCAACCGATTTGAGGAACGACGTGACGCCCTCCGAGCCCGGTTCCTCGCGCGCGACTAAGAGAAGTGTCACATAGCTAGCCGCGGTCCGCGGCTAGAGGTTTGAGGGTTGACGAGAGCCCATCGAAGAAGTCACCAGGATCTGACCACATGAGATTTCTGGCTATGATTACAGAGCAGTGGCGGGCTTTTTCCTGTGTCCGAGGGGGGACTTGAACCCCCAAACCCTTTCGGGCACTAGCACCTCAAGCTAGCGCGTCTACCTATTTCGCCACCCGGACTGGGCGCCGCTTGCGCGGCGAACCGCAACTATACCTGCGGCGCGTAGGGGTGTTGACCCCGGATTAAAACGACGTGGCCGAGAGGCAATAGCCGTTAAGGAGTCATTGGGAATCAAAAGAGTTGAAGCGCGCGTGGCACTGATCGAGGACGTCACGCCCATGGCCCGCAGGATCCTGGTGGGCAACCGATTTTCCGCCGTAGGAAGTGGTCTGGCCCTTCCCTTCCTGGTCATTTACATCGGTGAAGTACGGGGTTTAGGTATTGCTTTCGCGGATGTTGTGATCGCATACATGGCGGTGATGTCGTTGGCGGCCACCGGCCCGGTTGGTGCACTATTTGATCGTTTCGGGCCCGGCCAATCATGATCATTTCACTGACGGTGATGGGTGTTGGGGTAGCCATGCTCGGGTGTGCAACCCACATCTGCCAAAAATATCGGGAAAGGGACATCGTCGACGCAGCCCGACCGCCGGTCAGCCTATTCCCCCGCTTTAGATAGTCCCTCCTTTATATGCATTGAGAGTGAGGTGGCGGGGGGTGGACTTACCGGTGTTGTGGGGAGGGGATTCCAGCGTGGGATAGACAAAATAACCGCAATTCGGTAACCTCAGGCCGGATCCGAACGGCGGAACTTTAGCACAGAGGAAGTGGATAGTCATGAAGGCACAAGCAAAAATAGGTGCTGGGTCTGATAAGGATCCGCTGATCAGTGCCGCCGCGACGGAGGGGGGCCCCAGCCAAGTGGCCCCGGCGACCCATCCTGAGGCGATCGCTCACATCATGAGAATTGTTTCGCGAGACCGCGTGATTCGGGGTGGAGCAAAGAGCACCTATGAAGAATTAGCAGAACCCCGGGAGCTAACCGAATCCAAGGAAACAGATGGCAAACCCTCAGAGGACTTGCCGCCCGAAACTCAGTTGGAAGAGCAGCCCAAGTCGTCTCGAAGACGGTCACGTGTGGCGCGTCGGAAAGTCAGCCCCATTAAGAAGCGATTTGGGATTGGTTCACGAGTCAACAACGAGCTTGAAGAACTTGACGGCAAAACGGAAGATCGCTGGGTCAAAGACCGAGAAATTAAAGTTCACACGACGAAATCGAGTGCACCTGCGGTAAAGAATCCAGATGTGCCAGAGCCGCTACAGGTCTGCGATGCGCCACCCGTGAAACCCGTGCTGGTGCCTGATCCAGGGGTTAATCCAATCCTTGATCCTGACCTGCAGGAAGTGAAAGAAAAGTTGCGAGAGTTCTATTCAGATATGAAGGCTGAAAACAAGAGGTTAGGGCAACTAAATCTAGATCTTCAGGTTGAGCGAGCTGCTCTGGATGTAGCGGCAATTGAGCTAGAGAAATTGAAGAGCGAAGGCCTAATAAAGACCAAGCGAGTTTCACTGGGTATCGATGACCTCGAAGGCCAACAGTATGAACTCCGCAAGCAGTTAGAGGCAGCTTCCCGAGAGATGAAATTGCTGGAGAAAGAGCGCGCCGAAATTGAAGGTGTTCGGCGTGCGGTAGAAGAAGAACGCCTCGCTGTTGTGCGTGAGCGTGTGAGCGCTGACGGAATGGTTGAACGTATGGTCAGAACCCGTGGAGAAATAGCAGGCGCTCAAGGGCTACTTCGTGGCCAGGCTGAAGAGTTAGCACAGACCCGAATCGACATTGCCGAAGTCAAATCCCAGTTGGCTAAAGCCTCTGAGATAATTGACCAGAGAGTAAATGAAGTGAAGCAGGAAGAGATAAGACTCCTCGCTCAAAAAGATCAACTTCGCAACGGAGAGTTAGAGTTAGAGCGCAAGGATTCTAATCTTCTAGATCGCGAGAATTTGGTTGCCGAGTCTGTGCAGCAAGTTCTTCAGGTGCAGGAAGATATTGAGTCCAAAAAAGTGGAGTACTCTTTGGCCAGTGCAGAGTTGTCGAGCGCTAGGGAAAGTCTTGAATCACGTACGGTGGAGTTTGACGCTGAGCAAGCAAAAATGCGATCACAATTTGAGGTACTAGATTCCCAACGTGGTGAGATTGAGCGGATGCGTCGAGATCACAACTCTCAACAAAAAGCCTTGGACACCGCTAAGGCTTCGTGGGATGAGCTGCGGGCGAATCAAGAAACTGAGTTGGAGTCCATCCGTTCAGCAGTTTTCGCTCAGCAATCTCGCGTTGCCGCACAACTTCTCGAAGTGAATCAAGAAGTCTCCATGTTGTCTAAATCACGGGAGTCCGTTGAAGAGGAACGCAAGCTTTTGGCCGGAGCGCGCGCGCTAGTGGAAAATGATCGCAAGACCGTGCATCAGGATGCTGCGCAAGGTGAATCATCTCGCGTGGAGTTGAGCACCCTGCGAATTGAGCTTGAGGAAACCAAGACGCGTTTATTGGACGAAACAAGTCGACGTGCTCAGGCAGAGCAGGGGCGTCAGTTCGCTGAGACTTACCGCCCATCAGCCTCGAAGGATTCAATCCAGAACCTGTTTGACGACCCCATGCTGGCGCGGCTGTTGGACCAGCAGTGGGATCTTTGGCTGACCGACGACCACAAGTAGGCTGACTCAAGGCCAAAACCTATCTAAAGTACACTAATTAGGCTTCATCTCTGTTCGTTTAGCATCGTCAGGAGTCCGCGTGTCATCGTTAGACCCTAGTTCAGGGAGCAGCAGTCTCTCCCCGGGACAGATCTTGGAGAAGCTAAAAAGGCGCATCTCAGATTTAGAGACCCAGTTGGCCGAGGCAAATCGGCAGAACCAGGATCGCCGTCGCCTTCAAGATCTTGGACCCGATGAGTTGGCCCTTCTCTCTGTGGGCGCTGCTGGAGAGATCATTAAGGCTTCACGTTCCCAAGCGGCAGAGGTTCGGGCCTCTGCTGAGGAGTACGTTGCACAAAGTAGATCCGCAGCGAAGGCCGCCTTGGACGAGGCAACAGCAGAATCGCAACAGATCCGAGCAGGTGCGCGAAACAACGCAGCAGAAATCATGGCGACGGTCCGAGATCAATCTGAGACCATGGTTCACAACGCCCAGCAAGAAGCAGACGTAGTTCGCCGGAGGGCTCAACAAGAGGCAAGCGAGCTATCTGAGGAATCAAATGTGCAGTTAGGCCAAGCCGTTCAGTCTGGTGAACAGACGATAATAAGCGCGAACGAGGCGGGGCGCAAAATAGTCAACGCAGCCCGACAAATGGCAGATTCATTGCGCGACGAAACACAGAGCGAAGCCCGGGTTGTGTTGCAAGATCTCCTTGATCTAATTGCAATTCAGGAAAGTTCCATGGGCGAACTCCTCGCCGATTCCGGCGCACTTCGTGATTCGATTGCCACAGTCATGGACGCCGTACGCCAGTCCTCTGAGCATATGGCGGCACAGGCAGCGCGCACAGAGGCAACCGTGCGCTCACACGTTGGAACTACTAGTCAGATGCGCTTTGATCTTCAGCGTAGGCTTGGGCCCGGAAAGCACAACGAGCTGAAGGCTCCACAAGCCACGCCGAAGGCAGTGGTTGACGAAACGAGCAATGCCTTCGACACAGGCTCCTGAATTAGTTGACGAATGCATGAAAAGTTCTTGTGTGAAGTTTCGTAGTTCATCTTTGGTTCGAAGTACCCTTTTAGTTGCGTTACTGGTGTCACTTTTCCTTGGCCCAACTGTCAGCGCCTCAGCAGGTGGTGGACCGATGCCAAGCCCGACACCCACGCAGACTCACACTAAGAAGCCTAAGCCGGCACTCACGCCAGCCGAGACCATTTCTGAGTCGGCGGCTCCCTCCGAGCCAGCTACCCCTACCGCCTCGGTAGCACCCGAGACCGCTGCAACCGCGGGTGAATCGGCAGTTCCCGATTCGACCCCAGCTACTAATCCGGATTTGAGTTCAAACTCGGAGGACTCGAATCTGGCGTGGTGGATTATGGGAATCCTCGTGCTGGCCGCTCTAGTTGGCGCTGGAGGGTTAGTGGCTAGAAGCCGAGGCAGACAGGTAGCAATACCTGTGGCTCTGACTCCCGGCGGAGCCGATCTCGCGAGCGCACCGGCTACTACTTCGGCG
>Ga0105049_10011358_pt1 | contig 10198 bp, 7 predicted proteins | sample MAT06_FD_78087 | JGI IMG/M metagenome (GOLD analysis project Ga0105049, IMG submission 78087) | Freshwater microbial communities from Lake Fryxell liftoff mats and glacier meltwater in Antarctica - MAT-06 | ecosystem: Environmental > Aquatic > Freshwater > Ice > Liftoff microbial mat | place... | reverse complement strand
AGTCCCTACCCCGGCCGCTCCACCGACATCGGCGTCGTCCTCGATTTGATGATTCACGACCTCGACGTCATTCTCGCCCTCGTCAAATCCCCGGTCACGCACGTGGACGCCGTCGGCATTCCCGTCCTCAGCGCCAGCGAAGACATCGCCAATGCCCGGCTCAAATTCGCCAACGGCTGCGTCGCCAACATCACCGCCAGCCGGGTCAGTCCGGAAAAGATGCGCAAGATTCGCATCTTTGGCCGCACCCAAACCGGCGCGGCCTACATCTCGCTCGACTACATGCGCCAGGAAGGACTCATCTACCGCATGGCATCCGACGACGCCCGCGAATCCAGTCTCCTCAAGAAACTCCTCGCCGGCAAAGACGCCACCATCGTCAGCGAATTCGCCGGCAAAAAAATTGTCCGTGAACCCGTCCCCATCGCCCGCGACGAACCGCTCAAGCTCGAACTCCAAAACTTCATCGAATCCGTCACCCACAAACGCGACCCCCTCGTCACCGGCGAAGCCGCCAAACAAGCCCTCGAAGTCGCAATGGAAATCACCCGCATTCTCGGCTCCGCCAACCGTTCTTAAACACGGTCGTGCAGACGAGCACCACCACCTTCTTGCTCCCCTCCTTGGAGGGGATGGGGGTGGGTTCTGTCGTTGTCATCCTGCGGCCCGACCTTTACTATGCTTCCCTATGCGCCGCGTGATCATTCCGTATCATCCTCATCTCAAGGATCGCGCCCGCGCCCTCCGCAAGAACATGACACCGGGTGAGAAGCTGCTCTGGACTCGATTGAGTGGAAAACGAATGGGCGGTTTTGATTTCGACCGGCAGCGACCGGTGGCTGAGTTCATCGTGGATTTCTACTGCAAGGATCTTCGGCTCGCGGTTGAATTGGATGGCTGGAGCCATGCGCTCAAAGGGAAGCGGGATGAGGAAAGACAGCGACGACTCGAAAGCCGCGGCGTGCGATTTTTGCGATTCACCGAGCAAGAAGTGGTCGCGGGCGTGCAGTTGGTCGCCGATCAGATCGAGATGTGGATCCGATTGGAAACGGCGGGGGAACCCACCCCTTACCCCTCCAAGGAGGGGAACCGGACTGGCTCCCCTCCGACGGAGGGGTCGGGGGTGGGTTCCGGCAGTTTTGCTCCGGCCACGGGACGGGGGCGATGAACCGCGAGATCATGTTCATTGCCGGCGAAGCGTCCGGCGACTCTCATGCCGCCGCCGTCATTCGCCACCTGCCGGCGCACGTGAAAGCCTTTGGCGCCGGCGGCCCCAAAATGCAGGCCGCCGGGATGGAACTCCTGCTCGACTTGACGGAACATGCCGTGGTCGGACTGGTCGAAGTGCTGAAAAACTACCGTAAGTTCAAACGCATTTTTGACCGGCTCGTCGCGGAAGCCGAACGCCGTCGTCCCGCCGCCGTGGTGCTCGTGGACTTCCCCGGCTTCAATCTGCGTTTCGCCGCGCAGATGAAACAACGCGGCATCCCGGTCATCTATTACATCTCGCCCCAACTCTGGGCGTGGCACGCGAGCCGGGCGCAGCAAATCGCGCGTGATGTGGATTTGATGCTCACCATTTTCCCGTTTGAAAAAGACTGGTATGCCCAGCACGCGCCGGGGTTGCGAGTGGAGTTTGTCGGCCACCCCATGGCGGACCGGCAGGGGGAAAATCCGAAATCCGTAATCCGAAATCCGAAGCAGATTCTGCTGTTGCCGGGTAGCCGGGAGCGGGAGGTCGCGAAGATTTTTCCCATCCTGGCCGGTGTCGTGGATACCATGCCGGAGTGCGAATTTGTCGCCGCCGCCGTCAACGAGGCGACGGCCGCGCAGATGCGTCATCCCCGGGTGCAGGTGGAAATCGGCGGCGCCCACCGGCTGATGCGGCAAGCGACGCTCGCCATCACTGCCAGTGGGACCGCCACGATGGAATGCGCGTTTCACGACTGCCCGATGGTCGTCGTGTACAAAGTGAACTGGCTCACCTACCTCATCGGCCGGGCCGTCGTACAAGTGAAGTGGTTGGCGATGCCGAACATCATTGCCGGCCGCGCCATCGTTCCCGAATTCATCCAACACGCCGCGCAGCCGGCCGCGATTGCGGAGGCGGCGCGGGCGGTGTTGCAAGATCCCGGCTCCCAACAGCGCGAGTTGCGGAGTGTCGTCGCCAGCCTCGGCGGTGCCGGCGCGAGTGCCCGGGCTGCCGCGCTGATTCTACAAGCGATCGAGAAATGACGGCCATTCCCGGTCGAGATCGGGAAAGGTTTGCCGGAGAGCGCGGCTGTCCACGGTGCCGGTGCGGAGCAAATTTTCAAAGGCCGGCCGATAATCCGGCTGCATGAGCCGGTACACCAAACCCCAGCTTTGGGCATACGCGACTTCAATCTGGGCCGGCGCCAGCGCGAGGAAACCAGCCGGCGCGTCGTGAGTCAGCAACTCGTCGAGTGGCAGGAGTTGGCCGGTGCGGTGAAATTTCACCAAGCGATCCGCCAGGACCGGGTGACGTTCGCCCATCACCGCCGGCTCGCAGTACTGCGCCAGGCCTTCGGAAAGCCAGGGAGCCGCCGGTGGCAAACCGTAGGCGGCAAAGAGTTGGTGGGCACCTTCATGCCGGATCAGTTGCACCGTCAGTCGCCGGGCTTCGAGGGTGACCTGCGAACGCCACGCAGCCAGTTGTTGACTGGCCTGCGGTTCATGGCTGACCCGCAATTTCTGCTCCTGCGCTGCGAGCCGATTTTGGAATTGCCGGTAGCGAACGGTGCCGAGTTGGTTGAGCAAGACGAGCCGGTGATTGCTGTGCGCAAAGAAACCGGCACTGTCCGCCAGCGCCGGCGCGGTCCGCCGGGCGTACCGGCGGAAGTTCGCTTCGTGACCAAAAAAGATGACTTCGATGTCGGTCGGAGCGAGGCTGGTATCGAGGAGCGCGGCGAAGTGGCGTTCGAATTGGTGACGCAATTCATGGAGCACTCGGAGCGTCATTTCCACTTCGTCGGCGGATTGGTCGGTGACGAGCGTGTAAAGCGGTGCATGGATGAAATGGAAATGAGGAAACTCTTCCGCTAGCGTGCGGCTCCCCCGGCTCAGTGACGACGGTGGCGACATCGGAACGAAAGGCGGATGGTCTCCCGCGAGCAGCCCCAAGCAGCCACTCAAACTGAAGATCCAAAGATGTTTTCGGCGCACCGGCATGAGTTCTGGAAAGCACTGGATGTGCCGCGCGCGAGCGGGTGTGACCGCTTTTCCTGTTGACCGAGTTGGCGACGTTCTCTATTCTGACGCTGGAACGTTACTCACGACGGTTAACGAAAAAATGCAGGGAGGAGCAGCCATGAGCAGAAGAATCAACCTCACGATTGGCGCACTGGCGACGACCATTTTCAGCCTCTCGGCTCTCAGTATTGCTGAGGCCCAAGCTCCCAAACCCAGTGACTTCAAGATTTCCAACATCCGCCAGCGCCAGCTCTCGGCACCGGACTACGGCAATGCCGGCGCGGATCTCGGGGGGGTTTCATCGACTGCGAACAAGCAGTGGTTGATGATGGAGGTCACATTTCAGACGGAGCCGGACTGGGCCGATGAAATCACGTTGAAGTATTATGTGTTGATGGGCCGGGGCAAGGATACGCAGCTCTTCACTGGCGAGGCCACCCATCTCAACGTTTCCCGCGGCAACCGGCATTACTCGGCGATGTTCGTTCATCCGGCCACGATTGACCGGTTTGGATCCGGTAAGGTGGAGGCGGTCGCCGTGCAAATGTACTATCAAGGCCGGCTGGTGGATCAAGCGAGTGACCCGGCCGCCCGCCAGCGTTGGTGGGAGCAGTATCAACCGAAAGCCGGCTACCTCTTGAAACCCTCCGACTCGCCTTGGTCAGTAGTCGCGCACAAGCGATATGAAGCATACAAGTCAACGCCCTAGCATCTCCTCTTCCTCGTCCGCACACAGTTATGTTTGGGAATGAACGCATACTAGGGTTGGACATCGGCGCCAACACCCTCAAAGTGGGCGAATTTGAGGTCACGAAGGGTCAAGCCTTACGTCTGACCAACTTCAACTATGCGGATTTGGGATTGGATCCCGAGCACGAGGAAAACCGTAAAGCGCTCCTCGTGGCCACCATTCGAAACATGCTCAAGGAAAAGGGCATCAAGCATGGCAAAGTCATTTTCAGCGTGTCCGGCCAGTCGGTTTTCACTCGATTTGTCAAGCTACCGCCGGTGGACGAATCCAAAGTCGTCCAGATCATCCAGTACGAGGCGCAGCAGAATGTCCCCTTCCCGATCAATGAAGTGGTGTGGGATTATCAACTGGTCGGCACCAATGCCCAGGGGGAACTCGAAGTTGTCCTCCTCGCCATCAAGAGCAACATCATTGAAGAGTTGCAGGAGGGCGTGGATTCCGTCGGCCTGCGCACGACGAAAGTAGATGTCGCCCCGATGGCGCTCTACAACGCGATGCGCTACAACTACGGCGATCTCGAAGGCTGCACCGTCATGCTCGATATCGGCGCGCGCACGACCAACCTGCTGTTCATCGAGAAAAACAAGATCTTCTCCCGCTCCATTCCCATCGCCGGCAACGCCATTTCCCAAAGCGTCGCGGCGGAATTCAATATTCCTTTCAACGAAGCGGAGCAATTGAAACGACGCGTCGGCTTCGTTGCGCTCGGTGGCGCCTACGAGGAGCCGGAAGACCAGGCGCAAGCGCGCGTCAGCAAAATCATCCGCAACGTCATGACCCGGCTCCATGCCGAAGTGGCGCGCTCGGTAAACTTTTACCGCACCCAGCAAGGTGGCGGCACCCCGGCTCGCGTCTTCTTATCGGGTGGCAGTTCCATCATTCCCTACACCGATCGGTTCTTCCACGAGAAGCTCCAAGTCCAGACCGAATACTTCAATCCCTTCCGCAACATCGAAATCGCGCCCGACATCTCGAAGGAGGACCTGTCCAAGTGCGCGCACTTTTTCGGCGAAGTCGTCGGCCTCGGCCTCCGTCAACTCACCGAGTGCCCGATCGAAGTCAACTTGCTGCCGACCACCCTGAAGTCCCAACGCCAAGGCGAACAAAAACGCCCCTACCTCGCCGGCGTCGCCGCGTGTCTCTTGCTGTTGCCGCTTACTTGGTGGGGCTATGAGGCCCGGATTGCCGGCTTGCGCGCTCAAGAACTGGACGCCGTGAAGACGCAAGCGCAAGACCTCGACCACACCAAGCGCCAAATCGAAGACGAAATCGCGCGCATTGCGGAAATCAAAGGCAAAGCCGATGGAATCACCGGCTTGGTCGGTCAACGCACGGCTTGGGCATCGCTGCTGCACGACATCAACCTTCGGCAGGTGGCAAATCTGTGGATTGTTTCGCTCAGCCCGCAAACGAGTGCCGACAATACGCCGGCCGCCACGAAGCGTCGCCTGTCCCCCGGCAACCCAACGGCGGCACCCGCCAACGAGTCCGGCGCACCGGCCAATGCGATCCTCACCATCCGTATTGCAGGTGAAGGACTCCACAGTTTTCAAAACCCCGCCCGTGACTTGGAGGCGGTCGAACAATTGGCGAACAACCTCCGCCAATCACCCTTCTTCGACAAAGCTGGCGTGGACATCGTCGAGCCTCCACCGGCCATGACCGAGAAAGAAATTTTTACATTCGTGCTGCGCGCCCGGCTCGCGACCCCGATTAAAATGTGACATGAACACGGAGTGGCTAAAACGAAACGGCGTCGTCGTGTTGTCTCTCGTCTTGTTCGTGGGGTTTCTGCTCTTCGAGAGTTGGAAACTGGCGGAAGCTCTCAAGCGCCGGCAGGCAGTCGAAGAGGAACTCACTGCGGAACAACAGCGCCTGCAAACCATGCTCAGCGCCAAACCGTTTCCCTCCCGCGATAACCTGACTCTGGTGCGCACCGATCGCACCGAGTTTGAGAATCTCTATCAGGAGTTACAGGAAGCGGCCGCTCATCCGGTCGTCGTGCCCGACCTGACCCGGGTGCAATTCCGCGCGCTCTTGTCTCAAAAACTGCGCGACCTCAAGGAGGCCGCCGACACCGCGAGTGTGGTGATCCCCACCCAGTTTGCTTTTGGCTTTGATGAATATCTGGGCGTGTTGCCACCGGAAGACAAACAGGTACTGCACACGTTGACGAAACAACTCCTCGTCATCGAAAAACTCAGCCAAACGCTGTTCACCAACCAAGTGAAAACCAACCAAATGAAAAAGTTGACCAGCGTGAAACGCGAAACTACCCGTGAGGCCGAGGACGCCGGCAAACAAACCGCACTCTATCAGACGTCAGAATTCTCGCTGGAGTTTGAATGCAGCGCCGAATCGCTCCAGCGGTTCTTGAACCACCTGGCACGATTGGAATGGTTTTTCATCGTCAAATCAATTGATCTGGAAGTGAAGAAAGTTACCGTCGAAACACCCGCCGCCCGTGGACGAGCGGCACTGGCCACGCCGGTCCTGCTGCCTCAACGCGGATCGCGTCCCCTTCCGAGCATGCCCGCTGAACCTTGGTCAGAAGGCGATTCCGACGCCGCCCCCACCCCGCCGGCACGTCCGACTTTCGAAACGGTCACCAATGTGAAACTGCGCTTGGATCTCGTCGAAGTAACGGGAAATTCCGACAAGGAGAAGAAACGTCGCTGACGATGTGGCCATGGACTTCCTGAAAAAACATTGGGAAAAAGTTCTCCTCACTGTGGTGCTGTTGGCACTCATTGTCGCCGCCGCCGTGCTCGTCATGAAGGTGGAATCCCTGCGGGACGAGTTGGCGGAAGCCCCGCGCCGGCCACGTAAAAAAAGCGAGCCGGCCACCGTCGTGGATCGCGCCCCCTACACGGCCGCCATCGAGCAACTGCAAAAACCTTTTCAATGGGACGGCCCCCCTGTCGCCTTCATTCCCGCAGACATCAAAGTCGAAACGGATATAGACACGCAAATCGTGAAGCGGGTCGAATGCGAAATCCTCCTCAACCGGGTCATCCGCGTGCCGTTCAAGATGAATTTCAAGGCGTACGTGGGCGATGGCCGGAATTTCCAGGTTGATTTGCTGGGACAAGGGTTCACCTTCTTTGTGGAAAACGTCGGTGACCCCATCAGGGACACCGGCTATCGCGTCGCCCGCTTCGAGAAAAAATTCATCACCGTGCTGGATGCCTCGCTCAATCGTGAAGTGGAGCGCGATGTGTCCGAATTGACCATCGAACGGCCGGGCGAAAAACCGAAAATACTTACCGTGGGCCGTGAAGCTGTCGAAGAAGAGCCAATCGCAACAGTCGTCTGCCAGCCAACCGCCGTTAGCGGCGGGGAACCCACCACTTTTCGGCTGCGGCGTGGCCAGTCATTTGCCTGCTGCAACAAGACTTACAATGTCGTTGACATCACTTCGCGGCAAATGATAATCAAAGAACCAGAGTCTGAGGAGAAGCGAGCGATCAGCTTAACTGTGCCGACTGAATAAACAACCCCGTGAAGGGAATTTGCGTTCGGTGCGGCAGGTAAAGAAAAAGTGAGTAGAAAATGGCGCGCCCTGTTGTCGCGCAGTTGAACGGAATGGAGAACCGGTTATGAAGAAGGCCCTGTTACTAGCTCTAATCCCCATTATTTACGGGGCTGCCCACACTTTCTCCGATGACGATGCCCTCCAGCCGGCCGTCAACACCAACTTTCGCCCTGCCCGGGCCGCTGGCGAAACGCCAGTCGAACCTGTGCCAGCGCCCGTCAAACCGGCGCCCGAACCAAAAGCGCCTGTCGTGAAGCCAGCCCCGGTCGTCGTTGCTCCACCACCGCCGCCGGCTCCCACACCCGTCGCACCCGCGCCTGCGCCCGCACCTGTTGCGCCAGCGGTCGTCGCGCCGGCTCCCGTCGTTCAGGCGCCGGCACCGGTGCCGGTTGTTGTGGATGCCAAACGCGAGGAAGTCGAACGCGCCGGCCAAGAAGAGCTTGTGCGCCGGCAAGAAGCCCAGCTCGCCGGCAAACAGTTGATCAAGGAAGGCAATGATTTGTACGACGACGGCAAGTTCCCCGAGGCTGCCCCAAAGTTTGAAGCCGCCTACAAGGTTTTGCCTCGCGCCAAGATCACGGAAAATGACGTTGCCGAAGCCACCGACGGGTACGTCCGCTCCAATTACCAAGTCGCCGACGCCGCCTTGCGCGCGAATGAGATTGCCAAGGCTCGGGAAACTGCCCAGAAATCGCTCGCACTCGCCCCGAACGACCGGGCTGCGCTCTCCATTCTTAGCCGGGCGGAGCGCGCCGAAAAAATCGCGTTGGCCAAACGGGATGCGCCCGCCCCGCTGCCACGCCCGGACATCGCTCCGGAGTTCCTCGCCAAACGTGACCAAATCAAAAAACTGTTCCGCGAGGGAAAACTCCTGATGAACTCCGGCCAGTTTGATGAAGCGGAAAAGACTTTCCAAGAAATCCTGCTGATTGACCCCTACAATTCGGATGCACATGTGTTTCTTGATGAAGTCAACCGGCAGCGGTTGGAGATGACCACCATCGGCACCGACAAATCACGCATCCTGCGCCTCTGGGAAGTCAGCCGCAGTTGGCTCCCACCGCTCCGTCGCGATATTCAAGAAAAGCGAGAGATCGCCGGCAATGAAGCCATTGAACGCGACAATCGCGGGCGCGCCGAAATCAACAAGAAGATGACCACGATCATTCTGCCAGAGATCAACTTCCGCGAGGCCGTCATCACCGATGTGGTCGGCTTCCTCAGCGAGGAAAGCCGCCGCCTTGACCCCGAAAAAGTCGGCGTCAACATCGTGCTTCAACTCGGCGCAGCCGCAGCCGCGCCAGCCCCACAAGCGCCGCCAGTGGCCGCAGAAGGCGAAGAAGCGTTTGCGCCGGCGCCGGCACCCGTATCCAGCGCCCCTCGCATCTCCGTTACCCTCCGTCGGATCCCGTTGAGCGACGCACTCCGATTGATCACACAGTCCGCTGGTCTCAAGTACCGTATCGAACCATTCGCTGTCATCATTGTTCCCAAGGATGAGCCGGAAGGCGAATTGGTCACGCGCTCCTACCCTGTCGCCGCGGCTGTCATCAGCACCGTGGTAACGCAACCTGTCGATGGCGGCGGCGCGGCCGCCCGAGCCGGCGGGGAAGAGTTCATTGGCATCGGTGCCCAAGGAGCCACAACGGCAGTTGAAGACGTCCGTAAGTTCTTCGAAGGTGCCGGCGTGCCTTTCCCGTCAGGCGCAACCATCGTCTTCAATCAACGCGCGGGACGCATCATCATCCGTAACACCCCCGAAAATCTGGAAATCTTTGAGGCGGTATTACGTGATATCAATCAAACTCCGCCGCAGGTAGAAATCGAAGCGAAGTTCATCGAAATCTCCCAAGCCGATCTTGATGAGATTGGTTTCCAGTGGAAAGTCGGTCAGCGGATTTTTGGCAGCTTCGATACCCAAGGTGGCAACACCGGCCAACCCTTTCCTCCCGGTGGTGGCGGTGCCGGCGAAGGCGGCAATAATAACCTCATTAGTGGCGGTCTGCGCGACAGCACCGTCATTCGAGGAAATGCCATTGATTCCTTGCTCGGTCTCGGCGGCGCCGGCTCTGTCAATAATGTCGCGACCTTGCGTGGCGTACTGACGAACCCGCAATTCGAACTCATTGTCCGAGCGCTCGCACAAAAGAAGAGCACCGACCTGCTTTCGGCTCCCAAGGTTACGACGCTCAGCGGTCAGTCCGCGCAGTTGCGCGTCGTTCAAGAGTTCATCTACCCCACCGAATACAGTGAACCAAGCACCTCCGGTGGTGGCAGCCCGACCACCTCCATTCCGAGTGGATTCAAAACACGTGAAATCGGCGTGTTGCTGAATGTTACCCCCACGGTTGGGCCGGATCGTTATACGATCAACCTCACGTTGATCCCCGAAGTGTCTGAGTTCCTTGGCTTTATTGATTACAGCCCTCCTCCCACGGTTTCCACCAGCACCAACACCGCCAACAGCGTGCAGACCTCTTATAAAATTCTGCAACCGTTGTTTGCCAGCCGCAACATCACGACCAGTATCGTGATCTATGACGGGCAAACGGTGGTGCTCGGTGGTTTGATCCGTGAGGACATCAACAAGATTGAAGACAAAATCCCGTTCTTGGGCGACATCCCGTTTATCGGTCGTCTGTTCCGGAGCAAGATTGATTCGCGCTCCAAGCGCAACCTCCTCATCTTTGTCTCCGCCCGGT
>Ga0105049_10011357_pt1 | contig 10199 bp, 9 predicted proteins | sample MAT06_FD_78087 | JGI IMG/M metagenome (GOLD analysis project Ga0105049, IMG submission 78087) | Freshwater microbial communities from Lake Fryxell liftoff mats and glacier meltwater in Antarctica - MAT-06 | ecosystem: Environmental > Aquatic > Freshwater > Ice > Liftoff microbial mat | place... | reverse complement strand
CGCTGTCGCTGGCGCTGTCGCTGTCGCTTTCGCTGTCGCTTTCGCTTTCGCTTTCGCTGTCGCTGGCGCTGTCGCTTTCGCTGGCGCTTTCGCTTTTGCTGTCGCTGGCGCTGGGGCTGGCGCTGTCGCTGTCGCTTTCGCAAGCTTATTGCTTTCTATCTATATCAATCAGCGTATCCATGGATTTGACCCTAGGTTTGAGAATCTTCGCATGATCGGGCTGGCGTTTGCTGCCCTGGGTGGCACGACCTTCAGCGGTGCCGATTTAAGCGGAGCTACCTTTGCCTATGCCCGCCTCAAAAGCACTAACTTTGCCGATTTCCGCCATCATCCCACCGTCCTCACCCGCGTTCGCTGGCACCATGCCCAGAAGCTCGATCGCGCCCGCCTCGGCTCCAGCATCCTGCAAGACCACCGGGTTCGCCCCCTCCTCACCACCCTCAACGGCATCGACAAGGATCTTTCTAACGCTGACCTGCGGGGTGCAAACCTGGCAGATGCTCAGATCCACCGCGCCAATCTGCAAAGCTCCAACCTCAACGGCGCAATCCTGCGTGAAGCCGAACTCCAGGGCGCAAACCTAGCAGAAGCCTCCTGCCTCAACACCGACTTCACCGGAGCTGATTTGACCGGAGCCTGTGTAGAAGCCTGGAATATGGACAGCACCACCTGTCTAGAATCGGTTCGCTGCGACTACATTTTCCTGCACCGCAACGAGGAAGAACGCCGCCCCAGCAGCGGCATTTTCCAGCCCGGAGAATTTACCAAACTCTTCCAGGAAGTGCTCAGCACTATCGACTTGATCTTTCAAAACGGGGTCGATTGGCAAGCCTTCACCCGCACCTTTGCTCAGGTGCAGACTCAGAATGAAGCGGCAGCCCTGTCGGTGCAGAGCATCGCCAACAAAGGGGATGGCGTTGTGGTTGTTAAGCTAAATGCGGCTCCCGATGCCGATAAATCTGCCATCCACCAGACCTTTATGGAAGGGTATCAGGTGGCGCTGAAGGAAGCCGAAGCCCGCTATAACGCCCATCTTGAGGCAAAAGACGAACAGATTGCGATCTATCGAGAAAAAAGTGCTGAGATGAAAGGTATCGTCGAGATCTTGGCGAACCGACCCATCACTGTAGATGTCAAAGCAACAGCGGAGAGCAAATCCATGCAAGGGAATGATTACAGCCGCAATGTCTCGATTGGCGGCGACTTCAACGCTACGAACAGCAACGTCACCCTCAACCTGGGGGAAATCAGTGGTCAGGTGAGCAACCAGATCAACCAACTGCCCGATGTTGCGCCCGAAGCGGGCCAGCCCAGCCTCAAAGACCTGCTGACCCAGCTCAAGGAAGCGGTTGAGACCGACGCTGAACTCAGCGAAGTCGAAAAGAAGGAAGCCCTGGGCGAAGTCGCTAAGCTGGCAGAAGCAGGCAGCGACCCCAAAGAAAATGCGATGCAGCGCATGGCAAAACGGGCAGCAAACACCCTCAAGTCCATCACCGAGCCATTGACAGAAGCCTCTAACCTGGCAACTGTCTGCAAAAAATTGATTCCCCTGATTCTCGCTATTTTCTAAACCCCATTCCCAACAACTAGAGCTTTCAAGGTTCATGCGGTTTCGCCATCGGGTGATGCATCATCTGGGGGAGGCGATCGCCATCTGCGAGATCTGGGGCAACCCCCTTGAGCGATGACAGGCTAGGGTTGCGCCAACGAGCCACGACCCTAAAATTTGCGCTCTAGCTTCAGAAATTGGTCGGGTTCGAGCTGGCGCACTTTATCCGATAGGTCGAGCCAGGGCTGGAGTTGCCCCGCCTGAAACGTGCGGCTCATCACGACATAGATAGAGGTTTGGTCGGCTCCAATACCAGCGGTGATGACATTGTTCCAATCATCGGCTTGCAGGGTGTCAGACACAATCCATTCGCCATTAAACCAATGGAGCCGCCGCACAAACCGAAAGGGAGCGGCGGTTTTGCCCACAATCAGCATTTTTTGGAGCAGCGTGCGGATCAGATTGGGAAAAAATCGCCCGACCGTGAGCATCACGACCCGCAAAATCAGAAGATTCAAGGGGGTCATTTGCTTTTGTTTAGCCCAGCCGAGGTTGCCGCGCAGGGTGATGGTGTTGGGTTCAACCTCAATGCTATAGTCTCCGACTAAATGCCCCACGGCGTTTTTGATCTGGCCCTGTTGGCGCACCTGCAATGAAAATTGCGTATCGGAGGCCACCAGTTTTCCATCCCGAAATAGTTTAAACACACCGCCTTTGTTGAGTGCAAGGTAGAGTTCGGTGTTTTGGCGGCGATCAATCAGGATTTTGGCATTTTTGAACCAGATTTGTTCGTTGGGGCGCGGCGGTATGGATGGGCGATCGCCCACCGAGTTTTGCCAAGCCAGTAGGTAATTCCAAGTGTGGTGACCCAAAATATGGTCATCGGCGTAGCAAGGAGCTTTGCCATTGGCTAACCCTTGCAAAAAGCGGTCGTTTACGGTGAGGCCGATCGGGAGCCAAGACCCCACTCGCTCAAAGCCATCGGGGAAGTAGTTGTAGGTATTGCGGCTGGTATATTCACCGCCAAAGGAGCCGTCGGGGTGGATAAACTCGGCGGCTAGGTTGACGGCCTTGGTGAGGGCTTCTTGGATGCGGGGATCGGGGTTGAATTCGTAGATCCAAGCGAGGCAAGAAATGGTGAGGGTGTGGTAGCCCGGATCACAGCCTTCATATTCTTGAAACCAGCCTTCGGAGTTTTGCCAAGACAGCACTTTTTCGAGGCGTTGCACCTTCGCCCGATCCCAATCAGAGCTGTTGACGAGGCGCGATAGAATTTCGAGGCAGAGGACGATGAGGGCTTGGTGGTTGGTCAGTTGGCCACTTTCTTGGTGGTGGGCTAGCCAGTTGGCGCGTTGGCTAAAGAAGCGGATCATGCGATCATCTTCTAGCTTGAGCCGGCGGTAGCTTTCGAGGCCGGCAAGCAGAGAAAAGGCCGCTGCGCCTCCAGCCCGCTCAAAGGGAAAGTAGTCATCGCAAGAGCCATCGGCATGGGCGCTGCGGGCGGCGTAGAGAATCCCTGCACGCACCCATTCTTGGATAGATTCTTGCTGGTAGTAGGGGTTGTCGGGCAGGTTGGTTTCGTAGGCTAAGGCCAAGGGCAAGACAAATTCTTGCGCCATGCCACTGGGGAAGTCAATGATTTTGTAATGCCAGAAGTTTCGATCAAAACACCCATAGGTGGGGCTGTGGGGGTTGCGATCGCCCAAGGTCAAGATCTTAGGGATTTGGGCTAGGGCTTCGCGGGCAAAGAGGTCTCGCAGCATAAGCGGATCAATAAGCGGCTCAATGGAAAAGCAAATCAGGATGGATCATGGTCGCGGCGGCGGAGTCGAAATTGCGTTTCTTCGAGGAGGCGACGGTTAGCAGATAGGAGATCTGCGATCAACCCGAAGAGAAAAAGTTGAACCCCAATTAACACTAACACCGCTGCCAAAATCAGGCTGGGTGTGCGCGATCGCGTGGCATCGACGAGGAAGAACAGCAACAGCCAGCGCAGCCCCAAGGCTCCCCCAAGGATCAGCGGCACCGTCCCTAGCCACGTGAAGAACCGCAGGGGTTTATATAGGATAAAAATCCGCAGGATGGTGATGGCGGAGCGGAAAACATAGGAGGGGATACTGCGGACTAAGCGCGATCGCCGCAATTGAGGGTTGGTGCGGATGGGCACCGACACCACCGCCAACCCCCGCTGCCCGGCTTGGATGATGGTTTCGAGGGTGTAGGTGTAATTGTTAAAGACATTGACTTGCATGGCCGCAGTGCGACTAAAGGCTCGGAAGCCGCTGGGGGCGTCTGGCACATCGGTATTGCTCGCCAGTTGCACGATCCAACTGCCAAATTTTTGCAAAATCTTTTTGGGCACAGAAAAATGCTCGGTTTCCCAAATCGGGCGCTGCCCAATCACAATATCGGCCTGCTTCCGCAAAATCGGCTGAATCAAGGTCGGAATGTCGTCGGCACAATATTGATTGTCGGCGTCGGTGTTGACAATAATATCGGCTCCAGCCCGGAGACAGGCTTCTAGCCCTGCCATAAACCCCCGCGCCAAGCCTTGGTTGCTAGGGAAGCGCACAATGTGATCCACGCCGTGGGCTTTGGCAACTTCTATTGTGCGATCGCGGCTACCATCGTCAATCACCAACCATTCCACCGTGTCGATACCGGGGATTTGCCGGGGCAGCGCCGCCAAGGTGATGCCGAGGGTTTGCTCTTCGTTATAGCAAGGAATTTGGATGATGAGCTTGGTCATGGGAAAACGGAAGAACCTTTGCCAAATGGGCTAGCCATGCAGCAGCCCGCATGAACCGGCAAAAAACAGGATTTGTAGCGCCTAGAGAAAAAGCTAGAACTGAGAATAAGAGCGTTCAAAGCACCGATGGATCTCGGCTCCTATCGTGTAACACTCTACCGTGAAGTGTGCTGGGAAATTTGGGTCGAACCTGGATTGAACTTGGGTCAAACCTGGGTCAAACTTTTTTGGATCGTTTTTGCAAGATAGGGGGAGGGCGATCGCCATCAATGGCCGTTTGCCGCCGCCGCTGAGGGGTAGGGCGCTGGGTAGAATAAAACCATTCTGTTCAATTGAGACTCGTCGATTAGAATTTTTTGAATGAGGCTCGTTAATCGAGGCTCTTTGACTGAGATTCGTCGATTGAGACGCGCTGATTAGAACTCGTTGATTGAGACTTGGCGCAAGCTGGGGTCAGGGCAAGCCACATAGAAATTTAGCCGGAATGGAGTGCAAGTCGGGTGGAAAATTTGCTCAGTTTGTTGCTGGGAATTAGCCTCAGTGCGGCAACCGGGTTTCGGATCTTTGTGCCGTTTCTGGTCATGAGTGTGGCGGCGCAGAGTGGGAACCTAACCTTAGCCGACGAGTTTGCTTGGATCGGCTCCTCAGCGGCCCTAGGGATGTTTGCGATCGCCACCTTTCTCGAAGTGGGTGCCTACTACATTCCTTGGGTGGATGAGCTACTCGATATTGTGGTGACCCCGGTGGCGGTGGTTGCGGGTGTCATCACAACGGCGTCCGTCACCGGCGACCTCAACCCTATGTTGCAATGGACAATGGCGATCGTGGCAGGGGGCACCGCCGCAGGGCTAGTCCAAGGCATGACCGATGTGGCCCGTCTCACCTCCACGGCCACCACCGGAGGCTTAGGTAACCCCATTGTCTCAACCCTGGAATTAGGGTCAGCCACAACGCTATCGCTGCTGGCGATCGCCCTTCCCCTGTTCACGGGGGTGTTGGTCATCGGCATTTTGTGGTTTGCCGTATCAAAACTCCGCCGCCTTCTGCGCCGCCGCGCCTGATGCCCACACTCCACGCGGGACTTCAGGCCGCGCTCGACAGCATTAAAAATTGGGATTTGAAGGAGTGAGGGCGATCGCCCTCACTCCTTCTCGTTTAGGAATCGAATCTTCTCGTTTAGGAATCGAAAAAATATGGCGATCGCCATAATCAATCAGACGCTTTTCTGTCATTCCCGCGTAGGCGGGAATCCATCCTTTAAGGAGTGCGCCCCTAGATTCCTGTTGTTACGGGAATGACGCTGGCCTGTCCTAAATTCCGTGGTAATGGCGATCGCTCTCATTCTGAGCGCATTCCCGAAATGTCTCAAAATCGCCCCTAGAGTGTTTTTGAAATGATTAAGACTACTTTTACCAATCCTTAATCGTTTTGGGGTCAGAGGATGTTCAGCCCTTAATCCCCAGCCGTTACAGTACCTGTGGATTGTGGCTGTTGTCGTGACATTTGCACCAGCCACAGATCCAGTTTTTCGAATTATTGAGTCCGAATTATCCAATCAATTCATCAACCTGTTCAACGTTGTGCCCTGGAGCATTTTCCTTATGGTGGCGAATGGAGTGGTCAAGAAAAATCGTGTTGCAGCATTCATCGGAGCTTTTGTGGCGACGGCAGCAACCTTAAGCATTGCGGTTCCTACTGGATTGTCACAAACCCGTCAAGAGATTCGGATTGACGGCTCTAGCACGGTCTACCCAATCACAGAAGCTGTTGCTGAAGAGTTTATGAATGGCGATACTGGCACCAATGTGAGTGTGAGCGTATCTGGGACTGGCGGCGGGTTTCGGAGATTTTGCGCCGGAGAAACGGATATCTCCAACGCCTCCCGCCCCATTAAAGAAACTGAAATTGCTGCCTGCCGAGATGCCGGAGTGCGTTACATTGAGTTGCCCGTTGCCTACGATGCCCTGAGCATCGTTGTCAGCCAAGAAAATGACTGGCTAGAAAGCCTCACCGTCGAAGAATTGAAGCTCCTATGGGAACCTTCTGCCCAGGGTCGCGTTACCCGTTGGAACCAAGTCCGGTCTAGCTTCCCCGACACCGAAATTGTGCTGTATGGCCCCGGCACCGACTCTGGCACCTTCGACTATTTCACCGAAGCCATCATGGGCGAAAGTGGGTCTAGCCGAGCTGACTTTACCGCCAGCGAAGACGACAACGTGCTGGTTCAAGGTGTTGTGAATGACCCTAACGCCTTGGCCTACTTTGGCTTTGCTTACTACATCGAGAACCAAGACCGCCTCCAAGCGGTCGCAATTGACGGAGGCGATGGCCCTGTATTGCCTAGCAGTGAAAATGTTGAGCAAAACGTTTACACCCCCCTCTCCCGTCCGCTGTTCATCTATGTGAATGCAGACCGGGTAGAAAGTGTCTCTAAATTACAGGAATTTGTGGAGTATTACCTCAGCCGCCCTGATTTGGCAGAAGAAGTGGGCTACGTGCGTCTCCCCGGAACCGCCTACGATGCGGCTCGGCGCAACTTGCGCGAAGGCCGCACAGGCACCGTTTTTGGCAGCGGCATCAATACCATTGGCGTCAGCATCCAAGACCTTCTAGATCTAGAAGGGGTCGAATAATCCCAAGTCTTTCATCCTGGCTCCTGAGATCACGGGTTCACCGGATCGATGGGGCTAGGGATGGGGGCTAACAAACTGGTTTGTTTATGTCATTTCCTTGGGGCAGAGCTTTCCGCCTGCTCCAAGGTTTTTTAGCTTCATCCTCTGTTTGCTTAACCATGATGGAATCTTTATCCCGCCCTGCTGACGATGATATTTCCTCTGGTTGGATGGCGATTTTCCGCCCTATGTTGTGGGCTTCAGTCTTGATCCATGGGCTGGTGTTATTTATGCCTGTGGCTCCAGATGCCGCCGAAAATGGGGAAGCGGCGGTGGCCGAAGAACTGGAGAGTTTTGATCAGGCGATCGCCCTCTCTGCCTTACAAGCCCCGCCTGCGCCCGCCCCCAAGGCCAGCCCGCCACCGACCCCGGCTCCTCGGCCACAATTTACCCCAGTGCCCCGTGCCACGCCTAACCCCGTGCCCAATATTGCGCCTACCCCTGACCCGGTTCCCTCTCCCGAGGTAGAGGAGCCAGCGGTGGAGACTGATCCCTCAGAGACTCCCGTGGTGGATGAACCGACGGCGGACGAAGCCATGGCTGGGAACGCCACGGATGCCACGGATGCCACAGATGCCACGGATGCCATAGACGACTTGGCAGACCCGTTGCCCTCCGATGTTGCCGATTCTCGCAACGCGCTCCTCGGCAGCCTGGGCACCATGGAAGGAGTGATTGGGCTAAGCCCTCTGGTGAGTTATTTTCGCCCTGCCGATGCCTATTTCACGGCGGCAGATGTCCGCGATACGAAGGATCCAACCCATTGGGTCGAGGGCATTATTGGGATTGACTGGTACAACTCAGAGTTTCCTGATAATGTGCGACCTGAGGTGATTATTGCCCAATTGCAAGCCCAATTTGCAGCCGGTGGCGCGGTTATGCAAGAGGTGCCAGAGGGCTATGGGCGCACGCGATTGTTTGAAGTCATGCAGAATGACGTGCCATTGCTATATCTCAACATCGTGCCCGGAACCGGCAATGCTTCGACGATCGTGGTGCAGTGGAATCGCAACCCCAACTTGCCCCCAGAAGGTGGCGGTTAGCGCGTTGGCAAGAGCTGGTTAGGGATCTGCGGGTTAAGGTGCATCCAGTGGTCAGGTTTCGACTGCGCTCAACCTTCAGTGATCGAGGGCTGAGCAAAGTCGTTCGCGCAGCGTCTCCCGCAGGGAGAAAGTCTGATCGGCGGGTATATTATTTTCTGGCGAGCCCCTAAACCTAGAAATGGCGCGGAGTGTTTAATAACGCCAGTGGCGGCGACCTCTGAAGAAGACCCCTAGCACAATGCCGATGAGAGTCGGCTGGTCGGGGTTGACCAATGCCGCGCCGGGGATCAGTTGCCGCAGGGCGACCAAGAGCATGAGGCAAGCGACCAGTGCCCACAAGACGCCCGCATTGATGACAACATCTTGGCGCAGGGTTTCGAGAATCCAGACGGCGATCGCCCCTGCCCCTAGCCCGATCGCCATCACCATCAACAGCCCCAGCGGCGGCGCAAACAAGAGGTTTAGCGCTTGGTTTGCCAAGGGAGAGAAGGAGATGGCCAAAACCAGCAGAATTTCTAAGACGAAGGTGGCAACCAGCGTAAGCGCTGCAACGGTCAGCAGCGGCAACCACGGTAAATAGCGTAACGTTTGCAATGGATTTCGCCGCATTCTCTACCTTTCCAACCTAAACGTTCCAACCTTACCTCTCCAACCTTGCCTTTCCAACCTTGACCTAGGACTGAAATCTATGCCACTACTTTAACGGACTGTTGACTGGCTGACAGTACCTCTTGCCGTGCCCAGCGATCGGCAGCCAGGATATCGTCAAGGCTAGGTTGTGAGCGGTTATCGGCTTGATGGCGATCGCACACAATTTCAATCAGCCGAGGAATATCGAGAAATGTGATTTGCTCATCCAAGAATAACGCCACCGCTTGCTCGTTGGCGGCATTGAGCACCGCTGGCATCGAGCCACCGGCTCGTCCGGCAGCATAGGCCAAGCGCATACAGGGGTATTTGTGGTGATCGGGTTCGCGGAAGGTGAGTTGGCCACATTTGACTAAATCAAGCCGTTCCCAGTTTGTCGGAATGCGCTCTGGGTAAGACATGGCATAGAGCAAGGGCAAGCGCATATCGGGTAATCCGAGCTGTGCTAACACCGAGGTGTCTTCTAGCTCAATTAAGGAATGAATGATGCTTTGGGGATGAATTACGATTTCGATATGGTCGTAATCCACGCCAAATAAATAATGAGCCTCAATCACCTCTAACCCTTTATTCATCAGGGTGGCAGAGTCAATGGTGATCTTGCGCCCCATGCTCCAGTTAGGATGCTTGAGGGCATCAGCGACGGTGACAGAGGCCAAGGCTTCGACGGGGAGATCTCGAAATGCCCCTCCCGATGCCGTTAACAAGATCCGGCGCAGGCTACCTTCGGGCACCCCCTGTAAGCATTGAAAAATGGCAGAATGTTCTGAGTCGGCGGGTAAGAGTTTCACGCCGTGTTTTTGAACCAGGGGCAAGACAACGGGGCCACCCGCAATGAGCGTTTCTTTGTTGGCAAGGGCAATGTGCTTGCCGGCCTCGATGGCTGCGATCGTGGGTAACAATCCTGCACAGCCCACAATGCCCGTGACAACGGCTTCAGCGTCACCGTAGCGGGCGACTTCGACAATGCCTGCTTCACCCGCTAGCAGCGTAGGAGGATTGTCGAGATGGGCGATCGCCTCTCGCAGCGCGGGTAGCTGAGTTTCATCACAGATGGCAGCGATTTCGGGCTGAAACTCGCGGATTTGTTGCGCCAGCAATTCGACATTGCGCCCCGTGGCCAACCCAACCACCCGAAAGGTTTCGGGAACTTCGCGCACAATGTCTAGTGTTTGAGTCCCGATAGACCCGGTTGAACCTAAGAGTGTTATGGCTTTCACAGTGGCTTCAGAATTCTGCACCCTTACTATAAAACGGCATGGCGATCGCCGCGTAGCGAAAACCATCTCCATTGCCGATGGATCAACCCTGAATGCTTAATAAAACTCAGAATCAGAGCGATCGCGCCGTTGTTTGTGACGATTCATCTTTGTATAAGTTCCCCAGTTGTCTGCCTTGCGATGTAACCGCTGTTTGTAACTACTCAGGCTAATACAAGAAATCCTGAAAGCCATATTCAGTAGTTAGTTCAGCCGATTTTCCTTAAAAACGATTCTCAATTAAGTCAGAAAATAGACTTTTATTGAGAATTCTGGATT
>Ga0105049_10011352_pt1 | contig 10201 bp, 10 predicted proteins | sample MAT06_FD_78087 | JGI IMG/M metagenome (GOLD analysis project Ga0105049, IMG submission 78087) | Freshwater microbial communities from Lake Fryxell liftoff mats and glacier meltwater in Antarctica - MAT-06 | ecosystem: Environmental > Aquatic > Freshwater > Ice > Liftoff microbial mat | place... | reverse complement strand
GTGTTCGGCGTTCGTGAACTGGTGCGTGGTGCAAGCAGGAGTGGCAGGCACCAACTCTGCTGCAGCGCGCAGTTGGTTGAAGTGGGGCAGGGCCTTGAGCGAACCGGTGCCTGGATGCATGGTAGTGTTCCAACGGGGTTCGAGCCCCACGAGCGGGCACGTCGCCTTTTACCTCGAAACGCGCGGCACCGGGATACTGGTGTTGGGCGGCAACCAGAGTAATAGTGTGTGCGTGAGCAGCTATCCGGCTGGGAAGTTGTTGGGGTACCGCACTACGCCATAAGAACAGTGACCATGAGCACATCACCACCAACGATCGGTATGGCTGCTGTCATTGCTTCCATCCTTATTCCCTTGGCTCAGGTGGTCGCTCCTGTCGTGCAGGAGATCGTGACCACTGACCAAAAGGTCGAAGTGGAAAGATCTATCGCGCACGACAAACACAAGGAACAAGTGGCTGATATCCTGTTGAAGTCCTATATCGATCAAGATGCCAAGGATCAGAAAAGCGCGTTGGCGATCATAGGAGCGCTATTCCCAGAGTATGCTGAAAAGTTGGGTGAAACCTTCGGCAGGTATGCCAAGGATACGACCGTTGCCAAGCAGGCTGAATTGGTGGTGGCCATAGCGCAACATGTACCGCTATCGAATTTGGAACAAGCCCGCGAAGCGGAGCGAGCAGGGTTCGAAGCACTCGCCGACGGAGATCCCGCAGCGGCCAAGGGCCACTTCAAGACGGCTTACGCGGTCTATCCCACATTCCACAATGTGCATGAGATAGCTGCGAAGCTGGACACGCTGGACGTGGCCAACGATTCAGCGGTTGCACGAACCATAAGCAGCATACGCAAGGAGAATTCGTGGCGGATGCCTGTGAAGATCAAAGCACGCTTGGAACTGACACCACCGTTGAAATGAACACGGCCGCGATCGACAACCCTTACTTCGATGCGATCATCAGCTTGGTGATGGTCTACGCCTTCCTGAGCATACTTGTGAGCGTGCTGCTGGAAGCATGGAACAAGCGCACCAAGGAACGCGGCGTGTTCTTGCAGAAGGTCATCTTCCGCCTGCTCGATGATCCGCTGAACCGCAACTACGGATATGCCATCTACCAACACCCCATCATCAACAAGATGCGGAAGGATGGGGACAGCTACCCGCACTACATCCCTGCGGAAGGATTTGCGAACGCCCTGATCGACACGCTTGCCGAGCAAGCGTTGACCGTTCACTACATCGATGGACCGGACAACACTTACACGAAAGACGAGCGAGGCCGGCAAACACCCTTGGCCGAACGACTGCAGGAGGGCGTGCGCCTGATGAACGACAGTGAGTTCAAACGCCTGCTCACCAATTTCATCGATCGCAACAAAGTGGCGTTGAATACAGTCCCCAGTGAGGCCGAAAAACTACGCTTGGACCTGGATAAGTTGAAGCTGGAGCTGGGGCACTGGTACGATGATTTCATGGACCGCAGCACCGGAGAATTCAAGAACAACCAGCGCGGCAAACTGCAACTGCTCGGATTGGCCGTGGCGGTGATGCTCAATGTGGATTCCTTGCACTTGGCAAGGGTGTTCCTGTTGGACAAGGACTTGCGCGACCGCATGGTGGAACGCGCCGAAGCGACCAGCGATGCCATTGTTGCCAGCAAGGACACCAGCGAGGCTGCATTGCGTGTGGCCGTGCTCAGGAAGCTCACCGCACTGGACACTGGGAAAGTGAAGCGTACACAAGCCGACACCGTGCTCATGAGAGCATTGGCCGTGGTGTTCGACGACAGCACGGTGGTGCGTGAAAAGCAACAGTCTGATTCACTATTGGCCGTGTTGGACCAATGGCAACTGCCCATGGGGTGGTCCTGTACCGAAGCACCACTGAGCTGGGTGCAAAAGGAATGGTGTGCCTGTGAAAGCGTCCCGCCTACGCCACGTAAAGAGATCCTTCTCAAATACTTCACCGCACGCAACGAAAGGAGCTTGAAACAGGCGGTCCTCTGGTTTTTCGGCGTCCTCATAACCGGGTTTTCGCTCAGCCTGGGCGCACCCTTCTGGTTCGATGCACTCGTAAAGCTCATCAACATCCGCCGAAGTGGGCTCAAGCCGAAGACCACCGACCAGCGCAACGCCTAAGCCGCCATGGAACGCTACACCAACATCCACAGTCACGTCTTTTCTGGCGGTTGCGTGCCGGACTATTTTCTGAAGACCATACTGCCGAAGCGGTTCCATGCCTACGCCGACGAGATCATGTGGATCCTGCGTAGCGAACGGGTTCGGAGCGCCTTGGAGGTGTGGGCCGAATGGCGTGGCCCGGCTCGGCTCCTACGCCGGAACAGCAAGTTGCTGCGCATCATCCAATTCCTTCGCGTGGGCGCCCAGAACACGCAGGAGGAAGTGTTCCTGTGCATGAAGCAAGCGTATGCCGCCTTGGGTCCGAACACTCGCTTCGTAGCGCTGACGCTGAACATGGACCACATGGATGTGCAGTCCAGCAGCCATGCCCGGATCGAGGATCAATTGGCCGAGATCGAACGGGTGCGTGCCCATTACCCGGACACCTTTCTCCCCTTTGTGTGCGCTGACCCCCGGCACAAGCAAGGCAACGACTTGCGCGATTGGGTCAAGGAGAAGGTCGAGCGTCGGGCCTTCATGGGCATCAAATTATACCCGGCCATCGGGTACTTCCCCTTCGATACGGGGTTGGATGCGCTCTACGCCTGGGCCGAACAGAACGCTGTTCCGATCATGACCCATTGCACACGGCAGGGCACCTTCTATACCGGTAGCATGGCCCAAGTGCTACCCGACCCGAAACCCGCCGGACTCCATTCCACCGCACCCGAAATGGCGGACATCCATGCCCGCATCAAGCGGTTCATGAACAACGACCTCACGTGGGACCATTCAAACTACGGCTGCAACATTTTTCTGCATCCGCAGAACTATGAACCCGTGCTGCGGAAGTACCCCAGATTGAAACTCTGCTTCGCCCACTTCGGTGGTGATGATGAACTGTTGAACAAGGCCCAAGAGCTGCGTACCCGCAAACTCGACGACACGAACTGGCACGTCGAGGTGAAACGCATCATGGGCCTGTATGCCAATGTTTACACGGACATCTCTTACACGCTGCACAACCCCAAGGTATACACCCAGCTTGCGGGCCTCATTGATGGCCCCCTCGGCGAGCGCATTCTGTTCGGCACCGATTGCTTCATGACGCTGAAGGAAGCTCCGGAAGCTGATCTGCTTAAGCGCTGCATGGGGGGCCTTGGCATGGACCGGTTCAACAGGATCGCAGCACGCAACAACGATGTGTACCTGACCAGCACTCATTTCGACCCGATGAGACGGGTCAGCTAACTCCAATAAAGCAAACCCCAACAACATGGCTTCCATCAAGATCACCCAAAGCGAGTTCAAGATCAACGGAGTCCGGTACTTCAGGACCAAATCCGAGGATGTGGAGCTCTGCTCCTACGGCAAGAAAGAGGCGCCTGTATTCGGCAGCAATTTCCTCGTGGTGCGGAACAAGATCCACAAGGACGTGCTGGCCAGTGCACCGATCAAGATCGGTGAACCTGTTACCGTTGACTGGAGCAAGGCCAGCAAGGCTGAGATCAACGCGAACGTCAAGTATCTGTCCGTGGATGGGAAGATGCGACTGACATTGGAGAAGGCCAGGAGTGCTAGTCTAAAGCTGGTGAAGATCTCCATCGACTATGGCCTTGTGATCGAGGCGATCAACCAAGTGGATGACGCGCTACAAGCGATGAAGCTGGCGAACCGTCGGATCGTCACTGATATCTGGATCGCCGTGGAAGCCACTCTTGCAGAGAAGGTTTCCACCGAGGCCACCGTGAAAGTGACGGCCACGGGCCTTCAGCTGGTGATCGGCGCCAACGCCACAAACACTTCGGCTAGCAAAGTGGTGTTAGGCAAGGGTACCACATTCGCCTACCTGCTCATGAAGGCTTCGAGATTCAACAGGACCGAAACCAAGGTGGAAGACCTCGAAGTTGATCAACAGGGCATGGGCTAGAGCCACACGAACGAGGTCTTTTGAACCGGAGCCATGCCCACCCCTGCCACATCATCGGCCACAACCGTGATACGGTTGAAAACATCGACACCAAAGCACGCCCAATGATGCGCACGAACCTGTGTCTATTAGCCCTTTTACTTGCACTCAGGTCATTCGCCCGAAGCGCGGATGACACACTGGCCAACGCTGTTATTCCAAGCGTGACAACGCCTACTGTGCAGAATGGACAAACGGTGATCGGAAAGTACTACAAGACGGGTTTGGACATGACCGTCTACATAGATGATGATGATGGTGATCCCAGCAACGATCAGACGCGTACCCTAAAAGCAGGGATGAAATACCGCATCGTGAAACGAGAAGCCGGCCATATGTACATCGCCGTGGTTCCGATCGTGACGAAAGGAGACGAATTCAAAGGGAGCGACAGGGTCGTGAATAGCACGAACAGTCGTGAGAACTACTATGCTTTTGAAGCAGGCTTGGTAGAGTTGAACACTTTGCAAACGAACGGATCCATAACGGGCTCTCTCTTTCTTCCGGTCAAGTTCCGTGGTCAGCTGTACAAGGAGGAGGACATGCATAGATTGCAGCTAAGCACGGATATTTCACTCGGAGTCTATTTCGGTTATCGATTTGTCCTTGCCAGGCAATCACCTGTTTACATGAACGTCGTGGGTCTCTTAGGCCCATCCTTGCTCAATCTCAACTCGGACAATACGGGCCCAGAGGTGGAGCAGACCACACTGCTCGGCCTTACGGCTGCGGCCGGGCTGGATCTTGAGATCGAGGGCATCCAGATCGGTTTCATCTACGGACGGGACTTTGCTCCAGGAGAACAGGGGCAAGCATGGATCTACAATGAAGAGAATTGGTTCTCCTTCGGCATCGGACCCAAGTTCCTAGGGGCCATGGATTGAAGAAATGCTCGAAAAGTCATTCATCGCCCGATCGTGGGCCTGCCCAACGCTCCGCACCCCAACCCAAGGAATAACCCACAGATGACCACCACTATGAAAAGCACCACCTACCCTGCCGCTCCGACACACCGCGCATGGCGCCTTGCCCTACTCGCCGCCGCCTTGGTGCTCCTCCAATCATGCTACCATGTGCGCTTCGTGAACAAGAGCGGAGTGCCCGAACCGGATCCGGGCAACATGGCGGTGGATTGGTACCGGGGCAAGCAGGTGGACACCATTGATACGGTGATCAAGGTGGGGCTCCTGAATGACGATGTGATGTTCTTGCAGGACTGCCCCAACGGCTTCTTCTCCCTGGAGTATCGAGTGCGACTGGGGGATGCGATGCACAACGCGCTCACCTTCGGGCGCAAGCGGCGCGTGCACGTGAAATGCGTTTGTATGAAAGAAACGAACTGAATCGAAAAAACCATGGCAAACACACGCACCTCCTTCCCTGGGCAGTGGAACACCTTCCACGCCAACGGACCCTTCCCACTCCGCATGCTGCTGGATACGCGGCTTGAGCCCAAGGCCGACATGCCTTCCCCGTTCGCACGCTACAACGATGCTGCGCTGGAGATCCAGCGGCTGTTGCAAGAGAGCCTGAACAGCAACGAACGGTTCCGTGCTTACGGCAGTGGATGGTCGTTGAACAACATTGCGCACCAGCAGGACCGCATGCACTTCAACCAGCGGCTCAACCTGAAGTTCGCGATCGCGCAAACGCAGATGCACGCCAACACAGCGCACACGGACGGCAGCCTCTTCTTCTTCCAATGCGGCAATGTCATCAAAGAGGTATCCGAATTCGCGCGTGCTAATGGACGTTCCATCAGTGCGAGCGGCGCCAGCAACGGGCAAACCATTGCCGGGGCCATCTCCACCGGCGTGCATGGCGCAGCCTTGGATTTCGGTGCGGTGCAGGATATGGTGGTGGGCCTCAACCTCATCATCGGCCCACGGCCGGAGGACAACGTGTACCTGGAGAGCGAGCATGCACCCGCACTATCCGATGCGTTCGCCAACACGATCAACGCGCGCGTGATCCGCAACGAAGGTCTGTTCCGCTCCGCGCTGGTTGGGCTGGGTGCTTTCGGCTTCGTACACGGGGTGGCCATCGCCACAGAGGAGCGCTTTCTGTTGAAGCGCTACATACGCAAGATCAACAAGACCGACGCGTTACAGCTCGGTGAGACGCTCGACTTCGCCAATGCCCGCTTCACCCTGCCAGAAGAGTTGGATGCCAACGGCAAGGGCGACCGGCCCTATCACTATAAGTTGCTCATCAACCCCTACAACGCGGCGGAGGACTATGTGATCGAGCTCATGTACCGGAAGCCTTACCGCAACGGCTACCCGAACCCATTGCCCCGTGTGCGCCAATTCCTTTACCGCGACGTGCCCACCTGGATCGGGTGGTTCGCGGCGCGGCACGACCGACACATACCGCGCCTGCTGGAGTTGATGAAGGGCGAGATCTTCCCGCAGGACGAACCCGATGTGGAAGGCACCATTGGTGAACTCTTCTGGGACTCGAACTTCGCTGGCCCCGCTTTCGCCTGCTCCGTGGCCGTGGACCACCGAGACATGGGCCGCGCTCTGGATCTGATGATCGCCACGCTCAACACCGTGGGCCCCATACCCGGTGCCATCGGCGTGCGCTTCGTAAAGGGCACCAAGGCCACCCTTGGCTTCAGCCGCTTTGCCCACACCTGCATCATTGAGGTGGACGGCGTGCAATGGCCGACCGACCTAGGCCTTGTGAGCTTGGAGGAATTCAACCGGCAGCTGGACCTGGCGTTCATGAACGCGGGCATACCCTATACCCACCACTGGGGCAAGAACGCCGCGTGGGGGCTGCCCGGCCTGGTGGACCACATGTACGGCAATGCGGACGATGAGTGGAAGAACCACCGCAGCGCCCTGCTCACGCGCGAAATGGCGGATCTTTTCTCCAACGATTTCCTGGATACCGTGCGCCTTTCGGACTATCGCGTGGCTTCGGATCCCGGGTTGGTGGCGGATCGCGGCGTAGCGGGGGGTGGTGTGTAGGTGGGGATAATACCATTTCGCATTACAGATCCGCCCAAAGATGCGCCGCTATTTTTTCGCAGGACGATCCGAGGAGGTCGTTGCGTAGCCGTAGCTACGGGGCGACCTCCTCGGAGAAGTAATGCGGAAAAAGAGCAAGTAGATCGGGTGGATCTGTACTGCGAATTGGTATAACCACATATTCTGCCTTGACGACACCACCCGGCGAACAACGAGCCAACAAAAAGTGATCACACCAACTCGGATCTTCAACTACCTGCCACCACAAAAGACAATGAGCGCCCTTGACAAGGCATCAAACCCACTATGGCCGCCAATATCGAACATGCGTTACTCGATCAGGCCCCAGGCAGAAGGCCCTGAACAGAACCACGAACCGTCATTCACTCCAGCTAACATGAGCAGCACAGCCAACCAATACGCGAACGAAGGAAAGAAGCATTTCAAAACCCTTTATGCGAACTGGGAGCCAGGCGGTGATCTCCGCTTAGGCGACTACGGTACGCTGGAAGGCAACGTCTTTGTACCCGAGGGCAACCTGGAGGAGGACTACCCGTCAGAATTCCCACAGAACTTCATCATCATCCGAAAGGATGGCACAACCGATCACAAGGAATTCAGGTCTGAAAGCGGTGTCGATGTGACCTTCAGCGCCAAGGGTAGCCTAGGGGCAACGGGGCTGCCGTTAGCCAAGGCGACATTGGAGGTCAAGTTCGGCCAAAAGGACGCGATCTTCTTCGATGCTGCCGATCGTACAACGGAGCGGATCAGCAACAAGGCTAAGGTGGGCGAGGTGGTGGCCAAGTTGCTTGCGAAGGACAAATGGAAGAGCAAGTACTGTGTGGTCACTGATCTTGTCTCCGCAGGTCGCACGATCCTTGCGGTATCGCAGAGTTCAAACGCGTCCATCACCATCGAGGCAGCCAGTGAAAACGTCGCACAGATCAACCTCGCTGATGCCGGTATGGATCTGGGTTTCACTTCTGTGCGTAGCATCGGCTACAAAGTGGAGGCGAAAAAGGGCCTTCTGTTGCTCATGGGCCTTTGCCAATACAAGACAGGATTTCTTGGGATAGGTGGTGGATCCGATCCGCGATCGTTCCGCAAGAGCAATGTGAACATCAAGGCACGGGCCGATGTGATCGCTGCGGACGAGATGCGTTTTGTGCAACTGGGGATGGAGTGGATCAGGCAGTACGGGTCCGGGTACTTAGGAAGGCCCGCTTTTCAACCAACCACCACCCACATGGCCGCACTCACCTTCGACTTCAACAGCGATCTCACAAGTTTCAGACTCTCTGTTATCGGCAGGGTCAAAAGACCGAGCCACTTGCTAACGTTCCGCGCCGCAACCTGAACCGATCGCGAACCGAACTACACCAGATCAGGATCCGACCACAACCTAACAACCCACCACATGCCTAAGAAGATCAAGACCACCAAGTCCGAGGTCATCAGCCTGCGCGACCTCGACAAGCCCCGTTTCACCGGTAGCCAACTCGTATCGGTGCGCCGTGGCGCGCGCACCAGCGCAATTACCAGCCAGGCCAAGAATGCTTCCATACGCATGGCCACTTCCTCCGACTTCAAGCTGAAGCCGGAGCGCTTCATTTCGGCCTTCACGGACGGCGATGGGATCTATTTCGAGAAGCTGGGTATTGCGGTGATCAACCAGGAACGTGAGGACGGTGTGCGCATGCTCACATTAGGGGCACGGTCGCGCAGCGCGTTCACACATGCCGAACCCGAGCGGTATGTCTATGCCTTTGGCAAAACCAGTCGGGCAGCAGCGAGCTTTGCTGATACCGCCGCGCAAACCTGGGGTTTGGAAGCCACCAAGGTGATCGCAAGCAAGTACACTGGAAAAGGCGTGCGTTTGGCCGTGCTCGATACAGGCATCGACGACAAGCATCCCGACTTCAAAGGTCGGGGCATTGTCAGTCAGTCGTTCATTCTTGGCGAGCAGGTGGCCGATGGCAATGGGCACGGCACGCATTGCGCTGGTGTAGCATGTGGCCACGTGCAGACGGCATCCAGAGCACCTGAGCCTGGACAGCGTTACGGGGTAGCGCATGGGGCAAAGCTCTACGTGGGCAAGGTGCTCAGCAACCGGGGCAGCGGCAGCGACCGCAACATCCTCGCAGGTATACAATGGGCGCTGGAGAACAAGTGCCGCATCATCTCCATGTCCCTTGGTGCCGCCGCTGAAGTGGGCGATGCGTACTCGACGATCTATGAGGACCTTGCCAAAGAGTTGCTCACCAACAATACAATGCTAATAGCCGCTGCGGGTAATGATAGCGACAGGCCGGACCGTATTGCGCCGATAGGTCATCCTGCCAACTGCCCCTCCATCATGGCCGTTGCGGCCATCGACAGCGCGTTGAAGGTAGCCTACTTCTCTTGTGGGGGCACTCGCGCGAAAGGAGGCACGGTGGATGTTGCCGCGCCAGGGGTGGATGTACTAAGTTCCGTTCCTCGTCCCCAACTTTACGAACTCATGAACGGAACCAGCATGGCTACACCACTTGTCGCAGGTATCGCGGCGCTCATGTGCCAGCGCTACCCGAAGGCGAGCGCCAAGCAGATATGGAACCATGTGATCCGTACTGCTCGGGCACTTCGGCTGGCAAAGCGCGACGGAGGTTCCGGATTGGTAATCGCACCTTGATGACACCCGAACGGACCGATAAGCGTCGCCTGCGTTTCGTGCTCTCCGTGGAGAAGAACCACCGCGCGGAGATCGAAGAACTCGTCGAGCGTTTGAAGGGCCTTGGCGTACGCGTGGAGCAGATCATGCCCAGCATCGGGATCATTACCGGAGCCACAGCATCAGGACAAGCCTTGAGCGCCTTGAAGATCAAAGGGGTGAAGAACGTGGAACCTGATAGGGATGTGAAGGCCCGATGATCACGCCCAACTTGGATGAAACAAACCGCCCACACCCAGCCCCCCACCCATCAATTCACCAATAGCCGCAAGCGTGAGGTATGCCATCACGCATAGTTCGTCACTCCCGATCCCCACCACCATCTGTCCACCAACCGATGAAAACCCCCACCCAAAGGGCAGAGAACCGGCACGCTAAACGCTGGCGCACACTCACCGTGATCGCCCAGGACCCATTGGTTTCG
>Ga0105049_10011351_pt1 | contig 10201 bp, 9 predicted proteins | sample MAT06_FD_78087 | JGI IMG/M metagenome (GOLD analysis project Ga0105049, IMG submission 78087) | Freshwater microbial communities from Lake Fryxell liftoff mats and glacier meltwater in Antarctica - MAT-06 | ecosystem: Environmental > Aquatic > Freshwater > Ice > Liftoff microbial mat | place... | reverse complement strand
CAAAGGGAGATAGAGGATTCCAAAAAGAATTCCAGTGAAGGCTACAAGGTAGCGAGCGGGTCGTGGCCGATTTTTTTCTTGAGCTTTGGATTCATCCCAAACTTGAGCGAGGCCCATTCTTCCACGTCCTTTGCACGATGACTAAGCTTACGATGACAACCACCATTAACAACAAACTAAGAGCGGAGCCAAAGGGCCAGTCTCTCACTTTCAAAAACTGATGACTTATTAGGTTTCCGATCAACATCGTTTTGGATCCGCCCAAGAGGTCAGGAATCAAAAACTCTCCCAAAGCAGGCGTGAAAACAAAAATAAATCCGGTGATCATTCCTGGTTTTGTCAGGGGAAGAAGCACTCGACGAATTATATTTAAGCTGCTGGCGCCTAAGTCTCGAGCGGCTTCGAAAAGTGTAAAATCAAACTTCTCGAGCGTGACATAGAGCGGAAGAACCATAAAGGGTAGATAGTTCATCACCATGCCTACATAGACCGCACCAAAAGAATTTAAAAAATGAATTGGCTCGTCAACCCAGCCCATATCCAGCAAGAAGTGGTTGATAGGACCCTGGTCGCCAATCATCTGACGAATCGCGAAAGTCCTCACCACCAAGTTGGTCCAAAAAGGAATCACCAGAAGAATCATCATCACCGTTCGCCAAGGTTTTTTTAGGGTCGCCAACACATAGGCCACCGGGTAGCCGAGAAGGAGGCAAGAAAACGCAGTTAAGAGCGCCAGCTGAAAACTTTCAAACAAGATGGTCAAAAAAATAGGATCTAGAGCGCGAAGATAATTTTCAATCGTGAATTCATAGATCAGCCCTCCGGTCGGGGCTCTTTTCAAGAAGCTACAAAAAACCACGATCAATAAAGGAGCGACTAAAAAAAGCAAAATCCAGAATAGTCCTGGCAGACTATAACTGGGGGGGAGTTTCTTTTCGGATTCAACTTCTTGATTCATGAAGCTGTCTTTTGAAGCTGGATTTCTTCAGGCAGAGGCAAGGCGCCTTCGTCACCCATCAACACACAGTCTTCAGAAAGCCAGGCGACAAATACTTTTTCCCCAAGAGCAAAGGGCTTCTTAGCGGTGATGGCGCTGTTGGCTTGCATAACCGAAAGATTTGAAGTCCCACTTCCGAGTCCGTCTTTAGGGGCAATATGAAATTGAGTATGAGGGCCACGATAGAGAATTTCTTCGATCGTCCCCTCGACAAAATTCTGATCGTTTGAGGGGTGGCTTTTTAAAATTTTCATTTTCTCAGGACGAATCATGATCTTCACTCTCGCGCCATTTTGGACAATCGGCAAAGGACGAAGTCCATCGCGAGAGGGTCGGATATGAAAGTTCTTTTTGCTCGTCTGAGAAACCTGAATCTCATTTTCTGAATTCTGAGAAACGTCTCCGAAAATCGTATTTGAAGCCCCAATAAAATTAGCCACGAAAATAGAGCGCGGATACTCATAGATTTCTTGAGGTGTACCTACTTGCTCGACAATTCCTTGGTTCATCACCGCCACTCGATCCGAAAGCGTGAGGGCTTCTTCTTGATCGTGAGTGACAAAAATAAATGTCATCTTGAGCTTTCTTTGAAGACTTAAAAGCTCGCCCTTCATTTGCCCGCGTAGTTTTTCATCAAGTGCCGAAAGAGGCTCATCGAGGAGCAGTACTTTGGGGCGATTTACTAAAGCTCGAGCGAGAGCGACTCGTTGCTGCTGGCCCCCCGATAGTGTGTTTGTAGATCTGCCGCGATGCTCAGCCATTTGGACTAGATTCAAAGCCTCTAGACTTCGAGTCTCAACCTCTGCCCCTTTGATGCCGCGCATGCGGAGTCCAAAAGCCACATTTTCAAAAACACTGAGATGAGGAAAGAGCGCGTATCGCTGAAAAACAGTATTGAACTGACGTTCATGAGGTGGAAGTTGATCGATTCGACGTCCCTCTAAAATGATTTCGCCAGCGCTCGGTTTTTCAAAGCCCCCCAGCATTCTTAAAATCGTGGTTTTGCCGCATCCGCTTGGACCAAGAAGAGAAAAAAATTCTCCTTCTCGAACCTTGAGGTCCACCCCTTTGACCGCTTCTGATTCACCGAAGCTTTTTCGAAGACCACGCAGTTCTAGCATTCGCGCACCATAACAAAAAGAAAGTCTCATAAGGAATTTCTTTTGGAGATTCTTTTCACTTTTCTCGGAGAGTGGACGGAGGTATGGAGGCCTATGAAAAAATTCTTCAGATTGACCCGATTTCGCTTTGTGGTTTCATCGTTTTTTATGGTCGCGGCCGCCGCGATTTTTTTGGGAGCTTGCACCAAGAAGGATGGCGGTGCAGAGGCGTCCAAAAAGCTGCACTTGGCGATTTGGTCCAATTACATCAGCCCTGAAATGCTTCGAGAGTTTACGAAAGAGACGGGGATCAGCGTTGAGATTTCAAACTATTCCTCGAATGAAGAGCTCCTGGCTAAGCTTCAAGCCGGAGCCGCGGGGATCGACGTAGCGGTACCCTCAGACTATATGGTGGCGACCATGGCCGAGCTGGGCTTGGTAGAGCCTCTTAATTTGGCAGAAGTGCCCAATTTTAAAGATGTTGCGGCTAATTTGGTGGGTCTCTATTTCGACCCTGCCAATGAGTATTCCGTGCCTTTTTCTTGGGGGACTACCGGAATTGCCGTTAATCGCAGTCTATTTAAGGGTCAGATCAAGAGCTTTAAGGATCTTTTCTCGAGCCCAGAAGCAAAGGGTAAGTATTCTCTTTTGGATGATGTTCGCGAGACCTTGGGAGCCGCGCTTAAAAGTAGTGGCTACAGCTTAAATAGCGTGGACGAAAAAGAAATCGCCGAGGCGAAGAAAGTGCTTATGATCGCGCGTAATAATGTTCGTGCTTATACCTCAGAGACTAAGCCTGGGCTTATTAGTGGAGATTTGCCCATTGCCCATGCCTATTCTTCTGACGCGCTTCAGGCCGGTGCCAAAACCAAAGGGGCTGTAGATTATGTTATTCCTGAGGACGGCTGCACGCGCTGGGTCGACACTGTGGTTATTCCGAAGGGATCCAAAGCCAAACGTGAAGCTCATCGATTGATTAACTTCTTAATTAGTCCGAAGGTCGGAGCCGAACGAGCCAAAACTCTTTTCAGTGCCCCATCAAATGTGAAAAGCTTCGACCTTATGGATTCAGAGTTAAAGAACGATGCGCGGCTATTTCCTCCGGCTGCGGTCTTGGCGAAATGCGAAATGATCAAAGACTTGGGGGATAGTTTAGTAACTTGGGATAAAAATTGGACGGAAGTCCGAGCGAGTCGTTAATGTCGACGAGCCTAGAGATCGAAAAAATCCACGGCTGCAAAAACGACTATTTGTTTTTTGATTTCTTAACGAGCGGGCAGAAGTTGCCCGCTTCTTTCTTACCTGCAGAGATCGCTCAGAAGCTTTCAGACCGAGATTCGGGAATCGGGGCCGATGGAATCATTTTGATTCTGCCTTCCGACAAAGCTGACGCGAAGATGAAAATTTTTAACGCCGATGGTTCAGAAGCTGAAATGTGCGGTAATGGTCTTCGTGGAGTGGTTCGAATTCTCGATCAAAAACTAGAGAAAGCGAAAGTCTACAAGATTGAGACTCTGGCAGGAATGCGTGAAGGCCAGGTTCAAGAATGGAAGCCCGATGGCAGCGTCATGGTCACTTGCGATATGGGACGCCCCAGTTTTTTGCCGAGCAAAATACCCGTCCTTTTTGATGATGTGATGGTTCTGAACGAAGAGTTTGAGGTGGCCGACAAAACCTTTCTTATCAATTGCGTTTCGATGGGCAATCCTCATTGCGTTATTGAAGTCGAGAACTTAGAGACCTTTCAAGTTGAGAAATATGGGCCCTTAATCGAGAAGCATGAGGCCTTTCCGAGCTTTACGAACGTCGAGTTTATTGAAGTTAAGGGCGATCAAATTTTTCAGCGCACTTGGGAGAGGGGATCGAAAGAGACTCTGGCTTGTGGAACTGGAGCTTGCGCGGTAGCGGTGGTTTTGATCATGCAAAAGCGATTTAAGAAGAAAGTGCTCGTTCATCTTAGGGGCGGCGATTTGAGTATTCAGTGGGATGGGCTTCGCGAAGTATTAATGAGTGGCGAGAGTGTCAGTCTCGGCAAGTACAGCGTCGAAGTTTAAGATTTTAGTTTGCGTGAGAATTTATAAAGTGATTTTGCGATTTTTATTCGGGTGGTCTCTTATTTTTGCCCATGGCTGTGTTTGCCGATTGCGGAGAACTATTACTTAAGCTGAGCGCTCGAGATGCGAAAGACCCTAACGAATTCAGATTTGGAGGGCTTTAAACAGATCCTCCGAGAAGTAGAAACTCGTTTTCATGAAGAGGCTCTCGCTAGCATTCCCTTAGTGGTGCCAGCCTTCAATGATTGGTGAAGGCGATGATGAACATTTGCCAACTTTAACTCCTTACCAGGCCAGTTATTATTGCGATCGTATCAAAGAAAGAAAGTTGATTCTGAAAGGGCTCTGAGACGGCAAGCTTCCGTTTTGGATGCTTGCTCCTTGTGAGAACGGGGCTCTTTAGGCTCTCGGGGAAGACTGGGCTTAATAATTAGCGACCGTCTTCGATGAACTGCTCTTTATCGAGCTCTTCAGCGTAAGAGAAATCAAACTCCTTTTCGTCAGGAATCGATTTTATAAACGCATCGGTCTGTTCTTGAGTCAGAAAGTTTTCATCGACCTTTTTTTCGATAAGACGATTATCGAATTTTGCGTCGGGGGTTTCATCGATGATTTCTTGCCAAGAAACGGGTTGTTTAGACATATGATCTCAATTGCCGAGTATGAGTTAAAACGTCAATTTCTTTATGTTTAAGCTATCTAAGGGGCTTAAGCTACCTTCAGAGGTTTATAACGAATCGGACGCGGAATATCGTCGCCCAAGCGTTTTTTACGATCTTCTTCATAGTCGCTATAATTGCCCTCAAAATAGAAGGCCTTAGAATCGCCTTCAAAGGCCAAAATAGCGGTCGCGATTCGATCTAAAAACCATCGATCATGCGAAATCACCACGGCACAACCGGCAAAGCCATTCAAAGCTTCTTCTAAAGCTCTTAAAGTATGAACATCTAAGTCGTTAGAGGGTTCATCGAGAAGAAGAAGGTTTCCACCTTCACGAAGCATTTTGGCGAGTTGGACCCGGTTTCGCTCTCCTCCCGAGAGAATCCCCAATTTCTTTTGCTGCTCGTCCCCCGAGAACATGAAGCGACTTACATAAGCTCGAGAGTTAACATCGCGTTTGCCGAGCTTGATTAAATCATTTCCGCCCGAGATTTCTTGCCAGATCGAATTTTCGGGATTCAGGCCCGCTCGAGTTTGCTCGCCGTAAACGAGTTTTACAGTTTCTCCCACCTTCACTTCGCCTCGATCGGGTTTTTCTTGCCCAGTAATCATTCGAAATAGAGTGGTTTTACCAGCGCCGTTCGGTCCGATGACTCCAACGATTCCGCCGCGAGGAAGTTTAAAGCTAAAATCTTCGAGAAGAAGTTTATCTCCGAAAGCTTTTGAAACATTTTTAAATTCTACGACTTCGTTGCCCAAGCGAGGACCCGAAGGAATAAAAATTTGCAATTCATCGGGATTCTGAGCTTCGCCTTCGGCTAACATTTTTTCATAGGCAGCAATACGGGCTTTAGATTTTGCTCGGCGAGCCGTTGGGCTTGCGTTGATCCATTCTAATTCGTGAGCCATGGTTTTGGCGCGAGTCGAATCTTGCTTTTTCTCGAGCCGTAATCGTTCTTCTTTTTGCTTTAACCACGAAGTGTAATTTCCTTTAAACGGAAGTCCTTCGCCTCGATCGAGCTCTAAGATCCAACCGGCGGTGCTATCTAAAAAATAGCGATCATGAGTTACCGCAATGACGGTTCCTTTATATTCATTCAAGTGGCGCTCCAACCAGCCGACCGATTCTGCGTCCAAATGGTTGGTTGGCTCATCGAGCAATAGAACATCTGGAGCTTCTAAGAGCAGTCGACAAAGTGCGACTCGGCGGCGCTCTCCCCCCGAAAGATGAGTGACCGCTGATTCAAGTGGAGGAAGGCGCAGAGCTTGACTGGCCATTTCTAAAGTTCTTTCCATTTCCCAGCCATTGGCGGCGTCTAATTTCTCTTGGACTTCGGCTTGCCGAGTAATCAGTTTTTCCATCTGTTCGGGAGTCATTTCTTCAGAAAACTTGGCATTAATTTTTGCAAATTCAGAAAGGAGCGCACCGACTTCTTTTAGACCCATGGCAACATTCTCGCCCACGGTTTTGGTTTCATCTAAACCAGGTTCTTGCAACAAAATGCCAACCGTAACTCCGTCACTCTTTAAAACATGGCCATCATAATCTTGATCGATGCCCGCGATAATTTTGAGAAGGGAGGATTTTCCGGAACCGTTGGCTCCTAAAACCCCGATCTTGGCTCCCAAGTAAAACGAAAGATAAATATCCTTCAAAATTTGTTTCTTGGGGGGGACGATTTTAGAGACTTTTTTAAGGGTAAAAATGATCTTTTCTGACATGCCGGCAGAGCATTCCATAGGAGGAAAAGGGCAGCAAGCTCAGAGAATTGAATTAAATTGGGGACTATTTGGCTTAGTTCTTTGATCTGATTCTGTTTCCCCTTGACCCCTGCCAAGGGGTCTTATTCAGTCAACAAACTGTGAACTGGAGAGACGAGTTAAAGACCCCTGGAATTCAAAAGAGAGCGGATGCACCTGCGACACCTAACGAAACTTCCGCAAGCCCTGCGACTTCATCGACACCCAGTCTTTGGACAAAATGTTTAGACTGCGGGACGATCCTTTACCGATTAGAAATCGAAAAAAATTATTTTGTTTGTTTAAAGTGTAATTTTCATTTTGCGATTCCTGCGCGAAAGCGGTTGGAGTTGCTCGTAGATCTCGATAGCTTTCAAGAATTCGATGCCGATTTGAGGTCCTCTAATCCTTTGCAGTTTCACGATCAAAAGTCCTACGCCGATCGTCTGGTGGCTGCGCAGAAGAAAACCGGCGAACAAGAAGCCATGATTTGGGGCGAGGGGACGATCGAAGGCTTTAGAACTTCTTTAGCGGTTTTTGAATTTCAGTTTTTAGGCGGCAGCATGGGCGCGGTAGTAGGTGAGAAACTTACTCGTAACTTTGAGCATGCTTTAAAGCATAAAATACCAGCGATTGTTTTTTCTTCTTCGGGTGGAGCTCGAATGCAAGAAGGAATTTTCTCGCTGATGCAAATGGCAAAGAGCTGTGCGGCCTTAAATCGGTTGAAAGAAGCAGGTATTCCTTATGTTTCTGTTTTAACAAACCCGACGACTGGAGGCGTTGCGGCTAGCTTCGCAATGCTGGGAGATGTGCAGATCGCAGAGCCCGAAGCCTTGATTGGGTTCGCGGGTCCGAGAGTGATTGAGCAAACCATTCGGCAAAAATTGCCCGAGGGCTTTCAGAGGTCCGCTTTTTTGCTGAAACACGGAATGATCGACGTTATTATTCCGCGCAAAGATCAGCGAGCTTACTTTGCGAAACTTTTTCATTTGCTTCGTTCTCGAATTCAAAAGCCTGCATGAGTGTATTCTCCAACCAGACGGATGCTCCCGAGCTAAAAAATTATAAGCTAGATCGTGTTCAAAACGCAGTTCGTCTTTGCGGTCATCCAGAAAGAGGGCGTCCTAGTATTCTAGTGGCCGGCACCAATGCAAAGGGTAGTATCGTTTCGTATCTATCGGCCCTTTTTCGAGCCAACGGAAAAAAAGTGGGCTCCTATTATTCTCCACATTTAGTGGCCCGTGAAGAGCGCATTCAAATTAATGGCAAATGGATCTCGGAAGAAGTTTGGGCTGACTTAGAGGCGGTCTATTCACAAGCTTTTGCCGGACTTAGTTTTTTTGAAAATGCGACTCTCGTCGCTTGGAATTATTTTCGTGATCAAAAGGTTGATATTCAGGTTTTAGAAGTTGGAATGGGGGGGCGATTAGACGCTACCAACTTGGTAGATGCCGAAGTAGCGGTGATTGGGCCGATCGGAATGGACCATGCCGAGGTGCTAGGGAATACTCTAGAAAAAATTAGCAGTGAAAAAGCGGGGATCATGCGGGCTCACAGACCGGTGTGGATCGCTAATCCCGTAGAAAAAAGCGTGCTCAATAATTTTATTCGTGAAGCCGATGAGAAATTAGCACTCTTACGAATTTCATCTTCACCTGATTCTGAGTCCGAAAATAAAGTTTTTTCATCTTTTATTTCTAACGGCGAACATCAAGCTGCTAATGCCCTGTTGGCTTATCGTGCCTATTTAGAAATGTGTGAAGTTCAAGACTGGAATCCGATTTCGTTAGATCAAAGTATAGAAGTCATGAAAGCAAGTCGCTTGCCGGGTAGGACTCAGATTCTTAGTCAAAGTCCGCTTTGGATTTTGGATGGAGCTCACAATCTTTCCTCAGTTCAGGCCCTCGCTTGCTGGCTTCAGAGGGAGTATCCCGATAGAAAGTTTGCGCTCGTCTTTGGATTAATGAATGACAAAGATTTAGATTCAATTGCCGAGGTGATTGCGAGATTTGCAAGCCAGGTGCATACGGCAAGCTTTTATCCAGAGAGGGAGTATTCGCCTTTAAAGCTTGCGCAAGTTTTTGAAGCAAAGGGCTTAATCACCAAGATCTATGGCAATCTTAGAGAGCTCATAGTTAGTCTTCAGAAATCGAAGAGCGAGGTACTTGTCTGCGGCTCTTTTTATCTAGTGGGAGAAGTTTTGAAAGAGAAGAACCTATGAAGCCGCTTACGATGGTGACTTGTTACGATTTTAGTTTTGCTCGTATTTTGGCGGGAGTGCCTGGGCTTGATTATATTTTAGTCGGCGATTCTGCGGCGAACGTGATTTACGGCGAAGAGAGAACGACGGGAATTGATTTGGCCCGAATGCTTCTTCATGTTCAAGCGGTAAGGCGCGGGCTAGATCGTGCAGGACACCCGGCTTCTGAAAAAAAGCCAACGCTGATCGGAGACTTTCCGGCGGGATCTTACGACACTCCCGAGATGGCTTTAGAAACGGCTGCTAAGATGAAAGCCTGCGGAGCTGAGATTTTAAAATTAGAAGGCCCGGTGATTGCGAGCATCGAGGCCTTACGAAAAAGCGGATACCGTGTCTGCGGGCATATTGGTTATACGCCTCAGAGTATTTCAGAAGCTCGAGTGCAAGGTAGAGACGAAGCGAATGCTAAAAGAATTTTAGACGAAGCTCGTTTATTAGACGCTGCCGGAGTTGAGCTTTTAGTTTTAGAGTTAATGCCGCGCGAACTCGCCAAAGTAATTACTGCAGAGTTAAAGACACCAACGATCGGCATCGGAGCGGGTCCCGATTGCTCAGGCCAAGTCTTGGTGCTTTATGATTTATTAGGATTAGACGTCAATTTTAATCCGAAGTTTTTACAAAAGTTTGCAGACGCCAATAGTTTTGTGGCTTCCGCGGTATCGAGCTATGTAGAAGCCGTGCAGAACAAGAGTTTTCCTAAGCCAGAGCATAGTTTTTCGTGATGAAAGTTTTTCGAACAACGGCCAGCTGGCGCCGCTGGAGAAAATCTCTTCGTAAAAATTTGAGCTTGGGTTTTGTTCCCACCATGGGAGCTCTTCATGCGGGGCATCTGAGCTTAGTCGAGAAGAGCCAAAAAGTTTGTGATCGGACTGTGGTTAGCATTTTTGTGAATCCCACGCAGTTTGGGCCGAATGAAGATTTCAAAAAGTATCCTCGAACCGAGAGCCAAGATTTAGCTCTTCTAAAACAGGCGGGGGTCGATGCAGTTTATATGCCCAAGAATCCTTCTGAAGTTTATTCGTCCGCAGACCAGACGCGAGTGAGTCCACGTTTAGATTTGGCAAAAATTTTAGAAGGACGCTTTCGGCCTGGCCACTTCGAGGGCGTGGCTACGGTGGTTGCAAAGCTTTTTGGAATTGTTTCGCCCGAGAAGGCTTTTTTTGGCGAGAAGGACTACCAGCAGTTGCAGGTAATTTCTGCGATGGTCGAAGACTTGTTTATGCCTGTTAAGATTGTGGCCTGCCCAACTTTTCGAGAGAAATCGGGCTTGGCCATGAGTTCTAGAAATCGCTATTTGCCTGAGAACGAGAAAATTGCCGCCGCCGCTTTGTATCGAGTTTTGAAAAAGGCTGGTTCTTTGGAGGGGGGCCGCAAGCATCTAAACGCTCTT
>Ga0105049_10011350_pt1 | contig 10201 bp, 6 predicted proteins | sample MAT06_FD_78087 | JGI IMG/M metagenome (GOLD analysis project Ga0105049, IMG submission 78087) | Freshwater microbial communities from Lake Fryxell liftoff mats and glacier meltwater in Antarctica - MAT-06 | ecosystem: Environmental > Aquatic > Freshwater > Ice > Liftoff microbial mat | place... | reverse complement strand
TGGCCGGCCAGTTCATCGGCGATCTGTTCCAGGGCCGGGCCGATCTGTTTGCACGGGCCGCACCATTCGGCCCAGAAATCGACCAGAACGGGGGTCGACGACTTCAGCACGTCGGCGTCGAAACTGTCGTCGGTGACCTTGAGGGTGGCCATGGGATCGTTCTCCGGTGTGGCCGCGGTTCTGAACTGAGCCGGGCGCTTCCGCGCGGATGTGGGGCGCCGCGCCGTGCAAATCAACGCACCGCCGACGCATCCGCCAGGGTCTGGTCCATCAGCGCCTGCGGAACCGGCATCAGCCGCGGTCCGTCCGTCCACACCAGGGCGGCCTCCACAGCATGCTCCGGATAGAGGCTCTTTAGCACCGAGACATAGACGGCCATCTGCAGCACATAGGCGGGGTCCGCGTGCCCGATCCGGTCCGGGGCCGGGCGATTGGTCTTGTAGTCGACCACCAGAACCCGCTCGGGCGTGATCACCAGCCGGTCCATCCGGCCGGATACGGGTCCCCCGCCGACGGCTCCGGTGAGGGCGACCTCGGGCCGCGAGCCCGGGCCGAAGACCGGCGCGAACCGGGCGTCCTCGAGGACGGAAAAGGCCGCCAGCCGAATCTCCTCGCGCTGGGTTTCGTCGAGGTCCCGCTCGCGGGACAACATCCGGTGGGCCGCCTCGGCGCGACGCTCAGGCGCGAGGTCGGGCAGCCGCTCCAGCAGCCGGTGGATCAGGTCGCCGCGCCGGAACCGCCCCAAGGGCGCGCCGGGGCCGGCGACGGTCGCCAGCGGGGACGGTGCCGGGAGACGCAGGGTTTCGTCCATCCGCGAGGGCGAGGCGAAGCGGGCGGCGGTGTCGGGGTCCGGCACCGTGCGTGCCCACGCCGGGACCTCGACAGGCCCCGGTGCCGACGGCCGGGTACCGGCCAGGGCGACGGGATCGATACCGAACCGAAGCACGCCGTCGCCGGTGTCGCGCACATTGACCGGATCGTCGTCGGCCAGCCGTTCGAAGGTCCCGGCGACCAGGCTCCACCAGCTTTGCGCTTCGAAACCCTCTTTCGGGCTTTTGAGGCCCCGCCCCATGATCACCAGCCGGTCGCGGGCACGGGTCAGGGCGACATAGAGCAGGCGCAGGCTTTCGGCATCGGTGCGGGCGGCGCGGGCCTCGCGGGCGGCCTTCGAGGCCGGACAGTCGTCCCTCGCCTTGCCGGGGCACATCAGCCAGCCCTCGGTTTCCTCGCCGTCTTCGCCGGCGGCGGGCATCAGGGTCGGGCCCTGCGGCTTGGCCCGCGATGTGGTGTCCGGCAGGATCACGATCGGGGCCTCCAGCCCCTTGGCCCCGTGCACGGTCATGACCCGGACCTCGTTGCGGACCCCGTCCATCTCGCGTTTGACCTCGACGTCGGCGATTTCCAGCAGGGCGAGGCAGGTCTCCAGGTCGATACCGCCGCGGTCCTCGGCGGCCAGGACCTGGGCCAGGGTTTCGTCGATCGCCTCCTCGGCCTCGCGTCCCAGCCGGGCGAGGATACGGGCCCGGCCCGAGACGCCGGTGTCGTCGACCCGGTTCAGCAGGCTGGAAAAGAAGGCGAACGGGTCGCGGTCGCGGGCGTCCAGCGCGGCCTGGACGAAGTCGCGGGCGCGGCGCCATTGCGGCTGTTCGTCGGCGCGGCGGCCCAACTCGTGCCACAGGGACCGACCGGCGCGGGCTTCGGCGTCGGCGAGCGAATAAAGGCTGTGCGGATCGCCGAAATCGCCGACGTCGCAGAAGGGGCTGCGCAGGATCTCGGCCAGGCTGAGGTCGTCGTCCGGAAAGAGGGCGAAACGGGCGACGGCGATCAGGTCGTCGAAGACGATGTGGCTGCTCAATTTCAGCCGGTCGGCCCCGGCGACGGGCACGGCCTCGGCCTTGAGGGCGCGGATGATCTCCTCGAACAGGGCGTCGCGGCGGCGCACCAGGATCAGGAAATCGCCCCAGCGCGCCGGGCGCAGCAGGGGTCCGCCCTCCGGTCGGCGGGGATCGTGGACCGCGACCCCGGTCTCGACCTGGCGGCGAATGTCGCGGGCCAGCGCCTGGGCCAGCTGTTTGCGGCCGCTGCGGGCGTCTTCCCTGTCGACGGGGGCGTTCCAGGCTTCGGGGTCCGGCGTGGCCGGGTCGTGGAACAGGGGCCAGAGATCGACCGATCCGTGCTGGTCGACGCGGGCGGGCTGGTGGACCGGGATGTCGCCGCGATCCCCCACAAGGGCGCGGGTCGAGACCGGGCCTTCGAAGGTCGCATCGACGAAGGCCAGCACCTCTTCGGTCGAGCGAAACGAGGTGTCCAGCGGCACTTCCTCGAACGGGCCGCCGGCTCCATGGGCGAGGGTCGCATAGGACTGGGCCTCCTGACGCAGTCGCTCGGGCCGCGCGCCCTGGAAGGAGTAGATCGACTGTTTCTCGTCGCCGACGGCGAAGACGGTGCGGGGAATGCGGGGCGCGTCTCCGGGGCGTCGCGGCGCGCCGGACCCGGAGAAGAACTCCCCGGTCAGGGCCTTGAAGATGGCCCACTGGTCGGGGGCGGTGTCCTGGGCCTCGTCGACGAGGACGTGTTCGATGCCGCCGTCCAGCTTGAACAGGACCCAGGCCGCCGTCGCCCGGGTGGTCAGCAGATCGACGGTCCGGACCACCAGATCGGAGAAGTCCAGCGCGCCCCTGGCCGCCTTGGCCTCCTCGTACAGGGCGGCGTGGGCGTGGGCGAGGGTCAGGGCCTTGACCGTGTCGTCGGCGATCCGGGCCGCGCGCAGGGTGTCGCGGACGGCGAGATATTTGAGCTGAAGATCGGTCAGCCAACCGACGGCGGCCGGCGGCGCCGATCGGGTGCCCAGGGTCGCGCGCGGGTCGCCATCCTTATTGAGGAAGACGTCGGCCATGGCCGCGACGCTCCATCCGGGCGGGGCGGCGGCGCGCATGCCGGCGGCCAGCTTCTGGTCGTTGGTCGAGCCGCCCGCCATGGCCTCGGCGACGCGGTCCCATTCGGCGCCGTCGATCCAGTCGAGGAAGTCGCCCTCGATGGCCTCGGGCGAGGCGTCCGGATCGGCACCGACGAGGGCGTAGGGGCCGGGTGCCAGTCCGGACGTCCAGCGTTCGACATAGCCCACCAGCTTGCCCCGCTCGCTCTCGATCATGGCCAGCAGGGCGTGGAAGGCCTTCCAGTCGAGCTCGACCGCGAAATGGGCATAGGCGGCGCCGAGCCGCCCGTCGGGATCGGCCAGGGCGGCGCGGGCCAGGTCCTCTCGCGCCGCCTGCGACAGGGCGACGGCCGCCTCGTTCTCCAGCACCTTGAAGGTCGGCGATACGCCGGCCTCGAGCGGGAAGCGGCGCAGCAGTTTCTCGCAGAAGGCGTGGATGGTCTGGATCTTGAGCCCGCCGGGCGTCTCCAGCGCGCGGGCGAACAGGCGGCGGGCGTCGGACAGGTCGGCGGCGGTCAGGGTCGCCGGGTCGCGGCCGTCCAGCCGGGACAGGTCGGCCGACAGGGCGTCGTCGTCCATGACGGCCCAGCGGCCCAGTTTGTCGAACAGCCGGGCCTGCATCTCGGCGGCGGCGGCCTTGGTGTAGGTGACGCAGAGGATTTCGCCCGGCAGCACCTTTTTCAGCAGCAGGCGGGCCACGCGGTTGACGAGGGTGGTGGTCTTGCCCGAGCCGGCATTGGCGGTGACGAACACCGACCGGCGCGGATCGGCGGCGGTGATCTGATGGGCGCGGGCCTGGTCGAGCGGGCTGAGGGTCATTCGGGGGCCTCGTCCTCGCCGCCGACCACGTGCCATTCCCAGACCCGCGCCAGATGGTCGTAGTTGCCGCCGAAATTGCCCATGAACTGCGGCGCGGCCCAGGACACATAGGGTCTGGCTTCGTCGTCGAAGGCGGCGACGCCGTCGATCAGGCGGGCCAGCTCGCGTTGGGCCAGTTCGGCGGCGGTCAGCGGCTGGTTGCGCGAGATCTTGCCGACATCGAGCATTTCGCCCGGGGTCTTGCGGCCGGTGACCTTGACGTAGAGCAGTTCGGTCGCCGTCGTGTGCGGGGCACCGGGGACGAAGCCGCCGGCGGCGAGGATGGCGGCGGTCAGGGTCAGCTGGGGCGCGAAGCCCTGGGCCACCTGTTTGGCGCTGGGGGTCGAGCCGGTCTTGAAGTCGATGACGGCGGCCCCCTGCGCATCCAGTTCGATCCGGTCGGCGCGCGCCGTGACGGTGAAGGGGGCGAAGGGGGCGGCGAAGGTCATCCGGCCCGACTGTTCGATCAGCAGGGTCGCCCCACGGGCGCGCCGCTCCGCCTCCCACCGCGCCAGCCAGACCGCGCAATTGCGGGCCAGCGGGGTTTCGCGGGCCATGGCGTGGTCCTCGAATCCGGCTTCGTCGAGCGCGTCGCGCAGGAAGGCCTCGATCTGGTCGGCGCAGTCGTCGGGCAGGTCGTCCGGCCAGGTGACGACGACCCGTTCGATGGCGCGGTGCACGGCATTGCCACGGGCCATGGCCTCGGCCGAGGCCCCGGGCCGGTCGAGTTTGCGCAGGCCGAGGATACGCTGGGCATAGACGGCGTAAGGGTCGCGGACCCAGCGTTCGACGCCGGTGACCGGCATCTCGCGCGGGCGACGGCGCACCGGCGGCGTCGGGGCCGGGCGGCGGGCGTAGCGGGGCGGTCCCGGAAGCGGCCGATCCAGAACCCGCGCGGTGTCCAGCAGCAGGGACGGGCGCTCGAGATGGACCGGCGTCGCGGGCGCATCGGCCCCGCGGGTCAGCATCTCCAGCCGCCACAACCATCGCGACTTGACCGCCGGCTGGCCGCCGCGCCGTTCGCTGTGGACCAGGATGGCCTCGTCGGCGCAGGCGGCCTGGACGAAGTCCTGGGCTGTCTGGCCGAGGCGTCGTTCGGGGGGCGGCAGACCCAGGGCCTTGCGCATCGGGCGCGACAGGAAGGGGTCGGTCGGGGCGGCATTGGGCCAGACGCCCTCTTCCAGCCCGGCCAGGATCATCCGGTCCGCACGCACCAGCCGGGCCTCGATGGCTCCGAGAATGCGCAAGCGGGGCTGGTTGGCGCCGCCGGTCCGCACCGTCTCGTCGGTCAGCAGGCCGTGGACCAGTTCGGCGAAGTCGGCGCGCGACACCGGCCCGAGCGCGGCACCGCCCTCGATCAGGGCGGACAGCACACCGGCGGCGGCCTCGCCGTCCGGGCCGCCCCAGGCATCGGTCCCGGCCAAGGCCTCGATCAGGCCGGTCAGGGCACAGGCGGCCGAATCCGTCGGGGCGTCCGGGGCAAAGGGCCCCCGGACGGTAGCGGACAGGGCTTCCAACCGGTCCAGCAGAGCTCCTGCGGCGGCCAGCCGGCCCACTGTGCGTTCCGACGGCAGCCTGCCGTCGTCGCGGGACCGGCCCGCCATCAGAAGGGCCCTGCGCGCCCGCGCCCAGTCACGATGGCGAGGACCGCGCAGGACATGGCGCTCAAGGGCCGCGGCGGCCACGGCGGCGTCGGTCTCGCCGAGGTCGAGGCGGACCAGAGGGTGTTTCAGCAGGCCGAGCAGGACATGCGGGTCCAGCGGATCGACGACGAACCGGGCCGTCAGATCGACCAGCCGGCCCGCCGCCATGCGCGACAGGGCCTGGCCGGAGGAGACATCGGCGGTGATTCCCCAGCGTTCCAGCCGGGCCGCGACGCGGCGGCCGAGGGCGAGGTCGGGGGTCACGAGGGCGCAGGTCTTGCCGGGGGTCTCCAGCGTCTCGCGCATCATCAGGGCCAGGGCGGCGGCGGCGTCCTCCTCGGCCCGGACGGTGACGACCGAAAGGCCCCGAAGGCCCTCGGCGATCGGATCGACGGACTGGATACGGAAGGCGTCGGCGCGCAGGCCGGCGATCAGCCGGCGCCAGTCGTCGGTGGCCTCCGGCGGGCGGAGGGCCTCGTTGATCAATCGTTGACGGGCGCGACCGCCGGCTGTTTCGGCGGGCGACAGGTCCTGGCGATGCCAGGGGCCGACGTCCTCGCGGGCGGCACGGCCATCCAGCAGACGCCACAGGGCGTTCTGCGGATGTTGTTCGTTGTCGCCGAGCGTGGCCCAGACAGTCGGATCGAGATCCCGGTCGAGACCGGGCAGGACGACGCAGCCGCGCGGCGCGGCGGCCACGGCGGCCAGCACATCGGCGGCGGCCGGGGCCGTGCCGGTCGAGCCTGCGGCGATGACGGTCTGGCTCGGGGGCCGCTCGGTCCAGGCATTGGCCAACAGCCGCAGCAGTTTCGCGCGCCGCCAGGCGGGATCGACCAGCCCCATGGCCGCCAGCCGCCGGGGCCAGGCCTCGACGGCGAGGCCGAGGAATTCCGCCGACTCCTGCCAGTGCTCGGCCAGATCGCCCTCGACCAGGGTCGCGATGCGACCGAGGTCTTCGATCTCTTCCAGCTGGCAGGAATCGAGGAATCCCCCCAGGGCGTCGGCCATGTCCAGCGCCCGCAAGGGGCCCAGGCCGGGGCGGAATTCCTCGACGATCATCCGCGCCATCTCGAACCGTCGCATCAGGGGCGCGATGGCGGGCGGCAGGTCGAGGCCCAGTTCGCCCGGGGCGAAGGGGGGCTCGTCCTCCTCAAGGTCGCCGAGGGGCCGGACCTGGGGCAGCAGCAAGGCCCGTCCGCCGGCCTGTTTCGACAGGGCCGAGGTAAAGGCACGGGCGGCGCGGCGATTGGGCAGCAGGATGACGGTGTCGGACAGGGCCTCGGGCGGGTGATCGCCCAGCCAGTCGAGCACCCCCGCCGCGAGGTCGTCGAGGAAGGGTCGGTGCGCCTCGATCGCGAACCAGCGGGAGGCACCTTTTTCCCTGTCGTCACCCAGGCGGTGGGTGACGGCTCGAGGGAAGGGCGCGAAAGGATCGAAACGGGCGGTCACGTTGCGCCGGCCAGCCGCGCCTCGGCCTCGTCGCGGGCCTCGGGGTCGCCGACGTGCATCCAGTCGCCGTCCAGCACGCATCCGAACAGTCGCCCCTCGGCGGCGGAGTGACGCCAGAAGCCGCTGAGCGAAAACGGTCCGTCGGGTCCGTCGGCGACATAGTCGGGACGGCAGATGTGGACACCCATATAGGCGAAGGGGGCCGAGGGGGCGTCGCCCCGGAAGGTCAGGCGACCGTCGTCGGCGAGGAAGACATCGCCGTCGCCCTCGAAGCCGATCGAGCCCTCGCGGCGCGCCAGCAGCAGGGCGGCGTCCATGATTGACGGATTCCACAACCGGGCGAGTGCGGCCAGGCCGTCGGCGCGGTCGATCCAGACGCTGTCGATATTGGCCACGAAGACCGGATCGGGACCCAGAAGGGGCGCGGCCTTCTTCAGCCCGCCACCGGTTTCCAGCAGTTCGGTGCGCTCGTCGGAGATGGTGATCCCGGGCCCGCGCCCCCGGTCGCCCAGATGCCCCTCCAGCCGGTCGGCGAACCAGTGGACATTGACCACGGCGTGCTCGACCCCGGCGTCGCCCAGCCGGTCCAGCACATGGTCGATCAGGGCCCGGCCACCGACCTCGACCAACGCCTTGGGACGGTCGTCGGTCAGGGGTCGCATGCGGGTGCCGAGGCCGGCGGCCAGCACCATGGCGCTTCGCGGGGCGCGAAGGGGGGCGGTTCTCAGGACGGACATCGGCGTGGGGTTCATCGGCGGCTGTCCTCCGGCACATGGGCGGCGAACCAGGCGCGGACCGGTTCCAGCCCAGGCCGGGTCAGATTGGTCCGCAGATGGCCCCACATGCGCGGCATGAAGGCCCGGTAGCGCGGCTTGCCGTCGCGCACGATCAGCCGGGCGAAAACCCCCAGAATGCGCGCCTCGTTCAGAGCCGCCAGACCGGCGTAGTCCTGCATGAAGGCGTCGCGGTCCAGCCGGGGCCGCAGGCCGAAATAGTGGTCCAGCGCCCGCGCCTCCAGTTCGGGGGCCACGTCGCGGCGCGCGTCCTGCAGCAGCGAATGCAGATCCCAGGACGGGTGGGCGCGGACCGCGTCCTGAAAGTCGATCAGGCCGACCCGCGCCGCGCCGGTCCGACCGGTCAGCCGGATCAGGTTCTCGGCGTGATAGTCGCGGTGGGCCAGGACCGTGGCGCCGGCCTCGCCCCGCGCCACGACCGGGGCCCATGCTGCGTGCCAGCCGGCGATCGCCCCGGCGTCGAACGACAGCGCCGGGTCCAGCCTTGGCATCCATTCGATGAACAGGTCGGCCCCGCCCTGCAGCGCCGTCTCGTCATAGGTCAGCAGGGGCCAGTCGCCGGCCGGTCCGGTCAGGACCTCGGGCGTGGCGGCGTCGTGCAGGGTGGCCAGGGCCTCGACCGCAGCCAGGTAGAGCGGAAGCTCGGGCTCGCCGTCCTCGAACACGCGGGCGAACAGGTCGTCGCCGAAATCCTCCAGCACGGCCAGGCCGGTGCCGGCGTCGATGGCCACGATCTCGGGCGCGGAGAGCCCCAGCGAGCGCAGGTGCCGGGCGATGGCGGCGAAGGCTTCGAGGCGACCGGCGGCGAGGCGGGCGACGGCGTTCCAGCCCTCGGCCTTGCGCCGCCCGGGCGACCAGGCGGGGTCGGCGGGGCGGCTCTCGGCGGACGGCGGCTGGTCCATCAGCATCAGGGTCGAGCCGGACGGCGTGGTCAGTCGCTCGTACCGTCGCGTCGAGGCATCGCCGGGCAGGGGCGCGCGGACGGCGTCGGCCAGACCGGCGCGGGCGAGGAAGTCGAGGCGTTCAAGCTCGCGGTCAGTCATGGATGTCCTTCAGCTTCGCCTCCCATGCCCCTGCGCCGGAAACGGTCGCAACCCGGCCGTCGCCGGATTCGGCCAGCACCACGGTCAGCCGGTCCGGGCCCAGCCAGGCGGCCGGGTCGTCGCCCAACCGCTCGGGCCATTCGATGACGGCGCAACCCTCGTCCAGCGCCTCGTCCAGCCCGATCTCGACGGCCTCCCCGGGACGGGTCAGGCGATAGAGGTCGAAATGGGCGACAGGCGGATCGCTGGGGTAGAATTGCACCAGGGTGAAGGTGGGCGAGGGCACGTCCTCGTCGGGGCCGGTCAGGGCCCGGATCAGTCCGCGGGCCAGGGTCGACTTGCCCATGCCCAGCGGTCCGTACAGCAGCACGGCCTCGCCGGGGACCAGTCGCGGGGCGATGCGCGCGCCCAGCCGGGTGGTGGCCTCGGCATCGGTCAGCATCATCTCCATCAGGCGAAATCGGCGTCGGGCTGGCTGGGCAGGACCCGTTCGGTGAAGGCTTTCAGCGCATAGGTCGCCCGGGCCGCGTCGGTGTCGAGCCGCGACGCCGGGATCGGCTTGCCGACCTTGAGGAAATAGGGCTTGCGGCGCTTGTTCAGAAGTTCGTGGAACAGGGTGACGTCGCGCAATTCCTTCGAGAACCGGTCGAACCAGTGGAACAGCCAGGAATAAGGGCCCGAGACGTGGATCGGCACCACCGGGGCGTCGTATTTGCGCGCCAGCGAGGCGGCGGTCTGGGCCCATTCCGGGTCCAGCACCGAGCCGTCCCTGCCGGCCCGCGCCAGCCGGCCGGCGGGGAACATGACCACGCAGCGTTCGGCCTCGAAGGCGGCGCGGGCGGCCTGGAGCGTGGCGCGGGTCTTGTCGCGGGTCCGCTTCTCGACCACCCACTCGACCGGAATGACGGCCTCGCCCAGCCGCGGCGAGATGCGGACCGCATCGGCATTGGCGAAGAAAATGGCATCGGCCCGGCGTGCGCGGATGGCGTCGAACACGGCGATGCCGTCGGCGATTCCCGTCGGATGGTTGGCCACGACGATGCAGCGACCGGTGGCGGGAATCCGCTCGGGGTTCATCACCGACACCCGCAGGTCCAGCAGGTCGCTCATATAGTCCAGCGCCTCGACCCCCGAGAGCGGCCTGACCGCCTCGGCCATGCGCACGGCCTGGCGATAGTCGAGCAGTCGGTAAAGGAAGGGCCGGATCACCGGCCAGAACACCGAACGCGTCAGGCCCGGCGCGCGCTCGGCGATCAGCACGTCGCAGATGTGCGGTTCCGGGCGGGCCGGCGAAAGGGCGTCGGTCTCGGTCATTCGACGGCGGTTGTCGCCGCTCGCGCCGGGCTCCGCAAGCGGGGACTTGGACGTGTGGACGGGGTCCGTCGCCATTGACGCGGCCCGCGCCGGTGCTACGCCTGCGGTCAGCGAAAAAAGCCCGTTGTTCGAGGATGCCCGGATGCGCCACCTGACCCGCCTTCT
>Ga0105049_10011349_pt1 | contig 10202 bp, 9 predicted proteins | sample MAT06_FD_78087 | JGI IMG/M metagenome (GOLD analysis project Ga0105049, IMG submission 78087) | Freshwater microbial communities from Lake Fryxell liftoff mats and glacier meltwater in Antarctica - MAT-06 | ecosystem: Environmental > Aquatic > Freshwater > Ice > Liftoff microbial mat | place... | reverse complement strand
GTATCTGGGGCTATTTCAGGGCGAAGGCGCGGCAGAGGATCGGGCGGCGGCGTTGGCACAGGCGCGGATTGCCCATGAAGAGGCAGCCGGCGATGGCGAGCCGTGGGTGGATCGCTGGTCTTTGACGCGGGCGACGGCGGTCTTCACCGCATTGGGAGAAACGCCGCCGCCCGTGCCCGTGTATGACGAAACGACCGATGCCCCGATCCCCTACGAAGCCGAGATTCGGGCGTGGGTGGATGAGTTGAACGCGGCGAAGGCGGCGGGGAAGGCGGCGGCGAACGATTAACGGCGCGCCCGCGCCTTATGCCAGCCGCGCCAACAACCCCACCAACGTCGTCCGTTGCTCCAACCGTTTCGCGGCATCATAAATCAATAGCGAGTCAGGGTGCGCGGGCGGGCGTCCGTCGTCGGCATAATAGGCGTCGAAGCCGTCGCGGATCAGCTTAAAATACGCCTCCGCCACATAAAAATCGGACGTGTACGGGATCGGCTTGCGCCCGATGACGATCTCGACCGGCTTGGCGTCCCCTTCGGGCGGGGGGGCGGCATCACGCGCCCAAACGCCGTACAAGGTCAGGGTTTTATAGCCATAATAGCCGGGTGCCTTCTGCCAGATCAGCACCCCCACCCAAGGCGACGGTGCCAAGCCATACAGGGGGCGCGGACCAAAACAGGTGGTGACATTAAAGCGTTTGCGCCGGATCAGCTCCAGCGCGTCATAGGCGTTGAGGGCGTCCAGCGTGCGCGCAAGTTCGTTTTGGCGCGCCAACAACGGTGCCAGCGCCTCCCGTTTTTGACGCTCAGCGATCAGTTTGAGTAAATCCGCCCGCGAGGGGGGGGTATAACGCCGCATCATGAGTCCTATAGTATCGATAGGTGGGGATCGCGAAAATTAAAGCATAACGCACCCTTGTTTAAGGGGGTATTTCACTTTGGTGCAAGCCACCTCAAGATTTGAAGCTGGCTATGAAAGACCAGCCGCATTTGCACCAACTTGAGATGCACCCCGTCAATTTGAAAGACATTCAGTGAATCACAGGTAACTACACAGCTACCCCTCATCCCCCGACCCCTTCTCCCACAATTCTATCTCATGCGTCCGCCCTTGGGGTGAGGGGTGTGTAGTTACCGCAATTCACTTGTTTAAGACTCAACTTGCCACAATCCCTAAAGTTATGTTAAAATAACGCTATTCATGTGCATGACCATGCCACCCACGCACGGGCAAGTCTCCCCATTAAGCGCAGGACAGCTCACCAATGCGCAGTCATGTGACCGCCCAGAAGCGCGTGGTTTTTATCGACCCTGAGCAAGAGAGGACACGAGCGATTAGCTCACAAGAATCGTTCCGAATGAATAACCAGATCCGCGCCCGCGAAGTGCGCGTGATCACCGACACCAACGAAAATCTCGGTGTGATCACCATTGGTCACGCCCTAGAGTTGGCTGAATCACGCGGGTTAGACTTGGTAGAAGTTTCGCCCAATGCCGACCCGCCTGTTTGCCGCATCATGGATTATGGCAAATTCCAATACGAGCAAGCGCGTAAAGACCGCAAAGCCCGTAAACAACAAAAAACCATCGAAGTCAAAGAAATTCGGCTCAGTCCCAAAACGGACGACCATCACCTGTCCTTTAAGGTGCGCGACGCCCGCAAGTGGATTCTCGATGGCATGAAAGTGCGCGTCCGTATCCGGTTTCGCGGGCGCGAGATCACCCACTCCAACATCGGCTATGATCGTTTGCAAAAAATCGCGGCGGAATTAAACGATGTGGCGATGGTCGAACAGACCCCCAACATGGAAGGCAACACCATGTTGATGATCTTGGCACCCGCTAAACAGGCTCCGGTCGAAAAGAAAAAATAACGCCTCCACTACGCTAGGCACACGGCATCTTGCAGCCTCGGAGCGTCCGTCACTTGTCGGACGCCCCATCGGTCGTGCCTCCGCAAGGCAGGGGTAACGGAGTCTGGGCATTAATTTTAATCGTTCGTTTTTCATAAGGGCATAACTGAGCCTTTATTTTGCGCGTCAAATGCGCGATCATGAAGGGCTATATCGTCCTTGCGTCGGAGTTTTTAATATTGTGGCGAAGCAGGTCAAGACGAAGAAGTATAAGCTGAAGACGCATAAGTCGACAGCAAAACGTTTCCGCGTGACCGGAAGCGGTAAAATTGTGCGTACCAAAGGCGGCAAAACTCACTTCCGTCGTCGGCGTTCTACCCGTGCCAAGCAAGCGCTTGACAAGATGATCGTGGTGACGAAGTTGTCGTTCCAGAAGCGCATCCGTCGTTTAGCGCCTTATATCCGTTATTATAAGGCAAACCCGCCCGCCTAATCGGTGTGTCGGGTCAGGGATAGTGTAGTCGAATCCTCCCCGGAGCAAACGGCTTCGGGGCTTTGTTGTCAGGAGACATAGGCAATGGCAAGAGTCAAGACGGGGTATACACGCCGCCGACGCCATAAAAAAGTGTTGAAACTCGTGCGTGGACAGTGGGGCACGCGCGGTCGGTTGTGGAAGCGCTCCAAAGAAGCAATGATCAAGAGTCTGTTCTACGCCTACCGCGACCGGCGCGCACGGCGTGGTGATTTGCGGCGTTTGTGGATCGCCCGCATCAACGCGGCGGCACGCAGCAACGGGCTGAGCTACAGCCGTTTCATGTTTGGTTTGAAGCGTGCAGGTGTGGAAATCGACCGCAAGATTTTGGCAGATCTCGCTGTGCGTGATGCCGCCACGTTCACCAAAATCACCGCCCTCAGCTTACAAAACCAGCAGTAAACCAGGGATGAGGGATTAGGGGTTGGGAATTCGCATTGCCCGCCATCGTCCCTACAGCCCACCACTCGTAGGGACGCGCTTCTGCGCGTCCGTATTGATTCAGCCTATGGATTCATTCCCCCCACCTCTTGTGCCTATACACCTCCCGGCGGTTAACCCATGATCAGCAGTACCACCAACGAACGTGTCAAACTCGCACGCAGTCTGATTCATGACGCCAAAGCGCGCCGCAAAGAAGGCAAGGTCGCGCTCGAAGGGGTGCGCCTGATCGCAGATGCGTTAGCAGCGGGCGTCGTGCCAGAATTTGTCTTGTATGATCCCGATCAAGTGAATGCCGGCGTCTTGCGCACCGACCCGCGCATCGTGTGGGAAGCTTCGGCAGAAGTGATGCGCGCCATCACCATCACCGAACATCCCCAAGGGATCGTCGGCGTCTTTCCTACCCCTGCCCTCAATGTGCCCATGCGTCCGCGCCGCGCCGTCATCCTCGACAATGTGCGCGACCCCGGCAATGCCGGCACGATTTTGCGGACGGCAGCTGCCGCGGGCGTGCAAGTCGTCATCTTCGCCCCCGGCTCGGTCGATGCCTATAACGACAAAGTGTTGCGGGGCGCGATGGGTGCCCATTTTCGCATCGCCTTGCGCGATTGGGATTGGGAGCATATCACCACCTATTGCAAAGATACGGTGATGTACCTCGCCGATATGACCGGCGACATGACCTATGACGCCGCCGATTGGACGGATGCGTGGTCGTTGATCGTGGGGGGCGAAGCCGAAGGTGCCTCCGCCGACGCCATCAGCGCCGCTGCCAAACGCCTTTATATCCCGATGGCACAAGGTACAGAATCACTGAATGCCGGGATCGCGACGGCGGTGATGCTGTTTGAAGCCGCCCGCCAAGGGCGCGGCTAAAACGCCCCCCATCCCCACTGGTGAAGGGATAGGGGGCGTGCTTTACCGCGCGACATTCTCGCCAAAGCCAGCGGGCACGATCACCCGTTCGCCGTCATAGGCGACCTGCCCGCGGATGCGCACCTCGCGCACTTTGCCCCACACTTTCATCCCCGCAAAGGGCGACCAACCGGGGGCGGTCAACAGTTTCGCATCCTCGATGGTGTACGACTCGTTCAAATCGACCACCGTAACCGTATCACGCGGCGGGGTAAGGTCGAAGATGCGTTGAGCATTGGTCGCCAGCAACGCCACGAGGCGTTCCGGCGTGATCCGGTGGTCATGCACCGCTAATCCCATCAGCGGCAGCGTCGTCTCCAAGCCGGGCACGCCAAACGGGGGGCGATCCGACTCTTTTTCGGCGCGCGTGTGCGGGGCATGATCGCTCTCGATGACATCGACAGTACCGTCGATCACCGCGTCCCACAAGGCTTCGACGTCGGCACTCGTCTTCAGTTCCGGCTTCATCAAGCCATACGCCCCCAAACGCGGCACGTCGTCTTGCGTCAGATACAGGTGATGGGGGCATACGCCGATGCTGATGCCGCCATAGCCGCCCGCCCGTTTCGCTTCGCGCAGCATCGCGATCTCGGCACGGGTGCTGATGTGACAAAAGTGAACGCGCAATCGCCCGTGCATCATCTTCATAATATCGAGGATCTCTTCGACCGTTCTGCCCTCGGCATGGACAGCGACCGGCTTGCCCGTCGCCGCCACCCACTGGAAAGCATGATCGGTGCGCTCTTGGCGATACTCGATGAGCAGGGTGCCCGTCGTGGCGTTGCAATACATCTTCATGCCCACGACATCGGGGGCGGCGGCGCTGTATTCGTGTTGATTGCCCCCCTGATCCGCGCCAAAATAAATGCCATAATCACACACTGCCGACTCCGCCATGCGCGCCAGCTTGAGATCAAGGGCGGCGCGGGTAGTGGTGTTGGGTGGGGTGTTGGGCATATCGAAGATCGCCCAATAGCCGCCCGCGAGCGCGGCGGCGGTTTCGGACGCGAAAGTCGCTTTGTGCGCCCAGTCCAAATCGCGCAGATGGACGTGGGGGTCGATCATGCCGGGGATGTTCAGGATCACAGGCGTGCCCCCAACGTTGCCGCCAAGACCGCCATGCGCACCATCATGCCGTTGTGCATTTGGTGAAAGTAGACCGAGCGCGGGTCGGCATCCAGCAGGGCGTGATCGGCAGGGGTGCCCATTTCGTGTTTGCGGGGCAGCGGGTGCATCAAGATCATGTCGGGCTTGGCGCGCTGTAATACGTCCGGCGTCATGATGAAGTGATCGGCGATGGCGTCATAGGCGGCTCGGCTGGCGAACCGTTCTTGCTGGATGCGCGTCCAATACAGCACGTCGGTATCGCCCAACACATCCTCTAGCGCGTCGGTTTCATACGTGGCGATGCCGTGCGCTTGCACGAGGTTCAAGATCGAGGCGGGCATCCGCAGCGCGGGTGGGGCAACGAAATTGAGGCGGGTGCCGGTTGCGCCGTGCAATGCCAACAACTTGGCGAGCGAATGAACGGTGCGCCCGTTGACGAGATCGCCCACGAGCGTGATGTTCAAGCCATCGGCACTGCCTTTGAAGTCGAAGATCGTGTACAGGTCGAGCAATGCCTGCGTCGGGTGTTCGCCAACACCGTCGCCACCGCTGATGACGACGGGGCGCGTCCCTAGTTTTTCGCCCAACAAATCGAGTTGATACGCCGCCTCATAAGACGAGCGCACTTCAGGGTGTCGCAAGACGAGCGCATCGGCATAACACCCCACTGCGCGGAGGGTATCCGCCAAATTTTCGCCTTTATATACCGACGAGAACTGCACACCGCCACTGGTGGCGATCACCTCGCCCCCCAAGCGCAACATCGCCGCCTGAAATGACATGTCAGTACGGGTGCTGGATTCGTAAAAGAGCGTCGCCATCACCTTGCCCGCGCACAAATCGAGCAACGACCGATCATGGGCATGGACGCGCGTCCGCAGGTCGGACACCCACGCGAACAACGTCGTCAGGTCGGCACGCGAAAATTGTTCCACGGTGACGATATGCTTGCCCACGAAATCTCCGTCAATGGCGTGGGGCTGATAGATGGTGGCGGTCAACGGTAGGGAATTGATCATCTAAAGCGACTCCTTAAAGCCAGAAAAGCACAAAAAAAGACCACTCAATAGGGAGTGGTCTGGGATAGGAATGGTAAAATACAATGGTAAAGGCTGCACAACGCGGTTGCGTTCAGCGGGCGGATAGGGTTGGGGGAAGTGAACGAACATAGATCACCTCACGGGTCTGCTCTTGAACCAACAGTTCACCATGATAAACTATGATTGTCTTTAAGAAAAGACTAAATCACTTAACCGAACAACCCCACTTCACGCGATCCATCATCGCTACACCTGCCAATTGCCACACGAAAGGACGAGGGTGACGAATTCTCACGCGACGGTTGCGCCTTTAGGGGGCACCACGACATCACACTTCCGTATCGATGTCCGACCCCATTTGCCCGGTTCCAGCGTTCGTTTTGTCTTATTGCACGGGGCGCTCAGCGCCGACGACCTCGCCCGCCTCAGTGCCGAACTGCTCACCGACCCCGTGACCGAAAGCGCCACTTTCACCGCCATCACCGCCGAGGGGCTGCCCGTCGGCACACCCGCTGCGCCCGTCGATCACGCTGTTGATGTCGCGCGACACGCTGTTGATGTCGCGCTGTTGCCCGGCGTCACCGATACCACCGCCGAAAGCTTGTTGCGGGCGGCGCGCCAACTCGGTCTCGCGGTCGAGGGCGCGGCGACCGGGCAGCGTCACTTCTTCCCCGTGACGCTCACCCCCGCCGAACTCGAAGCAGCGGCGGCGGCAAAGTATAACCCCGTCATTCAACGGATCGCGATCAATAGCCCGATTGCGCCCGCCTTCATCATCCCGACCGCCGACCGCCTCGTCGAGCGCATCGCCGTGCGTGGTGCCGACGACGCCCGCTTGTTGGCGATCAGCGCCGAGCGGCGGTTGGCACTCGATGTCAACGAAATGCGCGCCTTGCGCGATTATTACGCCAGCGAAGACCGCGACCCGACCGATGTCGAGATCGAGATGATCGCCCAGACATGGAGCGAGCATTGTGTTCACAAAACCTTTAAGGCGTTGATCGACTATAGCGGTCCCGCGCATGGTGCCGCCGCCGATAGCGCCCCCGTGCCCCAACAGATTGACGGCTTGCTAAAGACCTATATCCGCGCTGCCACCGATACCGTGAATAAGGCTTGGGTGCGCTCGGCATTCGTGGACAACGCGGGCATCATCGCCTTTGACGACCGCTTTGATCTGGCGTTCAAAGTCGAAACGCATAATCACCCCTCGGCGCTGGAACCCTTCGGCGGGGCGAATACGGGCGTGGGCGGCGTGGTGCGCGATATCCTCGGCGTCAGCGCCCGCCCGATTGCCAACACCGACGTACTCTGCTTTGGCTTCCCCGACACGCCCGCCTCGGCGATTCCGGCGGGGGTGCTGCCGCCGTCACGCATCGCGGAGGGCGTGATTCACGGTATCGAAGATTATGGCAACAAAATGGGCATCCCCACCGTCAATGGTGCTATTCATTACCACGCGGGCTATGTCGCCAACCCCCTCGTCTTTTGCGGGTGCTTGGGCATCCTGCCGCGCGATTCGCACAAGACGGGGGTACACGCCGGCGACTTGATCGTCGTGTTGGGCGGGCGCACCGGACGCGACGGCTTGCGCGGTGCCACCTTCAGCAGTATGGAAATGGACACGACCACCAGCCAAATCGCGGGCAGTGCGGTGCAAATCGGACACCCGATCCACGAGAAGCAGGTGCAAGAGGTGATCCTACGCTTGCGCGACGCCGCCTTGTATCACGCCATCACCGATTGCGGCGCGGGCGGGTTGTCGTCAGCCGTCGGCGAAATGGCGGCTACCAGCGGAGCGACCGTCCAGCTCGAAACGGTGCCGCTCAAATACCCGGGCTTGCGTCCGTGGGAAATTTGGCTGAGCGAAGCCCAAGAGCGTATGGTGATCGCCGTCGCCCCCGCCGATTGGGAAGCGGTCGCCGCCATTTGCGCCGGGCAAGATGTCGAAGCCGTCGCCATTGGCACCTTTGACGCCACCGGACGGTTGGTCTTGCGCTATGAAGGCGTGACCGTCGGCGAGCTTGCGGTGGAATTTTTGCATGATGGCATCCCCCGCCGTCACCTCACAGCAGTCTGGGCACCGGCTGATCGGCGATCTGATGATGATCAACCCGTCGGGGATAGGCACGGGCATCTGCTGCGCTTGCTGTTCAGCCCGACGATCCGTAGCAAAGAAGATGTGATCCGCCGGTACGATCACGAGGTGCAGGGCGGCACGGCGGTCAAGCCCCTAACGGGCGTGGGCGCGCATGGCGTCAACGATGGCGCGGTGATCGTACCGCTGGACACCTTGCCCGACGGCAGACGGGGCGTCGCCTTGTCGGTCGGCATCTGCCCGCAATATGGCGAAGTCGATCCCTATGTGATGGCATGGGCGGCGGTTGATGAGGCGATGCGCAACTTGGTGGCGGTCGGCGCGGATCCCGATCAGGTGGCGATCCTCGACAACTTCTGTTGGGGCGACCCGCGCAAGCCAGATCGTTTGGGCGCGCTGGTACGCTGTGCGCAAGGGTGTTATGATGCCGCCCTTGCTTATAACGTGCCGTATATCAGCGGCAAGGATAGCCTCAATAACGAGTACACCGATGTCGAGGGCGCGCGCCATGCCATCCCCGGCACGTTGCTGATCTCAGCGGTCGGCATCGTGCCCGATGTCGGCAAAACCGTGACCAGCGACCTGAAGCGGGCGGGCAATCGACTGCGCTTGGTCGGGGACTTTGCTACGCCGAGGGGCGGCGTTCCCCAACCCACCCGCGACCCGATGGGGACGTTACGGTGGCTGCATGAGGCGATCCAGCGCGGGTTGATTCAGGCGTGCCATGATGTCTCAGAAGGGGGTCTCGGCGTGACGCTTGCCGAGATGGGCATCGGCGGCGGCTTAGGGGCATCGGTCGCGTTATCCACTGATGCGCTCTTCCGCGAAACCCAAACCGCCTTCCTCATTGAGGTCACGCTCGAAGATGAAGCCGCGCTCGAAGCCCTAGAAGCCGAAATGGGGGTGCTGTCGCGCTCGGCACCGCTCGGCATGGTGACGGCAGCGCCCATCGTGCGGGTGAGCGAAGCGGGCGCTGAAGGTATCGAGTGGACGCTGGACGAACTGGCGCACGCATGGCGCGGTGCGGCGATGGTCCCCCCCGCGCTGACCAGCCCCCCCACTTCTTTACCTGTTCACAGCCCGCGCCAACGGACACCGATTGCCCGCACCACCCCGCCGCGCGCCCTCATCTTGCACGCCAACGGCAGCAATCGGGATCGCGATGCAGCGCTGGCGATCACACTGGCGGGCGGCGACTCCGAGATCGTGCATATCAATCAATTGCTGGCGGGCGAAAAACACTTCGCCGATTATCAGATGCTCATCGTGCCGGGCGGCTTCTCGTATGGCGACGACTTGGGCGCGGGGGTATTGTGGGCGTTTGACCTGCGCGCCCGTTTCCAAGACGACCTGCAAGCGTTTATCGCGGCGGGGCGTCCGGTGATGGGCATTTGCAATGGCTTTCAGACGTTGGTCAAGGCGGGGGTGTTGCCGGGGGATAGCCCCACGCCGACCCGTAATGTCACTTTAACGTATAACGAACGCGGACATTTTGAATGTCGGTGGGTGACGCTGATCCCCGACCCCGCCAGTCCGTCGCTGTTCTTGGACGGGCTGACCGAGCCGATCACCTGCCCGGTAGCGCATGGCGAGGGACGGGTAGCGGTGGCAGACGCGGCGGCATTGGCGCGGTTGACGGAGAGTCATCTGATCGCGCTGACCTACGACGGCGACGGGTATCCGGCGAACCCCAACGGCTCGTTGGCGAACATCGCCGGCTTGACCAACGCGGCGGGCAACGTTTTGGGCTTGATGCCCCATCCCGAAGATCATGTCTTCGCGTGGCAGAGTCCGACATGGCGCAGCGGGACGCGCGGCGGCGATGGCTTACGGCTGTTCGCCAATGCCGTGAAGTTCGCGTAAAGCGGGGTTGACCGTTGGGGGTGGTCGCTACGGGTGACTGTAGTACGCCCCCTAGGGCTTACGCATGAAAGGCATGAAACCCATGAAAGGTAACTGCTTAGGCTGAAAAACGGTCGGTAATAAAGGGAGAAATGACCGTTGGCGGCAAATGGGTGGATATTCGGCGCGGGAACTTTCATGTTAACGAACGATAGACAAGCGCCTAATCCACCCCTACATCCACGTTTCAAGGGGTATTTTCCTATTCACATTCGCGCTTTCGTGCCTACTTTTCTATTTTTTCTGTTTCTATACCTGAGTAGTAACCATGAAAGTATTTATTCACCTACCCGTGCAGACCGCATTTTACCCCAGTC
>Ga0105049_10011348_pt1 | contig 10203 bp, 9 predicted proteins | sample MAT06_FD_78087 | JGI IMG/M metagenome (GOLD analysis project Ga0105049, IMG submission 78087) | Freshwater microbial communities from Lake Fryxell liftoff mats and glacier meltwater in Antarctica - MAT-06 | ecosystem: Environmental > Aquatic > Freshwater > Ice > Liftoff microbial mat | place... | reverse complement strand
GATTGCGATAATTCTACAAAACTATACACGTGCCGGGTCGTTAGGACTGCATCCACCAGTTCAAACGTGGCGTCATGGGCACGGCCTAGGTACCCATGGGCACGTTCTCGAAATCTAGACAAGCTATCGTAGGTCATAGGCCGTCGCTGATATGGGTTGTACTTTCTTAGCTTCTGCTAAAAAGCGGCCTGAGCCTCGCTCAGACCACTTTTTTCTATGGCTTTAGTCTAAACTCCAGTAAAAATGGTCTGCCATTTTGATGTTTGTTGCCCGCGATAGTAACCGATGATGGCGCTACTTTCAGGTTGCCATTGGGTTAGCCTTGCCCAGCGCCCTTGCCAGATATTATGGGGCGATAGCGGCAACAATGGCTCCACTTCCCGTAGGGTTGGGTTGAGCGTCTAGCCCAGATCGATCAATGTTTGCAGGGGTTCTTGAATTAACTGCTCAAACTTCAAGACATAAACATCGGGTTGATTGATCCAAGTTTGTACATGATTAGCCCAGGCCTTAACTCTGCTGATGCCATTCACTTCTTGGCGCAAAAAGTCACTGAAGGAGCATCGCACTTGAGGTTCAAAACTCTGCATAAATAAGTGCAACGAGCACAACACCGCTCGCCCATCGCGAACTACATAAATTTTGTGGGCGTTCTGATGAATCCAGTGGTGTAGTTCTCCATAATCGCTGGCAAGGTGACTCAAGGCCGGGTAGGCATGGGTTTTAATCAGAGGACGAGCTTCTTCATAGGAAAATCGCCCTAGCGTTTTAAGAGCCGTTTGGAGGGAAAGCTTTTGGTGAGGAGTTGTTAAACCTTCTAGCGGAAGATAGAGCCGATCGAGGGGTTCTCCTGGATATTTCCAGGTTGAACACTCTAGGAACTGGCGACGTAAAACGTCAATGGTGAGGTGTGTGCCTGATCGTGGATGACTGGCTACAAGGATGGGTTTTCCTAATGATTGGAGTTTTGATTGGAGCGGTAGCTTGGCTGGAACGGGTGGCCGCACGGGAGGATTGACGTTCGACATCAGTAAGCTTTTTCCAACGCTGAGGGCTAGATCTGAAGACGAGATGGAGATGCGATATGGCGATTTTGGAGGCCATCTCATCCTATTTTTTAGCTTTTGCAGTCCCTGTTAGGTCAGCCTCGGGATGATTGCGATGGGCTGTGATGACGGTGCAGTCGAGGTGAGGCGATATATCTCCTTGGATGGTGTAGCCATGGTGTTGGAGCAAGGTCACTAGGGTGGAGCCGCGATCGCCAAAGTTATGAATTTCTAGCGTAATCCAACGGGGAAATCGCTGCTGTTCGAACAGGGCGGGGAGCACCACATACTCGGCTCCTTCCACGTCGAGCTTGAGCCAGCAGTTTTCGGTAACCTCTGGCAAGACACAGGGAATCGGATCCCCAGGGGGCTGTTCATCGATATAGCCGATGTGGGAAGCGGCGGCGTGGTAATACAGCGTTATGTCTTTGTCCCATAGGCCAACCGGATGGACGTCTGCCGGAATTTGGTTGAGTTTCAGATTTTTTTCAAGAACTTGATAGTTGCTAGGATCTGGCTCGTAGCAGAGTAGACGAGCCTCGGGAAAATGGCGATGGGCATAGATAGCAAAGGAGCCAATATTAGCCCCACCATCGACAATGAGATCGGGTTTGAAGGGTGGCAAGTCATAACTACCGCGCACCCATTCTCCGGCGATCAGATAGTCTGCTTCGTTGCCTTGTCGCATGACCAGGTGCAACGGTGGACAGTCTGTTAGCCCATGGTGAATTTTTAGGGCTACTTCTCCATTTTGACCCTGCTGATCAAGCCAGTTTAAGAACTGTTTTCGTATCTGTTGTCGATGCTCACCCATAACCCCTAATCCCGCCACAAGAAACGCGATTTGGCGATCGCCCCACGTTACCCCCTGCCGTGCCAACCACACAAGTTTCATTAAGGTTATAGCAGTAGTCATTGTGATGAGATATCCACTAGAAATGAATGGAAGCAATATGGTATGGATCGATCAGAAACTATGATGTTTATAACGTTGCTTAACTATCTAAGTGATTGCTATAAAAGCCACGGCTGATAATGTAGCTGATAGGTTAAATTGAGAGGCCGCTTGCCAATCAGACGAGCAGGATTTCCAGCCACAACGGTGTAAGGCTCAACATCTTTTGTAACCACAGAACCAGCCCCTACAACGGCTCCTTCTCCGATCGTGATGCCGGGTAAGATAATGGCTCGATAGGCAATCCAAGCGCGATCGCCTATCACTACTTTTCCACCTTTATCAGCAAAATCCGGAGACTGTGGATCATGCCCTAGGGTAAGGATGCTAGCTTCGGGGCCAATGGAGACATCATTGCCAATTTGAATAGGGTAATGACGACCATCGAGTAAACACCCAAAATTGAGAATAGTGCGATCGCCCAAATAAACCTTTCGCCCATTTAAAAAGCGACAGCCCATTTGTACCGATGTTCCTTGGCCAAAGGCAGCAAGATAGCCCTTTAGATATAGCTGCCGAATAACGGAAGAGGGCATTTGGCCGACTATCTTTTCATAGATAAAACTCAGAATAGACCCAATTATTGCGCGTATAGTCATAATTAAATAAAATGCTTCTGAATGTTAAACTGGGCTTAACTATCTAAAACTCACCTTTGATATAGCTGTCTTTCCTAAGAGGCTTAATCATGTATTTCTCAAGTCTTAACTCTGTGCGTTTTTATGGAACTTTGATATAAGACTAAAATATCTTTTCTAGAGCATTGAATTTTTAATTAAGTTTCTAACGCTCAGGCAAATGTAGCCATAGTTTTGAAAAAATTAGGAGGTTGCTGTTAAATGCGCTGAGCATTGAATGCATTAATCGTCAATTCAGCATTTCTCTGCCAAGAGTTTTCCTGCTGATAGAGATCCCACTGGGGATTGGGAGGTTCACAAAGCCATTGTTTTAGCCCATCTGCGATCGCGCTCACATGATCTGGAGTGATCCATAGGCCGAGATGATAACGACGAATGACAGAGGGCAGCCATCCTTCTCCACCGGAGGCAAGGCAGGGTTTTTGGTATTGAATCGCAGTATTTAAAACACCACTAGCAGAACAAAAAGTCTGACGATAGGTTAAGACCGTTAGGTCAGATGCTATGAAGAAATCTGCAATCTCACCATCAGGAATGAAGCGGATTTGCCATCGAATGCGATCGCCCACGCCTAATTCTTGCGCGAGGGCTTGATACCCTGGGGCTAGGGGTTGGCTAGAGGAGCTTTCGCTGCCGGCCACAACCAGATAAATCTCGGGTACGCTGGCCATCGCCCGAATGACGAGGTCAAGGTTTTTATTAAGGCGCAAATGCCCAAAGGCCAGCATTACCTTGGCATCTAGGGGGAGTTTGAGATGCGATCGCACAGCTTCTCGCGACAAGGTTGCCGAGGGAAAGTGATATACCCCATGGGGGATGACGGTGGTGTGCATCTGAGGCATGGGACGGATGGTGTCGAGGGCGATCGCCTCATGCACAAAAGCTTCTCGCAAAAATGAATAACCTTGGGCGATCGACCAACGATGCCACCAACGTGGCCCTACCACAAAATCGCGCACTGGATCATGTAGTATGGCTCCGAACACGACTCCCTGCCGCGCCAATCGCCTTAATCCTCTAGCCCATAAAGGCGCAAGGTATTCTGAATAACTTCCTAACAGAACCTTTTGAAATCCCTGTTGCTGAATGACGTGTTCTAACTCTCGGTTGTTGGCAAGAGTAACGTTGACATAGTGCAACCCTTTCAAGACTTTATGGGTGAAAGGCTTCTGGGCTTTGATCTCTTGTAACTGGGGCAGAATTTGATACCGTTCACCGCGCCCCATCGGATACTCTAAAGTTGTTAAAAGAGTGACGTCATGGCCTATGTCTACCAACACATTGGCCTGCTCGTGAGCATAGTCTGCTATACCGCCATAGCTTGTAGGTAAATAATATAGAAGTCTCATAATTTGGCTTATATCACTTTAGCTTTCATTGTCTTGTTTCTCATTATTTAGTCATACAATTATGATTAATATTGATTTAATTAAGACCTTTTGCGTAGTCATAAATCATATATTCAAGATCATATTTCTCCCTAAATATTTTGATAGTGCTACTCGATGGTATAGCTCTTCTAGCTGTTACATTTACTTTTGGAACTTGAATTGTTTTAAAGGCGAGTTTATGAGCCAAGATATCGACTGACTGCTGAAAATTCTCTAGAACGCAGATGTGTACAAAATGCTCATCAATAATATCTCTTTAGTTATCTACTCTTATACTTTTATTCATAGTTTTGCTGCTTTAATGCAATATCAAAATTAACTAACTTGCTTTAGTCGTGCCCGACAGTCTTGACATTGAGTAAAACCACCGATGAAACCCTCCCAGTATCCTAAAATTGCGAACAACTTAGTCATGTATTCAAATGTTATAAATTTAAGCCATGTGTGAGAGCTATTCTGAATTCTAAACTGTTGGACTCTTGTTGATAGTCGAAGGATTCGGAGGCTAATACTGAGTAGTGAGGCTGTCATTAATGCAAGTGAAATCCAGTTAAGATGAGCGAATAGTAGTAGATATATACTTAGGCTTAAAAACATCATTTCAAAGATCAATCGTCCTCCAACTAAAACACCATATTCAAGCCAAATACCAGCTTCTCCTCCACCCTTAAAATTGCGTTTAGCTTCTTTGCAAAAAGAGCGTAGATCTACTGGGCGTTTCCAATGGCAATGTGGAGTGCTTATATATTCAATATGATTAGTAAGGGGGTGTAATAGCATTGCAAAAACCATGTCATCTCCAGCTAAGCTAAGGTCTTCAGGATATCCTCCAATCTTTTGCCACAAACTTTTCTGATAAGCAATACTTCGAGAGGATGCATGGGATTTTGGAGTGGCAATAAACTTTAAATCACCATGTAGACAATAATCTATTTTTGCCCAATCACTCTCAAGTTTTTCCCACTGGACATCCCAGCTTCCCATGACAGCTTGGATGGTTGGTTTATGTAGAAGAGGGGAGGTTAGTGACTCTAGCCACTCAGCATCCCAAGAACACCCAATATCTGTTGAGGCAATTAACTTATATTGGGCTTTTTCAATGGCAAGATTACGACCTCTTGCTACGTTGCAACCTAGCTCTTGATAGCATTGAAGGGGAATAGATCCATTTAATTGATAGTCTTGCAAAAGTTCCCAGGAAGCATCGGTTGAGCCAGCATCTATAATGACAATCTCATCAGGTTTTTGGGTTTGAGATTCCATTTGCTCAAAAAATAACTGGAGACCAGTAATATCATTCAAGATAGTAGAAACTAGGGAGATCATAGGTCTAGCTCCCGACACGCTGAAACCCATAATTCAATATTTTTGCTAACGCCTGAGAAGTAGGAACGGAGGGCATCATCCCAAAGGAATCCGTCACGTTGTTGTGCCCATTCCCAAATCCAATGGGCTAGGGTGAGGGTGGCTTCACTATAGCTTTTGGAGGAGGGAAGTGGGGTTTCAAGAAGAGATAACATATCATCGATCACGACCATGCCCGCTAGTTCATGCCAAAGGTCTTTATAGAGGTTGTGGGGCGATCGCCGATGTTCTACAACAGGGTTGCCGACCCGCACAGAATGCCCCATCGCCTGCACACATTTTTGAACAAAAAAGCCACTAAAAATATCTCCGAACCGATCCAGTTTCATCCCGCCGATGGGGTGCCCCATTTTGACGTAATAGTAAGCTGGAATCGCATCTCGAATTAATGCCGTATTTTGAGTATTGATTGGCATTAGGGTGTGTGGTGCCAGCAATACACTGCTCTCAATCTGTGCGTTGGCGACACAGCGCGTTACCAATCGGGTGGCCGCATCAACATCGGGATCACCCGACCATAACCCTGCATTGATGGCGACAAAACCAGTTTCAAGGGAGCTATCAATCTGGTCACATTGGGGTTGCCGACGGGCATAGGGAAAGCCTCGGGGATAGACCGTTCCGGTAACATCCAACGAGGGGCAATGCACTTGCATTAAACTGCAAAGGTTAAACCAGCCCCCACTGCCCACGGCTCTGGGCAGCGTCACCTGGGTGCCTACTTCGCAGTGCCCTGCTAAAAATGGCCAGTCTGCCCGTGGATAATTGTCGTCATCAATGGCAATTACAACATCGCAGCGATCGCCATAGGCCATCAAAAAACCTACATTGCGACGGTTGTCGCTATTCCAAGGAATTTCAGCCGCCAGTTCTGGAAAGGGAGCCAAGAATTTTTCCTGCTCTTCTACCCCTAAATAGACCCATGGCAGCCCTTCTGCTTGATAGCGTTCTGTGCGATCGCGGCAACTGGATGGGGTCGATATATCTCCAACGACATAGAACCGTACCTGATCGAGGACTTGGTGGCGTTGAAAATGTTCGTAATAGGCCTCTAAAAACGCCCCGTCATAGATACTAGTGACAACAATTCCAAATTTCATATGGCTAGGTTTTTCAAAATAGCTAGAGTCTTTAGGGATCAATTGCTAAAGTAAGTTGATCCATTTTGGTGATCCCAATTTTGCTAGTCAGGGGCTGAGTCGCTTGATGGGGATGGGTGTAAAGTGCCTGAAAATAATCAGTTTCAAAATAGTCTGTTTCGAGGCGGTTTTCTTGATAGCCCAAGTTACTTAAAAAAGTCTGAAGTGCTTCTACTGATGCTCCAAAATCTGGTAGAGCAAAGCCATGGACTTCAATGAGTAATTGTGGATGCCAGCGTTGAAGTAACGTTTCAGCTCCACGCAGAACCTCTAACTCAGCTCCTTCCACATCAATTTTAATCAGATGAATCGGCAGATGAATTCGTTGCCAATAGTCCTCTAGCCGGACGTTGCTAACCTGTACGGTTTGTGTGTTTGCGGTGGGGTTAAGAGAAGCTGTAACCGCAATCTCATCCGTTGGGATATGAAACTCTAGAGTGGGTTGAGATTGGTTAGAAACAGCGGCAGAGACAACGAAACTTTGATGCTGAATATGATTGAGAGCAATGTTTCGTTGCAGCAGTTTGAGATTTCGGAGAACTGGCTCAAAGGCAAAAACAAAGCCTTGCTCTCCCACTTGTTTGGCCGCATGGATCGTGTGCAGCCCAAAGTTAGCCCCGATATCAACAAATACGCTGCCGGGATGCAGACAAGATTGGATGACGGCGGCGGCGGCGGCTTCTCCTTCAAGGTTCCAGCGGCGGAGGGATTCATCGAGGCGAATAGGATGTCCGGCAATGGTGCGGGGAATGCCCCGAAAGCCGTACTTTAGTTTGAAAAAGCCGTTGCGCAAAACCGATGGGAGCATGGCTGCTGGAAGGCGATCGCCCTCTCTGAATCACTACCCTCTAGATACGCCCGTTGTGGGCTTAGTCAGGATAAATGTGCCACAAGTTGCGAAAAGAGCCGCAACCCCAACCACTGTCGCAACCGCATAGAAGCCCTAGGCTGTGGGGCGATCGCCAAATAATGCTGCAAGTAGTTGGTGGCAAATTGGTGGGCTTGGGTAGCGATCGCCCGATGCCCCGCCCGTCGTGCCTGTTGATACAACTGCTGATAGAGCCGTGTTAGTGCTTCATAGTGGCCTGGGCTAAGATCTAGGCCTCGTTGGCGGCAGTCTTCAAGGTTGTGGGCGATCGCCCGATGCAACCCCTCAGACCATCGCTCTATATCATGGTTTTGAGTCCGGCATTGGGGGGTATGAATCCGATATAGCGCCCCTTGGCTAGGGCTATAAGCCACTTCATAGCGGTTGACTATACGAAACCAAAACGCTAAGTCTTCCCCCAGAAACCCATCTAATTCTTCGGGCCAGAGGCACTCTTGGGTTAGGGCTGAGCGCCGAATGAGGGCGGCATGCACTGCCCACGGAACAAAGGCGATCGCCCCCTCCCGCAAATCCTGCGGTGGCTTCCCCACTCCGGCAGGAGACTTGACCACCCGCGCTTGGGCTGACGCATCCCGAAATTCTTGCCACCCCCCCACAATCACACTGGCTGTTGGATTTTGCCGCGCAGTTTCTAACTGAATGGTTAGATAATCTAGCTCTAATAAATCATCAGCATCTAGAAATAAAATCCATTCTCCAGTGGCATAGTGCAACCCAAAATTCCGAGCAGCACTCGGGCCTTGCTGGGGCGATCGGACTAACTGAATTCGGGAATCTTTAATAGTCTCTACTTGTTTATCACTACCATCTGTAGAACCATTATCAACGACCCAAAGCTCCCAACTAGAAAAGGTTTGAGCCAGAACAGAGGCGATCGCATCCAAAACATAAGCAGCCTTATTATAAAGCGGCATCACAATAGAAAGTGTTGGCATTAGACAGCCCTCTTACGTAGCCATAAACTGCCACAGTGATGGCTCCCTTGCCAGTCTCGTACCTTTGGCCATACCTTTGCAGCTTCTTCTGGGTAGTCAAGGGCAACCCAATGGTTTGCCAACTTAACATCAAACTGAGTATTGTAGGATAAAAAAGCTTCGACTAAGTACTGCTCATTCCAGGCACGACGTTCTTGAATTAACCAATGAGGAGGATAGTCTAACGGAAAGAAAATATCATGAATATGAATCCAAACACCAGTATTTAGAGTAGGAATAATCTCTAAAAATTCTCGACATACATCACTATTAAATTTGACAGTATGGGTTGAATCAATAAATAAAATATCACCACTCTGGAGTTGTTTGAAAAGGCCTAAATCTAAATGTTCTAGGCGTTCTTGAATTAGCTGAATTGGAAGATTGGCTTTAAGCAGTGAGGCTGAGGGATAAGGCTCAACACAGATTAAGGAGCAGGGAGCATCGTGCTGTTGATTTTGGGCGATCGCCCGATGGGCAACTTGGGTAGAGTATCCACTCCCAACCTCAATGATTGGTTTAGGCTTTAGATGGCGCAGCAAGGTATAGTAAATGGCGGCATCAAATTCCCTAAATTGACTATTTTGAAAATCAAATCCATCCTGTTCTTGGGTGAGAGCCTCTACTTCTAGCTGATATGCCTCAAGATCTTGCAGTAAGGCAAGTTGCTGATCCCAAGCCCAGTTAATGGATGGATTTTCTCGACGAGCTAAGATGTGGTCTGAAATCAAATCTTGAAATCTTGGCCAAGGTTCATAGAAATGATGCTGGCGGATATGATAATTCCAGCGATCGCCCACCTCTGGATGGGTTTGCAATAACCATAGAACTCGTTGCACTAACCGTAACGGTAGCTTTGAACAAATCTTTAATAATCCTCGATCAAGAATTTGATTAAATGAAGATTTAGATAGCACTTCAGAGTTCCTTTTATGAGACTGGCATGGAAATAGAATGGAGGCTACAAATGACGGAGAGCGTCCATAAATTTTTGTTGGATATCGGCGGGGTTAAATAGGGTTGTTGCCAGTGTCTTTGCCCTATTTCCCAACTGTTTTTGGGCTTCAGGATCAGCAGCTAGTTGCTGGATAGAACGCAAGGCTTCCTCAGGATTGGGGTTTGTGATGACCCAGGCAGCATCCTGTTGATATCCCCATTGCACAGCCGTGCAATGGGCAGGCCCCCAAATGATTAAGGGCTTACAAAATTGGCAGTACTCTAATATTTTTGAGGGAAAACTGGTTTTAGTACGACGGTCATGATGGGGCTCAAACGACATCACGACTAACAATGCATCAGCTATTTCTAGCTCTTGCTGGAGTGCATCACGGGATAAGAAGCCACCGTAAATTCCAGCCTCTAAAAAAGCTTGGGTCTGGGCTAGAGGCCAATCGGGCGATCGCCCAACCATTCGCATCTGAAGACCCTCGACCCTCTTTGTCGCCTGACCCAATTGCCGCAACATCGGGCCATAGCAATCTGATAAATTCCCTGCATATATAAAGCGGAAGGTGGATGCAGTTTGGGGATCAGAGGATGAAGAACGGGGCGATCGCGCTACTGCACCAGGAATAGGCGGGAGCACCCAAGCATTCGGATGCGCTCCTAACGCCTGTCGCATCCCTTCAGACACACAAAAGGCCACGTCACTGTGGCGGTAAAGGTGTCGAAATTGTCGGTCTAAGTAAGGCCGTAAGCCACCAGGAACCCAGGCCATATCAGGAAACCAATCATGAAAGAAAGTAATGAGGGGTAACTTGAAGTGTTGAGCTAATCGCAGTGCAATGGGGTAAAGAGTTCCGTAGG
>Ga0105049_10011347_pt1 | contig 10203 bp, 13 predicted proteins | sample MAT06_FD_78087 | JGI IMG/M metagenome (GOLD analysis project Ga0105049, IMG submission 78087) | Freshwater microbial communities from Lake Fryxell liftoff mats and glacier meltwater in Antarctica - MAT-06 | ecosystem: Environmental > Aquatic > Freshwater > Ice > Liftoff microbial mat | place... | reverse complement strand
TTTATGTGGCTGACAATGGCGATATTTTTGTAGCAGAATCAAATACAATATTAAAAGGTATATTAAAATTAGGCGCTAAAATTTCTCGTAAAATAAAGACACAGCATATTGGCGAAAGTGCTAATAGAATTATACTTTTCAGGGATGAGGATAAAAATGGAATACCTGAAAAGAGATATGTCTTTGCTGAAAATTTGAACCAGCCTTTTGGAATGCTGATAATTGAAAACCATTTTTATGTTGGCAATACAGATGCTTTGATGAAATATAATTATAAGCTTGGAGACACTTTACTGCAACAGACTACAGCAAAAAAAATTGTTACCCTTCCTGCAGGTGAAAACAATCGGCATTGGACAAGAAATATTATAACGAATACTTCTAAAAATAAGATTTATATCGCTGTTGGGTCAGGATCCAATGTGGCAGAAAAAGGGTTAGATAATGAAATAAGAAGGGCTGATATACTTGAAGTAAACCTTGATGGATCAGGCGAAAGGATATATGCCTATGGACTGAGAAACCCTGTAGGCATGGATTGGGCTTCAGGTACCCAAACGTTGTGGGCTGCAGTAAATGAAAGGGATGAACTTGGTGATGAGCTAGTACCTGATTATTTTACAAGCGTAAAAGAAGGTGGCTTTTATGGTTGGCCTTTTTTTTATTACGGTCAGCACAAAGATCCAAGGCTATTAGATAAACAAAGCCCTGACTCAATTGAAAAAGTAATTGTGCCTGATGTGTCTTTGGGATCTCATACTGCTTCATTAGGGCTTGTATTTTATAAGAACCGTTCCTTTCCCGCTAGATATCAGGATGGGGCATTCATTACACAGCACGGTTCTTGGAATAGATCAGTATTATCTGGATATAAAGTAATTTTTATTCCATTTAAAAATGGGAAACCTTCAGGTCCGCCAGAAGATTTTTTGACGGGATTTATAAGTGATCTGTCAAAAAGTAAAGTTCATGGAAGGCCTGTGGGCATTGCAGTGCTTGCAGACGGCTCCATGTTGATATCGGATGATGTTAGCAATACTATTTGGCGTATTTCTACTAAAAAATAATTAATTAAAGAAAATGTTATACAGCTTTTCATTAATTAAATATAAAAATTAAACTGTTGAAATTCTTTAATAGCAATAAGTGGAAATAAATAAGAAAATTGAAATCTAAATAAGTATTATGAACCTCCATTCTGGTTATCCCTTTTGGTTAATAAAAGACGGACTTCCATTTGACTATCCTAAACTTGAAACATCTATTAAAACCGATGTGGTTATTTTAGGAGGCGGAATATCTGGAGCGCTTGCCGCATATTATCTTATTAATGCTGGCATTAAATGTGTTGTGGTAGACGCAAGAACAATTGGCTTAGGAAGTACCTGTGCTAGTACCTCTTTGTTACAATACGAAATTGATACACCTCTTTTTGAATTAAAAGACTTAGTTGGTCTGGATAACGCTAAACGCTCTTACCAGCTCTGTGCAGAAGCAATTGATACAATAAAATCTATTTCAAACAAACTAAATTACAAAGAGTTTAAATCTGTAAAAAGCCTTTACTACGCAGCATGTAAAAAAGATATTTCATTTTTAAAGGAAGAATTCGCCATCAGAAAAGAAAGCGGATTTGAAGTTAAATATCTTGACGAAAAGCAACTCAAAAAATATTTCAACATAACAGCTCCATGCGCTATACTATCACAATGCGGTGCTAAAATAAATGCCTATTCATTTACAAATACACTGCATCAGTATAATATAAATAGGGGTTTAAAGGTGTATGACAGAACACCAATTAAAAACATTAAACACTCTAGAAACAATGTAGTTTTGCAAACTGAAAACGCAAATACCATTCATGCTAGTAAGCTTATTTATGCAACAGGTTATGAAACCGTAAACTTTATTAAAAAGAAAATTGTTAAGCTATATTCCACTTATTCAACAATTAGCGAGCAGGTAAACGAAAAAACGAAATTCTGGAAAGATGATGTATTGATATGGAACACCGCAGAGCCATATTTATATATGAGAACCACCAATGATAAACGGATATTAGTTGGGGGCCGGGATGAAGCATTCATTAAACCTGAAAGAAGAGACAAATTAATAGAAAGTAAAAAAAATCTTTTAGTGAAAGATTTCAAAAAAGTTTTTCCAAATATTGAATTTTACCCTGAATTTACATGGGTAGGTACATTTGGGGCAACTAAAGATGGATTACCTTTTATAGGAAATTACAAACCACTCCCCAACAGTTATTTTGCATTAGGCTTTGGCGGAAACGGAATCACATTTAGTGTCATAGCGGCACAAATTATCACTGATTTAATAACAGGAAAGAAAAATAAAGATGCACATATTTTTTCTTTTGAACGTAAGTAATATGACTATGTAAGCAATGTAGATGTAAATTATAAAGATAGAAACGGCTGATGAAAAATAAAATCATAAAATGCAACTAGACCGTATTAAAAAATTAGCCATTCCTCCAGCTTGGGAAAAAGTTTGGTTATGAAAATTGGTCAAAAGATATTTGAAGGCAAGGGTATTTTATATTATTCAAAGGAAACAAATTAACAAGATATTAGCGCTATTATCAAGTTTATTTGCGGCACTATCCAGATTTTTTAAAAACGACATGCCCGTTTTAGTGAACAATATATTTTCTTTGGTATTAAACTTTACTCTACCTGATTTAAGAATAAAATGTAAAAACTAAAGTAAAAATTAGTATATGAAAGAAGACAAACTATTCGGTACAACACAGGTAGGGTCAACAGTTTTATTAAATCATATTGTGATGGCGCCCATGACAAGGTGCAGGGCCATCGGAAATACACCCAACGATTTAATGGTATTGTACTATGAGCAACGATCTACAGCTGGCTTAATAATAACTGAAGGCACTTCGCCATCTCCCAACGGATTGGGCTATGCAAGGATACCTGGAATATTCAGTAGACAACAAACTGAAGGCTGGAAAAATGTGACCAACGCTGTACACACAAATGGTGGAAAAATATTTGTTCAATTAATGCATACAGGTAGAATAAGTCATCCGCTTAATATGCCAGAAGGTGCAGAAATACTTGCACCTTCAGCAGTAAAGGCGACGGGGCAAATGTGGACGGACAATAAACAATTACAGGATTTTATATTACCGAAAGAAATGACAGCAGATGATATATTACAAACAAAAAACGAATTTATTGAAGCTGCTAAAAATGCAATTTCTGCCAAGTTTGATGGTGTTGAATTACATGGAGCAAACGGTTATTTATTGGAAGAATTTTTATCACCCACAAGCAATATCCGAAAAGACAATTATGGAGGAAGTATTGAAAACCGATGCCGTTTTGTTATAGAAGTTGTAAAAGGTGTAGTTGCCGCAATCGGAAAAGAAAATACAGGTATTCGTTTATCTCCTTATGGTGTAGCGAGTGATATGCCGCATTATCCAGAAATTGATGCTACATATGATTACCTCTCTAAACAATTAAATAATCTTGATATAGCTTATATCCATTTGGTTGACCATAGCGCCATGGGTGCACCTGTTGTACCAATTGAAATAAAAAAACTAATTCGTAAAAATTTTATCAACAGCATTATTCTTTGCGGAGGTTACGATAAAGAAAGTGCAGAATCAGAAATCAAAAATGGGCTTGCAAACCTTATTGCATTTGGTCGACCGTTTATAAATAATCCTGATTTGGTTGAAAGGCTGTCCAATAACTGGCCTTTATCTAAAGAACTTTATGTTGATCTATTTTACAGCGCAGATAACAAAGGTTACACTGATTATTCCATTTACCAAAAACAAGCAATAACGTTATGACAATAGTTCTGCAAACGGCATGGCTTTTTTTATTAGCAATTCCCATTGCCAGTGTAGCATGGACGGTAACACATGAAGAAATATTTAGGGAACCAAGGGATTTTTGCAACAAACATTGCAAAAATGGCAAAACATTGCTTGAAAGAAAATTTTTCTATGTATTTACATGTGAGTATTGTTTTAGCCATTACGTTACTGTACTATTTCTCTTTTTAACCAATTATAAATTGTTGTTGAATGACTGGCGGGGTTATATCATTGCAGGTTTTGCATTGGTATGGATAGCAAATGTTTACATGAGTGTATTCAATTTTTTAAGACAGGATATTAAAAAAGAAAAGATAGAAATTGAACGTAGGGAGAAGGAAAAATGAAGCTACTAACAAAAAATATAATTAAACCATTATTAAAATTAAGACAAGCATTATCTAGCAAAGCTGATTATGGTCACTCATTAATAATAGCTGGAAATATTAAAAAAATGGGAGCCGCAGTGATTACTGCCAAGGCCTGCGTAAGAACTGGCTGTGGATTACTTACTGTAAACTTACCCAAATCGGAACGTTTCATTATTCAAACTACTGTTCCAGAAGCAATGCTGATGTTTAGAGAAAAGCTTGAAAACAATTTAGATAAATTTTCGGCAGTAGGTGTTGGACCGGGTATAGGTGTAACCAAAGAATCGAAAGAAAATCTAATACATCTATTTAAAAAAATAAAAATACCATTGTTGTTGGATGCAGATGCATTAAACATAATTGCAGCTGATAAAAGTATATTAAATAAAATTCCCTATGAAACAATACTCACACCTCATTTTAAAGAATTCGATCGACTTTTTGGTGATCATCCAAATAATGAAGAAAGAATTTTAACAGCTATTACAATAGCAAAAAAATACAAAGTGAATATAGTTTTGAAAGGATATAAAACCCTAGTTACCAATGGGAGTTCATCATTCTTAAACACAACAGGGAATGTAGGTCTAGCAAAAGGAGGTAGCGGTGATGCACTTACAGGAATTATCACTTCATTATTAGCACAAGGTTACTCCGCTTTTGAAGCTGCTAAAATAGGAGTTTATATACATGGGCTTGCAGCAGATATTGCATTAAAAAATCAAAGTGTAGAGAGTATGCTTATAACAGATGTAATTGAATGTTTGGGTGAAGCATTCAAAGCAGTAATGAAATATAATAAAAAAGTAAAAAAATAATCTAAATGGAATTTATCGATTACTATAAAGTTTTAGAGATTAACAAAACAGCCACTGAAGCTGATATTAAAAAAGCATATCGAAAACTAGCAAGAAAACTACACCCCGACCTTAACCCAAATGACAAAGATGCTCAAAAAAAATTTCAATCTATAAATGAAGCCAATGAAGTATTAAGTGACCCTGAAAAAAGAAAGAAGTACGACACTTATGGAAAATACTGGCAGCACGCTGAGCAGTTCGAACAACAAGCTAAACAACGCAGACAAAATACTGGTGGGCAACAATTTACAGGTGCAGATGAAGGCGATTTCTCCAGTTTTTTCGAATCGATGTTTGGAGGTTCGGAACGCCGCAGGCAATCACAGTATAGAGGTCAGGATTACAATGCAGAGCTTACGCTTAGCCTCATAGATGCGATGGAAACCCACCAGCAAACCCTTACTGTAAATGGCAAAAATATCCGCATTACCATACCCGCAGGTATTGAAAACGGACAAGTCATAAAGTTAAAGGGCTATGGCTCCAAAGGTGCAAATGGTGGTCTAGCTGGTGATTTATACATTGCATTTAATATTAGCCAAAATTTCGATTTTAAACGACTAGGCAACGATTTATACACAAAAGCAACTATTGATTTATATACGGCTATACTAGGTGGAGAAACTACCATTGAAACGCTCAAAGGCAAAGTGAAATTAAAAGTAAATCCAGAAACGCAATATGGTACTAAGATTCGTCTAAAAGGCAAAGGTTTTCCAGTTTACAAAAAGGATGGTGAAGCTGGAGATCTTTATGTTACTTATGAAATACAATTGCCTTCTAATATTACCGAAGAACAAAAAACTTTATTCACCGAACTATCAAAACTAAAATAATTATGGAAACTGAAAAAATGATACTTGCGAGTGAATTTTGTGTTTTTCACAATATAGAACTTTCGTTTATTTATTCCTTGAATGAATCGGGCTTGATAGATATAACAAGTATTGAAGAAAAAATATTTGTGCCAGTAAGTCAACTAAAGAATTTAGAACAGCTGATGCGCTTAAACCAAGAAATGGATATTAATGTTGAAGGTTTAGAAACCATTACATACTTGTTGCAACGCATAAAGAATATGCAATTGCATATTGTAAAGCTTTCTAATAGGCTCTCATTTTTTGAAACAGAGTAAAACATATCAGATTTTAGAGAGAAAGTTAAACAAGTGTGAATCATATAACTCTCCTATTTTATTATATAACAGTTATGAATATTTAAAAACTCAACTTTATATTGTCAGAATCTTTGAGATTATTAACTATAAAGTATACCCATGAAATCAAAACAAATAGGTATTTGGATGGACCATTCTAGTGCACATCTTATGGAACTAACCACTGGAGATGTTGAAACAAAAATCATTGAATTTAAATTTACGAAAGAAGAAAAAAAAGACACTTTACTCAAAGGCGAAATGGTTTTCCACCATAAAGAAAAGCATGAACATTTGGCCTACTATAAATTAATAGCAGCAGAGATAAAGCAGTATAAAGAAGTATTATTATTTGGACCTACGGATGCAAAATCCGAGTTACTAAATTTTTTAAAAACAGATCACCATTTTGACAAAATCGATATTGAAACAAGGCAGGCTGATAAGATGACTCAAAATCAACAACATGCATTTGTAAAAAAATATTTTTATAAACATTCATCAAAAGTTTCAGAAACCTGAAACACAAAAATAAAATTATGATTTATTTATTAGCGGTAGTTTATCTGATTTGTCTTTTCGCTGCATACTTAGGTTTGAAAATTATAAACCAAATTGACCAGTACGAAGAAAGTGATTAAAATATTATACAAATTGATAAAAAATAAAAATGAGGATGGATACCTCTTTTATCATGTTAACGAAAATGATTTTGAACATGATAAACCTAGAGAAGACCTGGATGTTTCAGGTGGTGAACTAGATGACAATAAGGGAGATATTGGAAGTGAAGACGAAGAAAATAACTATTAAAGTTTAGGCGTGGATAATTATAATAATTTGGAAGAAAAAAAGGATTGAGATAAATAATAAATAATTATGAAAAGAATATTAATAGCTTTAGATTACGACCCTGCCTCTCAAAAGGTTGCAGAAATTGGTTTTTCTCTTTGTGAAAATCAGAAAACAGAAATCACGTTACTACACGTAATTGGAGACCCTTCATTTTATGCAACCCCGGCTTATGATCCTATCATGGGATTTGGAGGATATGTAAATGTAGATTTGTTACATCCAGAAATTATCAATGAATTAAAAAAATCATCACTTGATTATCTTGAAAAAACCAAAAAATATCTTTGTGATGAATCAATTAAAATATTGGTAAGAGAAGGTAGTGTAGCGGAAACCATTTTAGAAGCTGCTGAAGAATTAAATTCAGACCTTATTGTGATGGGTTCACATAGCAAAAGATGGCTGGAGAATATTTTATTAGGTAGCATTACCGAATATATTTTGCATAATACTATTAAACCTCTTTTCATTATTCCTACTAAAAAGCAAAGTTAGCTTTGGTCAAAATAAAATCCCCCCAAAATACTAGTTACACTCAATTTGGTTCGAATCCATATTGATAAACTAGCAAAGGCAAATCGGTTTTAGAACCGGTTTGTCCTTTTTTTGCAAACACCTTACTTTTTTTAACAAACTAGCAGCGTTTAACAAACTTGCAGAATTTAAGTAAAAAAAAATCATCAGAATGAAAACTGCTATTGTAAACATTTTTGAAGCAATTAGCCTTTTGGTAGTTATACCAAAGTTGCTACTTCAGGTTAAATTGTAAGTTTTCAGTTAAAAAGTTTTACCTCTTTTGTGAGTGGTGCTTTAAATGTATGGTCTGCGGGAACTGTTGGAGTTTTTATCGTAGGGGGAATTGCATTGCCTATTTCACACAAATTAAATAGTAGTATTTCTATAAAATCGGTAAAAGAGCTAATTGAAATAGGTGCAGCAAATAGTAACTATACTTCAATTACTTCTTTAACGCTTATACTCTTACGATTGATATAACAGAAGCTACTTTAAAAGCTGCAACTTGAATAAATGGAAAGATTGAAATTTCTAGAGTATCAAATGAAGGCATTTACTTATAAATGCTTGCAAACCTTGCAAAAAATCAAGTTCTAGAATTTAAGTAATTACAAATAAAGCTTATGAAAGAAAGCTCGCAAGCTATCATTCCATTTTTGTAAACTAATGCTAAAATCATTTTCAGCCCTACTTAGGTCCATAACAGAGTATGCTGGTCGCTTTGCAGGAGTTGGATATTCTGAAGTAGGTATAGGAATAATAGTAGTAGACAAATCGGCCAAATTGCAAATTACAATTGCAAAATCATACCAACTCATAACTCCTGTATTACTATAATGATAAATACCTGAATGCTCATTTCCTTTTTGATCTTCTTCTATAATATGTACTATAGCTTTAGCTAAATCAGCAGCATAGGTTGGACAACCTACCTGATCGCTTACTACTTTAATTTCATCATTTTCCTTCATTAATCGCAACATGGTTTTTACAAAATTATTACCATGTATGCTATATACCCAGGATGTTCTTATAATAATAGAAGAAGGATTATTTTTTTGAGCCAGCTCCTCTCCCACTAATTTACTATATCCATAATAATTTACAGGATCAGTTGGAGTTGTTACTGTATATGGTCTTGAGCCTTTTCCATCAAACACATAATCAGTAGAAATAGTAATTAATTTGCAATTATACTTTTCACAACATTCGGCAATAATACCTACCGATTTGCCATTTATAGTTAATGCAAGTTCTTTTTCAGTCTCCGCTTTATCAACTGCTGTAAAGGCTGCACAATTAATAAAATAATTCGGAACTATTAGTTCAAAAAATGGAGCAATCGAATTAGGGTTTGATAGATCTAACACAGATCTATCAGTAAAAATAAAATAAAATTTATCATTTAATGAAACCGATAGCTGTTTTAACTCCCAGCCTAACTGTCCGTTTGTTCCGGTTATTACAACAACAGGTTTCATGCGATTAATTTATTTGCCTGAACTAAATTCTTTGGGTTGCTTACTCCATTCATCTACTGGTAAAGATTTAAAATAATCGTAGGTTTTCTTTAAACCCTCTGCTCTATCAATTTTAGGTTCCCATCCTAATATGGTTCTTGCTTTTGTAATATCTGGCTTACGTTGCTTAGGATCATCAACAGGAAGTTCTTTATAAATAATTTTAACCGATGAGCCTGTAAGTTTTAATACTTCTTCAGCAAAATCTTTTAAAGTAATTTCATTAGGATTGCCAATATTAATTGGCATTGTATAATCGCTCATTAACAAACGATGAATACCTTCCACTAAGTCATCTACATAACAAAATGACCTGGTTTGACTGCCATCTCCAAAAACTGTAAGATCTTCTCCACGTAAAGCCTGTCCAATAAAAGCAGGTAAGGCTCTGCCATCATTTAGTCGCATTCTTGGACCATAGGTATTAAAAATTCTAATGATTCTTGTTTCAACACCATGAAAAGTATAATAAGCTCTAGTAATGGATTCCATAAAGCGTTTTGCTTCATCATATACACCACGTGGACCAACAGGATTTACATTACCCCAATACTCTTCTGTTTGAGGATGAACCATTGGATCTCCATACACTTCACTTGTAGAAGCAACCAACATTCTAGCATTTTTTGCTTTAGCTAATCCCAAACAATTATGAGTTCCCAACGCACCTACTTTTAAGGTTTGAATAGGAATTTTTAAATAATCGATAGGACTTGCAGGCGAAGCAAAATGGAGAATATAATCTAAGTCGCCAGGAACGTGAATAAACTTAGAAACATCATGATGATAAAACTCGAAATCTTCAAGCTTAAATAGATGCTCAATATTTCTTAAGTCACCAGTAATTAAATTATCCATTCCAATTACATGATAACCTTCTTTAATAAAGCGATCACATAAATGAGATCCTAAAAATCCTGCAGCACCAGTTATTAAAACTCTTTTTTTAGACATAGTATTTTGTATTAAGGGCGACCAACACTTTCATAGTGATATCCCATATCAGTAATAAATTTAACATCAAAAAGGTTTCTTCCATCAAAAATAGCCT
>Ga0105049_10011346_pt1 | contig 10204 bp, 10 predicted proteins | sample MAT06_FD_78087 | JGI IMG/M metagenome (GOLD analysis project Ga0105049, IMG submission 78087) | Freshwater microbial communities from Lake Fryxell liftoff mats and glacier meltwater in Antarctica - MAT-06 | ecosystem: Environmental > Aquatic > Freshwater > Ice > Liftoff microbial mat | place... | reverse complement strand
TTTATCTATATTATTTATCTATGGCTAAAAGTCCTATACAATGAGTATCTACCAAAAATCCGCCATACTATCGATTGCGGTCTCAAAAATTTAGATAAATGCAGACAGATTACTTAAACTATCCCCTAGATATCATTAACGCTAGACTTCCCGGATATAAAGGACTACAGAGAGTAGTAGTTAACGCCACTGGCTTGATTACCCGAATTTCTCCCATGAGTAAAGTCCGGGGTGATATAGGTTCTAGAAGTATTGATGTATATAGCTCTTGGATTTCTTTGGGAGGGGTGGATTTACAAATTAACGGAGCTTTGGGGCTACCCTTCACCGATGTCCAGAAGCAAGATATAAACAAGATCAAAGAAATTTGTCAGCTTTTATGGAATCAAGGGGTGGATGCTTTTCTGCCGACGATCGTCACCACCTCTGTCAAGAAAATTCATCAAGCTCTTGAAGTATTTACTGAAGTCCGTAGTCTCCAAGAGCAAGAAACTAATACAGCAAAGATTTTGGGTGTACATCTAGAAGGCCCATTCCTGAATCCGGGCAAACGGGGCGCCCATCCCCAAAAATATTTACTTCCCTTAACGATCGAGCAAGTTAAGCAGGTGCTAGGTGACTATCAAGATATTGTCCAAATGATCACCCTTGCTCCAGAGCTAGATACCACCGGGGCGATTATTCCTTACCTGCGATCGATGGGAATCAAGGTCAGTGTTGGGCATTCCCTCGCCACCGCCGAAGAAGCAAATCTAGCTTGGCGACAGGGAGCCAGCCTTGTTACCCATGCGTTTAATGCCATGTCTCCTCTCCATCACCGTCAACCCGGACTTTTGACCTCAGCGATTACTAACCCCCAAATTTATTGCGGTCTGATTGCTGATGGTGAACACGTAGCTCCCTTGATGATTAAGCTCCTCCTTGCTGCTAGTGACTACGAAGACGGCGTATTTCTGGTGAGTGATGCCCTTGCGCCTCTGGGTTTGGAGGATGGGGTTTATCCTTGGGGTCAACAAAAAATGGAGGTCAAACAGGGGACAGCCCGCCTCGCCGATGGTACTTTAGTCGGCACAACCCTACCTCTACTGACGGGGGTAAGAAATTTGGTGAAGTGGAAAATTTGCCCCCTAGAGCAGGCGATCGCCCTTGCCACGATCGCTACGAGAAAAGCCATCTACCGGAATAGCCTCGAAGAACGGAAGCCCCACGCCTATCTAGATCAGCCAGCCAGTTGTATGGTGCGATGGACAAATACCCCAGAGGAAGGAGTCCGGTGGTCTCGGTTATTTAGCCCCAATCCCTCTTTTCTCTCGTTAGGCTCTATCAAGAATTTAGGTAGTTGAATAGGCTTAAACTAGGGTCACTTCAACGGGATCACCCCATGTACATTCGAGTTCTTGGGAGGCCTTACCTTGATTTGTGGCAATTTCAATGTAGCCATGACTGCCAATGAGGGCGATCGACTGCCCCACGGGAGCTCCACTATAGGTATGACGATAACTGATTCTTTTGCCCCCGACCTTGAGATACCATATTTTTCCTGCTACTCGATCGCTAGAAATATTTGTAATTAAATTTCCAAAGTGATCAATGTACTGCACTCTGCCCAACAAGCCTGTGGGAGTAGGCACTATGTCAAGGGTTGGTAGCATCACCAAGGATTCGATGGCGATCGCCTCTCCTAACTCATGCATGGCCAATCCGCCCGCCAGATAAGCCGCCACCGGAGCAAAAATATCCCGTCCATGAAAAGTCTTGCTGGGGCTGGGAGTTAGCCAATACTTAAAATTAGTTAGATTCACTGCCCCCAGAGCTTTATGTTCTTGCATCAACTGGCTACACAAACCATTATCTGGAGCAACAACATAACCTTGATCAAACTTGATCGCTACTGATTTGCGGGAGCCACCCACCCCTGGATCCACCACGGCTAGATGTACCGTATTCTGGGGGAAGTAGGGAAATGCGCTGGCAAGACAAAAACTAGCTGCTCGGATATTTTGGGGAGGGATATAGTGGCTGAGGTCGATTACCTGAATTTGGGGATTAATTTTGGCGATCGACCCCTTCATCACCCCCACATAAGCATCTTGCAAGCCAAAGTCAGTTAATAGGGTCAAAATAGCAGCCATAGTTTCTCACTGATAGATGCGGTTAGATGCGGTGGTGGTTCTAGACTCGTGGACTAGATTTTTGGGCTAAATTTTGGGGCTAAATGTTTAGACTAGATTTTGGGGCTAGATTTTTTTACTATAAATTGATTCTGGTAAAGAAAATGATATAGCTAACAGGTCTCGATAGCCCGCTTCCATCAACTTTTTAGGCTCCTTTTTAGGCCCTTTTTCATGACTATAGGCGATATCGGTAACGCTGTGCTTCAAGTGTCGGTCTTCTAGCCATAGAGAGTCAAGGGGATGCTCAAAAGTGATTTTAGCAAGGGGTGTTTCATCGAGTTGATAAATTGTAGTTTCACCGCCCACAACATCCCCTCGATCGAGCAAGTGTAGCCCCGCAAAGGGATAGCCATCAGAATGAATCCCCTCTGGAGTAATCGCTGTAGTCTGCCCCGCCCCGACGACAATTCGCATAATGTGGACTTGGCAAATCCATAGTCGATCGAGCCACATCTCCTCTAGGGGAAATAGACTGAAATTGTAGTCTACAAGATCTTGAAATAAAAAATTATCGTAGGTTTCCGCCGTCAAATCTCCAAAATGCCGATCTTTTCCGCCGGCGTAGGCGTTCATCTCTTTGCTTTGGACGTAGGGCTGATGTTGCCGGAGTTGCAGGGTTCCCACCTTGGGGGCATAGTCAAACTCTGCATAGCATCGCGATCGCTGGCAGGAGGGGTGTTTTTCTCCATAGAAAGCATCATATTTAAGGGAATCCCAACATTTTTGGAGTTGTTCTAGGGCGACCTTGCCAGAGTCACTGAGGTAAAAATTTTCGGCTGTGGCGATCGCATACTTGTGCTGCTCAACTTGAGGACGGAGATCTGTGGCGATCGAGAAGGTTCCCCGGCGAGAGGTGAAAGGTAAAATTGGGGAATTTGAGATTGGGGAATTTGGGGTCAATGGCTTTACTTCAATACATTTACCAAACTGAGTAAATTGCTCTAATTGCTCTAATTGCTTAGGGTTGGTAGATTGTTTAATATCTTGTTCAATATTTGTGGAATTTAGCATAAAAAAATAATTACTTGAGCGTTTAAGTGTTGATCTAGGTGATCCAATTGTTTGATTCGGGTGTTTGCAGAAATTACGGCAACTGAGGCAACTACGGCAACTACTGAATATTAACTAGCAAATCTCGATGACTTTCCGAGTTTCGGTTAGAACAAAATCGCTAGGAAATTATAGTGTATAAATCGTTACTAAAATAGGGGATATTTGCCGATCGACCAAAAAAATTCCCATGATTTCCAGATGGGCAGTTGATATTAGTCATCAAAATTACTGAAATTGCCAAAATTGCCGAAATTGCCGAAATTAACGGGCTTGATAAATTATTCTCGATCGTGATCTAAGATGGTAAAGTTTATGGTATGATAGTCATCTACGAAACAAATGAGGGCTTGTAGCTCAGTGGACTAGAGCACGTGGCTACGAACCACGGTGTCGGGGGTTCGAATCCCTCCTAGCCCGTCCTCGATTGATCAAGAAAAATTGATCAAAGAAATATAATATATATAAATCTAGACATAAATCTAGGCAATTTATTCAAAATCCCTATCCTAGGGGTTGGCACCGCCAGCCCTTTTTTCATAAGCTAATTTCGCAAATAATCCTTTAAATAATCCTGCAAATAATCATGCTAGAAGATTATCCCCAACTTACTCACCTTGATACCCAAGGGCAGGCGCAGATGGTAGATGTTTCGGGGAAGCAAACTACCAAACGTCAAGCTGTGGCTGTGGCTCAGGTTAGGATGTCTGCTGATACCTTTGGGGCGATCGAAGCCGGAAATACTCCCAAGGGAGATGTGCTTGCCACTGCGAGACTAGCGGGGATCATGGCTGCCAAACAAACTGCCAATCTGATTCCCCTCTGTCATCCCCTCCCAATTCATCAAGTAGAAGTCCAGATCGCTCCTGCTCCCCAACTTCCCGGCTACCAAATCCGAGTAACCGTAACTACAAAGGCAGAAACTGGGGTAGAAATGGAAGCCCTCACCGCCGCTTCTGTAGCCGCTCTCACCCTCTACGATATGGCAAAGGGTCTAGAAAAAGCGATTTCGATCGAGTTCATCCACCTCTTGAGCAAAACGGGAGGCAAATCTGGAGACTATTTCCGTGAGAATTGCTGATTACTTATTGATAATTCTATTGACGACTCTCGCTAGATATTAATAGCTGTTGATTGCTACAATAAATTACTATTCTTGATCAGATATTGAATCAGATATTGATCGGCTTTGATGAAAACCAATTCATACTAACCTATGCAATTTTATGCAATCAATGGAGTTTATCCTGAATGAGGCTCTAGGCTATTCTAAGCCACTCAAAGGAGAAATATCCTCAAGTCTTTCCCCCGCCAAGTGGAATATTTCATCCTTATCTATGAATGAATACTTCGCTCCAGAAATCCATCAGAGTAACATTTTGGTAGTGGACGATCACCCAGCAAATCTCAGTTTGTTGATGCAGATTTTGACGGGACAAGGGTACAAAGTCCGGGTCTCTCCTAATGGGAACCTAGCTCTTCGATCGATCCATTTGATGCTCCCAGATCTAATTCTCCTTGATATCAATATGCCAGATATGGATGGCTATACACTGTGTCAGCACCTAAAATCACAGCCACAAACAAAAGATATTCCCGTGATTTTTATTAGTGCCTTGGGGGAAACATGGGATAAAGTGCGGGGATTTACCCTAGGAGCTGTGGACTATATCACCAAACCTTTTGAGCCAGTAGAAGTCTTGGCAAGGATCCAACATCAGTTGCAATGGCAAGCCTCCCAAGCCCACCTGAAACTCCAAAATATTCAACTCCAGCTACTTTTATCCACCACCCAAGCCATCAACGCCGCCAAGGATGTGGATTCTGCCCTCGAAGCAATCTTGACTCAGATTTGCCAGAGTTTGGGCTGGGATCTAGGGGAGGCTTGGATTCCAGATCAGGAAGGAAATTATTTAGTGTGTAGCTCCGGTTGTTATATTGGCGACCAGGGTTTAAGGCGGTTTCACGATCAAACTAGGTCTCTACGATTTACCCCAGATATGGGTTTAGTAGGCAAGGTTTGGAGCAGTCAGCAACCCCAGATGATCGAAGATTTATCGGCGGGAGTGAGTGATGATGAATTTTTGTCAGTGAAATATGCGATCGATGCAGGAGTTCGAGGTGTTATCAGTATTCCCGTAATTTCCCAGCAGGAAGCGGTCACTGAGTCTAGTCGAAGTGTGGTAGCAGTCTTAAATTTTTTTCAGAAGAAAATATTAGTAATTCGGCTAGATTCCTTACAATTAATTATGACCATTGCTGATCAGCTCAGCTCCTTTATTCAACGTAAACAAGCAGAGGATCAACTCCGGGAGTTAAATCTAGAACTTAAGAAACTAGCTAATCTGGATGGGTTGACCCAAGTTGCCAATCGGCGGCGTTTTGATGATTATTTATTGCAGGAGTGGCGGCGATCGATGCGGGAGGAACAGTGGTTATCTTTGGTTCTTTGTGATGTGGACTATTTCAAACTCTACAATGACTACTATGGACATCTTGCTGGGGATGATTGCTTGCAAAGAGTAGCTCAGACCATGAATGATCAAGTCCAAAGACCCGCAGACTTGGTAGCTCGCTACGGAGGAGAAGAATTTGTGTTACTGCTACCCAATACTCCCTCTGAGGGCGCTCAACAGGTAGCGTTCAACCTCCAGAGCCGAATTCAATCCCTCCGTTTACCCCACGCTCAATCGAAAGTTAAACCCTACGTTACTATGAGTTTAGGAGTTGCTAGTGTAATTCCTAGGGCAAATTCATCACCAGAGGTTTTGATAATTGCTGCGGATCAGGCTCTCTACCAAGCAAAACATCAGGGGCGCGATCAAGTTGTTGTGAATTCTCCCAGGTGTAATTAGTGCCTTTCAAGATTAATAGCTTTTGTGATTAATACCGATTAATACCAATTAATACCTCGTAGTTTTGATTCTCTTAAAAATATCCCCGTGTTCCAACTACCCATTTCCCAACGATTTTTACTAACTCTATTGCTGATCACTTTGGCTGGATGTGCCAACACTCCCAATGCTCAGGATTTGGAGCGCACCTTTGCCGCCGATCCAAGCCTTGTCAATGGAGTTGGCTCCCCTAGTCCTACTCCCACGATCGACCTACCCCCAAATTTTCCCCCAGAAATCCCGATCTATCCCCAAGCACAGTTACAGTCCCCGGAGTCTCCCAATTCAAATCAAGCTGGTAATCGCAACAATACCAACACCCCAAATAATCAAAGTAATCAAATTGTAATGACCCGTTGGGTTTCTGGGGATCCGAGTAATTTGATCCAGAGTTTTTATGAGCGAGAGTTGCGATCGAAGGGCTGGCAGATTCAACCATTAACTAACTCTACAAATAACTCTACAAATAACTCTACAAATAATTCCTCAAATAATTCCTCAAATAATTCCGGTCTTGCTGATAACGATCTTGATAACACCCTCATCGCCACGAAAGATGGGCTAAACCTGCGCCTAAAACTACAACCACAGACAGCTAGCGGCACTACATTTTCTCTAGAATATCGCCGTGGTCAAGAAAATCCCTTTGTAAATCCATCCCCCAATATAGTTGGCAATCCAGCCACTAATCAAACTAATTCTAATAACTCTAATAATCCAAATAACCCTAATAATCCAAATAATCTAACCTCTAATCCCTCCTTGCCAAATCCTCCCGGAGGAACTCAAGCTAATAATCCTAATAATCTTAATAATCCTAATAACTCCAATAACGGTGCTCAAGCTATTCCTGAACAACTCCGGCAGGCAGTGGTCGAAGTGGTAACTTTGGGGGTGCTGACCAGTGATGCTCAAGGGACAAAAATTGATCTACAGCAATTAGAACCAAATAAACCCATTACAAAGCGAGAATATGCCCGGTGGTTAGTAGCAGCAAATAATCGCATTTATAGTAATGAATCTGGGCAACAGGTGCGCTTGGCAACAAGTCCAGACCAGCCAGCTTTTAATGATATTGCGGCGACAGATGCAGATTTTGGCACAATTCAAGGTTTGGCGGCGGCGGGGGTGATTCCTTCTCGGTTGAGTGGAGACCAGACGGCTACTTTTAGTCCAGAGGCGATCGTCACTAGAGAACAATTAATTCTTTGGAAAGTCCCTCTTGATACTCGCCAAGCTCTACCCACAACCTCGATCGAAGCAGTCCAACAAACTTGGGGGTTTCAGGATGCGGCCCGGATCGATCCCCTTGCCCTGAGAGCGGTGGTGGCAGATTTTCAGAATGGGAATTTGGCAAATATCCGGCGTGTGTTTGGTTTTACGACTCTGTTTCAACCTCAGCGCCCTGTGACTCGTGCTGAGGCAGTGGCGGCTCTGTGGTATTTTGGCTCCCAAGGTAGGGGAATTTCAGCCAAGGATGCTCAACAAAATCTGGATCGATCGACTGGTAACAGGGACTAGATTCCCACACTCTAGCGATCCCCTTGGTGGTAAAATCTAGGGCAGGATTAGGAGCCTTGATGCCCTGAGACAGTATAGAAAATATAATGAAGGCAAGTTACAGAGGGTAAAAAAAAGTGATTAGAGTAGCAATTAATGGTTTTGGACGCATCGGACGCAACTTTCTACGGTGCTGGGCGGGACGTAAGGAAAGTCTCATAGAAGTTGTGGGAATTAACGATACTTCAGACCCCAGAACCAATGCCCACCTACTAACCTACGACACCATGCTCGGAAAGTTTGCAGGGGAAGTTAGTGCCGACGATGACACTATTACCGTCAATGGCAACGTAATCAAATGTGTTTCCGATCGAGACCCATTAAAGTTACCTTGGGGTAGCTGGGATATTGATCTAGTTATTGAATCTACAGGCGTATTTATTAGTAAAGAATTAGCTACTAAACATATTACTGCTGGAGCCAAAAAAGTCTTGATTACTGCTCCAGCTAAGGGTAGCGATGTCGGAACTTTTGTTTATGGTGTCAACCATCAAGATTACGACGATCAGGTAAATAATATTGTTAGTAATGCTAGTTGTACTACAAACTGTTTAGCTCCTGTGGCTAAGGTTCTCCATGAGCAGTTTGGGATTATCAAAGGTACAATGACCACCACCCATAGCTATACTGGTGATCAAAGGCTTTTGGATGCTTCCCACCGGGATCTTCGCAGAGCCAGAGCCGCCGCTATGAATATTGTCCCTACCACCACTGGAGCAGCAAAGGCTGTAGGTCTGGTGTTACCCGAACTTAGTGGCAAACTCAACGGAATTGCCCTCCGGGTTCCTACCCCCAATGTATCGGTAGTTGACCTAGTAGTCCAAGTCCAAAAAAGCACGATCGCCGAAGAAGTGAATCTTGCCCTAAAAGAAGCTGCTAATACTTACCTCAAGGGTGTTCTTGAGTACAACGAGTTGGAGCTAGTCTCCTCTGACTATCGGTCTAATGATGCCTCTTCGATCGTGGATGCCAACCTAACGATGGTGATGGGTGGTGACTTGGTGAAAGTAATTGCTTGGTATGACAACGAGTGGGGTTATTCACAACGGGTTGTGGATCTAGCTGAACTTATGGCGCAAAAGTGGTCTAAGTAAATTAAATTTGGATGCAAATATCAAGTATTGAAATAGTTTAGATACAAAATAAATTCTCCCAAGGGCAGGTTTTTTTCAAGAATCGCTAGATAGATAACCTGTGTTTTTCTTGGGGGACCATTCTAATACCAAATCCGCTTTATGTAGACTAATTAATTTATGCTTAAACCTTTTGGGTGCAAGCCTTACGCCCCTACCTCTATAAAAGTTTTTAGGCTAATTTAGTGCCGAGAAAAATCTAATTAAATCTAATTAAATCTAATCAAGTCTAATTTAGGGCTAATCAAAATTTATGTTGGAATACATTACTTTGCCAGAGGATATCTTACCCACCGTTGCTCCTTATTCCCATGCAGTCAGGGCGGGAGATTTTTTGTTTGTAACTGGACAATTATCTGAGGATCCGGCTACAGGAAAAGTGGTGGTGGGGTCGATCGAAGAGCAAACCATTCGAGTTATGGAAAACTTAAAATTAGTCCTCGAACACGCTGGTACTAGTTTCCAAAGTGTGGTGATGGTGCGGATCTTCGTGACAGATTTTCGCTTTTTTGAAATTGTTAATAAAATCTATGCCAGTTACTTTGCCAGCGATCGCCTCCCCAGCCGCACCACCGTCGGCGTTATGGGTTTAGCAGGACTAGGAGATGTAGAAATTGACCTTATAGTCTACTGCGGTCAGTAGCTCTCATTGCTTACAAATTTCCTTGCTTACAAAGTGTTACTTACAAATCATTGGTTACAAATGGGGAATAAGTACCTGATCCAACTTTGTAGAATTGTTGACAGGTTAACTATTGCTAAACTCTTCGAGAATATCCATCAAGTGCATTTGAGCTTGCATGGGCAACAGGTCGGCGAGGGGAATTTCGAGCTTGCCGCCCCCCAACTTCACCGGGATATTACGGAGAACGTGTAACACTTGGTCTTCTTGGAGATCGTCTGCAAGGAGAGGATAAAGCTGCTCTGCCAAAAAAGTATGCAGGTGAGCGTCCCGGAGATATAGATGCCACTTTGCCACATCCATGTACACATTATCGCCGATCGCTGCTGCGAGTTGTTCTATTACTTCTGTGTTAGATTTTGTCATGTTTTCTTACTATTGGGAGAATAATCAGCGATCGCAAAAATATAAGCCCCATGCAATACCAAGATTGCACCGGAAACAGCCGTCACCCACACCAACCAATCCCAACTAGTATGGTTTAGAGTATGGAAAAACCACAGACTAGAATTGACGCAGGAAAAAGCAGCTACATGGGTAGCAAAGGTCATCCGGTCATCGAGACGGCGATATTCAGGGTCTTGGCGATCGGGGATACGAGACCAACGAGGAGGCATAGTAGTTAAAGTTTAAGTAGGTAAAATCAATCTTGAATCAGCTAGATCTTAACCCAAATCCTTAACTAAAATCTTCCCTCAATGATTATTTGAT
>Ga0105049_10011345_pt1 | contig 10204 bp, 5 predicted proteins | sample MAT06_FD_78087 | JGI IMG/M metagenome (GOLD analysis project Ga0105049, IMG submission 78087) | Freshwater microbial communities from Lake Fryxell liftoff mats and glacier meltwater in Antarctica - MAT-06 | ecosystem: Environmental > Aquatic > Freshwater > Ice > Liftoff microbial mat | place... | reverse complement strand
TCCGAATGCCTTCGTTAAATTTTTCGCCGAATATGCCCGATTTCGACTGCAAAATTTGCCTAGGCATTCGAAAAAATGACAAATTTCCCCACTCAAAGCCCTCCACCGCAACAAGTCTATTAAAATTTAGGGACACCTTCAATGCCCCATTGCCCCCAAATCTCCAACCCCCACAAATCCCGCCCAGAAAAATGGGTGTGATGCCTGCCCAGGGTTTTGCGCTAAATATTCGAGCTTGGCGTTGGCCAAGGCTATATTTTTGGGTTGCCCCGATTTTATTCCTGCATAAAAATTGTCCATGACCTGCATGGTGGATTTATCATTGACACTCCACAACGATGCCACGATGCTCTTGGCCCCGGCAAATGCAAACGCCCGCGCCAGACTGACCACTCCTTCTCCACGCTGTTGCTCTCCGATGCCCGTTTCGCAGGCAGACAGTAGCACTAAATCGGCATTCAAAGACAGGTTATACAGTTCGCCCACCGATAGCAGGCCTTTATCTAGTTTGTCATCTTCAGTAGCAAATGCCAAAAATGAAAAATCACCCGCGAGGTGGTTGGCTTTTCCATGTGTAGCGAGGTGTATGACTTTATACTGGCCTGCCATTTCCAGAAATTTTTGCTTGGTAGCCAGCTTGCCTGTCAGGACTTTCGACCGTTCGCTGTAACGCTTTTTTGCCCTGAAAACCTCCTCTCCAGAAAATGGAAGCGCCGAAAATCCGAGGCGAACAGCATCATCTCGCTGCAAACGTAATGCTAAACTCGTGGTATCCTCCTCAAAAAACGGGGCAAAAGCAAGCAGTTCACCCGTTGGGGGGCGAAGGTGTGTACGAGCGGTCATCTGATGTAGCATCGTGGCTGAATAGGCATACTGAACACTATGTTGGCGCAAGAAAAATGGATAGGTGCTGAAATTGCTCGCAACTTTCGGTTCAGCGGAGAGGAGTGCTTCAAAAGGCAGGTTGGCAAGGCCATCGCCAGGCACGATAATAATTTCAGGCGTGAGGGAATCGGCGATGGGCGCAAGTAGTTTTTTGTAGAGTTTTTGGGCAGCGTCGGCGTATTGGCGTACTGTTTTTTCGTATTGCTCGGGTTCTTTTTGCTTGGCGGTATAATAATTGGAAATGCCCTCGCGCAGTTGCTTTGTCCAGTCGTCAAGCGGGAAATCTCGGGGGATCTCGATCATTCGGCTACCCTTTTGCTGCACTACAAAAATGAATATATCGAAATCGCCAACGAAGTATTCGAGCAGGGTTTGCGTTGGGGAAAGGAGTTGTTGGGTCTTTTGGAGCGAAGAAGTTTGGAGTTCGTATTTGAGGTGAAAATAGTCTGGGTAGTTTTTTTCGAAAATTGCCTTTATCTGCTGGGCCTCATCTTTATAGGCGAATATTTGAGCGTTTTGAGCCAGTATTAAGGAGTCTGTAAGGCTTAACCCATGCTCCAAAGCGGATTTCCGCGCTATTTCGAGTACCGTAATTTGAACTTTTAGAAGGGAGTCTCGTATCAACTCTGTACCCGGGATACCTGAGAATCGGCGGGCATTTGATTCCTGCGTAGCCGCAAGGAGCATATACCCATGCGCAGTTTCACTAAGGTGCCAAGCGTTTTCAAGTGCCTTGAGCTGGTCAGAATGGGCTTTTAAAGCCAGCATTTCAGCGCTAATGGCTCGCTCTAAAATGGGTCTGGATTCTGCCAGTATTTTCCGCTGACCGATGGCTGAATATTCTTTGGGCAATTGGGTTTCTACGCCATTTACAGCCAGTATATAATGTGCACGGCATTTTTCAAGCAGACTGTCTTGTCCGTCTTTTAAATACCATTTACGGTAAATATTAGCCAGTCCAAGATCTGCTTTGGAGGCCATAAAGTTGTTGGCGCCCAACAGGTTTTCGTAAATCTGCTTTGCTTCTTGATAATCAATCAATGCGACAGCGAAATCACCATTGGTCATTCTTGATTTGCCAAGAATCGTGAGCATGGAGCCAAGCTGAGTGTCGGGGTGTTTATGAGATTTTCTCCAAACATCAACCATTTTTTCGTGCCATTCTATGGCTTTTGGGTAGTCTTTGTTCGCCAGGTACAATCGGCCAAGGTCGCCACAGGTAAAGGCATAAGACGAAGATTGCTCAGCCTTTAATGCAAGCATGGCCGTATTTTCCTTTTCAAAATAGTCCTGTGCTTTGAGATAGTCTTTTTGCGCCAGAAAATATTGTCCGATTTCGGAATATGCATAAGCAACTGCCATATCATCGTTCGGGATGTTTTTTCGCTGAATTTCAAGTGCTTTTTCGTAGTAAAAAAGGGCTTCATCAAACTTGAGCAGTTTTTTGTAATTCTCACCAAGAATCATGTAAGACCTTGCGATATCCGGGTTTGATGCGGACAGCCTTTTTTGTCGAATGATGAGCGCCCTTTCTTGTATTGCTATGGACTGCTCGAAATCTTGAAGTCGAAGGAAGGCTACGCCAAGGTTTGCCAATACATCTGCTACCTGGGTGCTTTCTGCTCCAGCGCAGTCGGTTGCGAGGGGCAAAGCATCATTATAGTAATCTTTGGCTTTGGCATATTCACTCAATTGCAAATGGATATTACCCATTAAACGCAGCGATTCGACCAAATCGCAAGGATTTGAGGGCTGTAAGGATTGCCGTATATCGTAGGCTTTTGTGCACATAAGCAGTGCATCCTCTGATTCATCAAGTGCATAAAGACAGCGTGAAACAAAATGGATCGCATCGGCAGTGCGTGGAGCTCCAGCAGGGAACTGCAAGGCCCAAGCATTGCTGGCTTCTTCAAATCGCTGCTGTGCTTCCTCATAATTTTCCTTGCTATACCATCCTCGCCCAGCCTGAAAAGCCGACTCCGCCAACTCTCCTGGGTAATATGCTGGTATTTGTTTAAAAAAAATGTAGGCTCGTTCTGCGAACGCTAAACCTCGCTCAAATTGATTAGAATCGTAGTGCACCAAAGCCTCTGCCAATAGTTGGCGGGCTGAAGCCGCATCAGCAGACGGGGGCAATACAGGATTTTGTGCAGCAGAAAAATTAGGCGAACACGCCCAAATCAAGGTAGCGAGTAGAATTGGAGTAAACGCTTTCATGTGTTTAAAAAATATTGGGTTAACGACTACAAAGTGAAAGCGCGAAGATTAATGGTCGAAAGTACAACCCTTCTACCTACTCAATCTTGTTTTTTGAGGTGACAATATGCGGATAAGCGAAAAAAAATCTTGCACCTCGGTTACAAAATGCTCCCCCGCTGAGATGAATGCAAAAAACAACTAATGAAAACATCCAAAAAGAAAATGCAAACCATCAGGTAAGATTTTAACCCTATCCGAGATCTAAACCAATCAGTACAAAAAATTTTCACCAACCAATCATTTTTTCAACCAATGAAAGTACCCTTCTATTTGCGCCTGCCCTTGTTGGCAGCACTTTGTTTGTTTTTGGCTTTGCCAACTTTTTCCCAAATCAGTGTTCGCGATTATGTTCCTGATGCTAATGCAAAGCTTGTCCGTCCAGTGCAGACGGCTAAGCAAGTGGTGACGAAACATAAAAACTTACCAACTGCTAGTAACCTTATTTCCGCCGACTGCGACAATGACCTTACGGCCCCTGAGATCGTGTGTCCAGCAGGAACTTGCCTACCCAATGCAAGAGCGGCTTATGTGGAGTCTACTTCTGGTGCGCCATGGAACTCACCGAGCAACATTTACGCCATGGATGCAGTTTTTGGCTCAGGAAATTGGGATTATTTGAATTTTGGAGCCTTAGACCCAAACACCTTGCTCTCGCCTTCCTACAAAGTTATTTTCCTGGAAGGAAGCCAGTACGGTGGGTACGCCTTGGATGCCTTCTTAACCCAAAATTTACCTGCGCTTGAAAATTGGGTGGCTGCTGGCGGTGCCTTGTTTATCAACGGCGCTTTAGTTGATGGCCCTTCGCCGATCAATCTTGGTTTTGACGGGGTGGTGATCCAAAAGCAGGTCTCCGATCATTATGGCTATGTGCAAGTGCCTGACTATCCTATTTTTAATGGCCCCTTTTCGCCTGCAAACGGCGAATTTACGGGATATAATTTCTACGAATTCCAATACGGAGCGGTCTTGGGCAACGCCGGTATTGCCCTGCTCACTGGCTCCGGCATTTCTTTGTCGGTAAAAACCTGGGGGGATGGCAAGGTTTATTTTGGGTGCATTATTCCACCGCTCTTGGACGCACCACAGCCAAATGTTCAAAATATGTGGCAAAATATCTTGTCTGATTTGAGTACCCACTGTGCAGGAGGACTAACCGTAGCCGCCGACGCAGGCGCCTGCAACGCAACGGTACTGGATCAATTGCTGGACGCCACGGCTACTGACGACTGCGAATTAGTCAGCTTAACCCACGATTTTATAGCCGCTCCAATCTACACTACCCTAGCTGGCGCGGTATTACCTCCAGGCAAGACAATCGTTCGATGGACAGCCACAGATGCTACCGGAAACACCAGCACTTGCGAAACTTTGCTCCTGGTACGCGAGTCGGAAGCACCCGTAATTACGTGCCAACAAGACATCTCTGTCAATGCCGACGCGGCAAGCTGCGGCGCTGTGGTAGCTTTCAGCATCACAGTAACCGACAACTGTACCCTTAGTCCGACCATTAATATTTTGCCTGCTGCTGGTAGTTTATTCAGTAATGGAACAACCACGGTTTACGCAACCGCTACCGATGAGTCTTACAACACGAACACCTGCTCGTTTACCATAACTGTGGCCCCTAATCCAGAGGTCTGCAATGGTCTTGACGACGATTGCAACGGAATTATTGACGATGGAGCAACCGGAGACAATACATTCTATCGAGACTATGATGGCGATGGCTATGGTGATCCTAACAATTCACTCTTTGGGAGCTGCCCCATCCCATATGGATATGTTTTCAATGCCCTGGACTGTGACGACACCAATTATTACACCCACCCAAATGCATCTGAATATTGCAATGGAATAGACGACAACTGCAATGGAATAATTGATGAAGGCGTTGCACCGATTTGGTATGCAGATACAGACGGTGATGGATATGGCGACCCGAATACTACCCAATATGCCTGCAATCAACCCCAAGGGTTTGTTTACAGCGGTGGGGACTGCGATGATACTAATGCATACATCCACCCGGGAGCACTTGAAGATTGTACCAACCTCATCGATGAGAACTGCGATGGTATCCTGGGCGAAAACAACTTTACCATTGATGAAATACACACCGATGTTTATTGCGGAAGCAATCCCGATGGAACCATCCATCTGACTTTAGCCCCGTTGCAGAATTACCCTGTGATTTTGTGGAGCAACCATACTTGTTGCACGCTCGATCTAACTAATTTGGATTTTGGTACTTACAAAGTCACTGTAACCAACGAATGTGGTACTTCTAAAACCAAAACTGTCATCATTCAGCCTTCGGCAGAGCCTGCATTGCAGGTCAGTATGACGGGCACGGAGTTTATCTGTGGAGGCGCCAGCGACGGTTCGGTTAGCGCAACGCCTTCTGATGGTTGCGGGGGCTACACTTACGAATGGAACACCGGCAGCACAGATGCCTCGATTTCTGGATTGATTGGTGGCGACTATACGGTCATCGTAACCGATGCCTGCGGATGTACCAGAGCGGCTAACTACACGGTCAATCAACCCGCACAGCTTAACCAATATTTTGCTTCAATCATCCCATTGCTGGATGGGACGTATTTTGTGCAAGTCATACCTTATGGAGGCACTTCGCCGTATAAATTCAGACGCAGTACGCCCCCAACCGGCTTTACGGATTGGAGCAGCAGCAACGGATTTTTGGGTGTGCCTGCTGGCGACTATATGTTTGAAGTGGAAGATGGAAAGGGTTGTATCGCTCAAGTGCCACTCACCCTCGCGCCTTTATCGCCCCGTCCGTTGGGCACAGAAGACGGCAAAACAGCAGAAACAGCACTTCTTTCTGTAGAAAATCGGGAATCGTCAGCCACGCCAACTTCTGTGGAACAAAAATGGGCAATTTCACTTTTCCCCAACCCCAACGCGGGCAGCTTTACCGTTGACTTGCTCCAGTCCGCCATGGCAGAAATGTCTTTCGGAATCACAGACCAGAAGGGAAGGCTTTTGCTCGAAAAACAAGTAGAAACAGGCAGCCAAATACAAATGGTAAATGCCGAAATTTTGCCTGCGGGCTTGTACTTTTTGCAAGTTATAGCTGGCGGCAAGGTGGTTGCAGTGGAAAAATTTGTGAAGGAATAGAAAATTTTTAGTCGACTGATAGATACCAAAAAGCGTGTGGCCCTTCTCGGTTTTGCCGGGAGGGGCTTTTTTTAAAAAACTGCCGAAAATTACTGCCGACGTTTCGCCGCGCTGCGGCTATTCTGACAAAATAGAACTAAATAGACCGCGTTTGTGCTAACCAAAATGTTCTAAACCCACCCGGTTTTGCAAACAATTCCCAAAAGCCCCTTCGCCACCCACAGATGGCCTTACTTTTGCCACTCTATTTCAAAACAATTACACCAATGGCGATTTTGAAACGCTCAAATTTTTCAATTCTTTTTTCTAGCTCCACCCCCTTCTCTTTTTTATCCACGATGGCTTTTTTACTGGCCATGACGAGTCTGGTGGGTACTGTGGATGCTCAAAAGGCGGCCCAATCCGATGTATCAGGTATTGATTCCACCCAAATTGAAGCCTTTTTGGAAGGTGTTCCAGCAGGCATGGCAAGGCTGGTGGGCGTTTGGGGGGATCAAAATTTTCTGGCAGATTCGGCGGCAGTCGATGCTTCCGGGCACCTGATTCTTCGTCGAAAGAAACTCCTGCCCGCTGGATTTTACACTTTTTTGCTGCCTGGCATGAAGAACTTATCCATCCTGATGGACAAAGATCAGCGCATGACCATTCGGGCTAAAATTCAGGACGTCATGGGTACCTTGCAGGTGGAAGGATCCCTTAACACGGATCTTTTTTACCAGAGTATCCGCTATCAAACGAAGCAGGAACCTGAATTGGCGCAAACAACCGCCACGATGAACAAAACGGGCGTCAATTCCCCCGAATATTTTCAAGCAAAACAACGTCAGGCCCAAATTCTGGAGGAGCGAAAGGCTTATCTGAGCGGGATTTACAAGCAATATCCAGATGCGTTTTTTAGCAAATTCAAAACTGCAGGGCAAAACCCCGACTTTATTGAATTTAGAAAGCCTAACGGCGACATGGATACCATGCGTCAGCTCATGAATTACCGCGAGCACTTCTGGGATGGCGTCGATTTTAGCGATGATCGATTACTGAACACCCCCGTAATTGGCAATAAACTCAAGCGGTACATCAAAGAATTGACCCCGCAGCACCCCGATTCACTCATCAAGGTGGCCGATCCGCTTATCCGCCGTGTGATTAGTCACCGCCAGTATTTTAAATATTTTACGAACTGGATTGCCCTGCAATATGAAAACACGAAAACTACCGTGATGGATGGCGAGGCAGTTTACGTCCATATCATTAAAAACTATTTCACCCCAGAACTTGCCTGGTGGGAAAAGCCCGAAAATTTGGCCCCGCTACAAACGCATGTCTGGGAAATGGAAGCCAGCCTCATAAATCGTAAAGGCCCTGATGTGCGCGCACAGGATGTGAATGGTCAATTTAAGTCCATCTACGAAAAGACTGCGCCGATTATCGTCGTATTTATGTTCAGCCCCGATTGTGAGCATTGCCAAAAGGAAGCTACAGAGGTTCAGGTGATTTATGAAAAATGGAAAACCAAAGGCGTAGATTTTTACGGCATCGCGGTGAGTACCACGGACGAGGAATGGAAAAAATTCGTAAAGGAAAAAGGCTTCACGTTTACGAATGTTTTCGACCCGACCAATCGTGCCATCTACGCCAAATATTTTGTGGATATCACCCCGGAGATTTATGTGTTGAATAAAGACCGCATAATCGTGGGCAAAAACCTGCATCCCAATCAGTTAGAGACCATTTTTGAGCGGGAGCTTAAGAAGGCGGCTTTGGGTCATTGATCGTCATTTAGGGTCATTCGTCATTTATCGTCATTTAAGGTCATTCGTCATTTAGGGTCATTCGTCGTTGGGTCATTAATCGACATTAATAATGACCTAATGATCCTAAATGACGAATAATGACGAATGACGATAAATGACGAATGACCAATAATGACGAATGAAAATTATCAATCATTCCCGTTCAAATCCCAGTTATAATCGTTGAAGATCACTGTGGCACTGCTTTTCAATTTTGTTTCTGCGTATTGATTCAGAAACTTTTTCAGATCACCAAAGTCCGCTCCATACCAATCGAAGATCTTGGATACTTGTGCTCGAGTGCTTGACAGGGTATTGTATCTTTTATCATTGACAAATGCCCGGGCACGTGCTTCGAGGGAAGTTTCAAGGTTTTCTACGGTGTAGGCGTGATTCCAGATCGGAGGACAACTTTTGGCCGCACAATTGACCGCGAAGTGAATGCGGGGATCTTTGAATTGAGGCCGAAGAATATCGTTCTCGATGTTGTTGAGGCTGTATTTTTTGTCACCAATTTTGATGCGTCGTACATCCCAGGTTTTCCCACCGTCGAAGTTTAAGATGCTTTTTGTGGGGTAATTATCCACGATTAGCTTGAGGGTAAAGGCGTTATAAGCATTTATCCAAAAAGCCATTTTCTCATCTCTAGTCCAGATTTCCTGCACAGGATTGTCTGAAAGCAGCTGACAATAAGCGTCTAGTGCAGCTTTGTTGGCTTTCAAGGTTTTGTAATTTACTTTACCAAGATCACTGACGTGTTTTTGAAGGAGGGAATCCAGGAGTTGGTGATTTATGGCGTTGTTGATTGGGTTATTGCGGGCCTCATTTGCAGTTGATGCCTGCTCCGTCGTGACTACGGCGGACAAAGAGAGTGCTGTGGGTGGGGCGATTGCTGTCTGGAGCAAAAAGACTAGCGCGGATACAATTGAAATATTGAGCATGATAAGTTGTTTTTCTTGCTTTAATATTACGTAAAAACGCCCGGAATAGTTTTTCGTTGCAGTAAATGCTGCGTTCATCGCTAAATTGTTACCACGCGGACAAGGGTTGGTTCAGGTTTACTAATTTTGCACTTTTAAACGTTTACCCATTTACCCGCCGTAGCCTTGGCGAAGGAGGGTCTTTTCAATCTAAAAATATAGGAGCCAACTTGTTCCTTAAACTATCTCCCAACTTAATCAAAGCCAGCCATCACTAAAAACTCCTACACAAGTGTCCGTAAAAGTATCCAAACTCACCAAGATATACGGCCTCCAGCACGCTGTGGATGGCATTTCATTCGAGGCACACAAAGGTGAAGTGCTCGGTTTTCTCGGTCCAAACGGAGCAGGGAAAACCACCACCATGAAAATCATCACGGGCTATCTTCCTCAAAATGAGGGCCTTGTTGAAGTCTGTGGCTTTGATGTAGAAACCAAACCCATGGAGGCCCGCACTCGTGTCGGGTATTTACCTGAGCATAACCCGCTTTATCGGGAGATGTATGTTCGCGAATACCTGGCCTTCACCGCAGGGCTTCATCAGGTGAAAAACATAAACAAACAAGTGGACGAAATGGTGGAGCGTACCGGACTTGGTAGCCATCGCCACAAGCAGATTGGCGAATTATCCAAAGGATATCGCCAGCGTGTCGGACTAGCCCAGGCCATGCTCCACGATCCAGAGGTGCTAATTTTGGACGAACCCACCAGTGGACTCGACCCTAACCAAATCGTCGAAATTCGCCAACTTATCAAAGATCTGGGGAAAGAAAAAACGGTCATTCTAAGTACCCACATCCTTGGAGAAGTAGAGGCTGTGTGTGACCGGGCCATCATTATCAACAAAGGAAAACTGGTGGCTGACGCACCGATTCAAGCACTCAAGCAACAGTTTGCCGGACAAACCGTCGTTACGGCTGAATTTGCTGAAAGTGCCGACAAAAACGCGCTGTCAAAAATCAAAAACGTCCACGCCGTCAAAAGTCTTGGAAAAAACAAGTGGCAGTTTTTTGCCGCTTCAGGCCAGGATATTCGAGCAGAAGTTTTTGCTTTTGCCGTTGCCAATCGATTGACTTTGTTGGAGTTGCACAAAGCAGAGCATTCGGTGGAAGATGTTTTTCAACAATTGACGAAGTGAAGCGCATTCTCGTA
>Ga0105049_10011344_pt1 | contig 10205 bp, 6 predicted proteins | sample MAT06_FD_78087 | JGI IMG/M metagenome (GOLD analysis project Ga0105049, IMG submission 78087) | Freshwater microbial communities from Lake Fryxell liftoff mats and glacier meltwater in Antarctica - MAT-06 | ecosystem: Environmental > Aquatic > Freshwater > Ice > Liftoff microbial mat | place... | reverse complement strand
TGCCGAAGGCCTTCAGTCCAGGCTTCGCCATCCTTGCCGAAGGCCTTCAGTCCAGGCTTCGCCATCCTGCCGAAGGCCTTCAGTCAGGCTTCGCCATCCTTGCCGAAGGCCAGCCAAACCGCGGAACTCCTTGACACACGGGGATCCGCCGTCGATTGTGCGCGCGAAGTGACGACTGAAAACCCGATCGACCCAAGTATCCCGGCGCCCGCACCCATCGCCGACCCGGGCATCCCAGACCGCAGTCCAGGCTTCGCCATCCTGGCGAACGACCTCCCCCCGCCTGGCCCGACCATGTTCGAGAGCCTCGGTCTGCACGAGCACCTGATGGCCGCGATTCGCGACCTCGGCTTTGTGCGCATGACGGGCATCCAGGAACAGGCGCTGCCAACGATGCTCAAGGGCGACGACGTCGCCGGGCAGGCCCAGACCGGCACCGGCAAGACGGCGTGCTTTCTCTTGGCGACGCTCGAGACGTTGTTGCGCACGCCGCGGCCGGCCGACGGTTCGCCGCGCGCGATTGCGATTGCGCCCACGCGCGAGCTGGCGATCCAGATCGCGAGCGACTGCGAGTCGCTGACGACCTACACCGACATCAAGCACACGGTCGTGTGCGGCGGGCTGCCCTGGGGCGGCCAGGCCAAAGCGCTCGAGCAGGGCACCGACGTTGTCGCCGGCACCCCGGGGCGACTGCTCGACATGATCCGCGAGGGCAAGCTCAAGCTCGGGCGCATCGAGGTGCTGATCATCGACGAAGCCGACCGCATGTTCGACATGGGCTTCATCGACGACCTGTCAGCCATCATGCGGCACGTGCCGGCGCCCGGTAGGCGCCAGGCGATGTTGTTCTCGGCGACGCTGTCGCACGATGTGATGCGGCTTGCGAGCCGCTGGCTGCGCACGCCGAAGCGCTTCGCGGTGGAGCCGGACAAGGTCGCTGCCGAGCGTATCGAGCAGCGCCTCTACCACGTGTCGAGCCGCGACAAGCTGCCGCTCTTGATGGGGCTCCTACAAAAGGAGCAGCCGGTGCGCTCGATGGTCTTCGTCAACCGCAAGGTGGACGGCGAGGAGCTCGCGTGGCGGTTGTCGAACAACGGCTTCGAGGCGGTCTACCTGTCGGGTGACCTGCCGCAGAAGAAGCGCCTGCGCATCGTCGAGGCGATGAAGGCAGGACAAATCGTGACGCTGGTCGCGACCGACGTCGCGAGCCGCGGCATCCACGTCGACGACGTGTCGCATGTCTTCAACTACGACCTGCCGCAGGACGCCGAAGACTACGTACACCGCATCGGCCGCACGGCCCGCGCGGGCGCCTCCGGCAAGGCGATAACGCTCGCGTGTGAGGATACCGTCGGCGCCCTGCCCGCGGTCGAGAAGCTGCTCGGCGCGCCGATCCCGGTGGCCCACGCTGAAGACGACGACTTCGTGCCCGACCGCGCCGGGCGCTTTCCGCGGAACCGCGGCACCTATACCGGTTGGCCGCCGCCGAGCCTCGGGCTCGCCGAGAAGGCGTCCGACACCGACGACCCGATGCCTTCGCATGGCGGAGGCGGAGGCGGAGGGGGTGGTGGACGGAGGCGCCGCAGCGGTGGGAGCGGGGCTTCGCGTTCGTCCTGACCCTTCGCACGCTCGAGGGCATGAGCTAGAGTCACGGCATGGACACCGAACGCCCATCCCTCACGCGTAAAGAGGCGCTCGCCCAGATGCTCGCCTGGCTCGATGACGGCACGGCGCTAGAGCGCTTGCGACGACAGATGCCGCCGGGCTCGACGCTGGAAGATGCCCTCCGGATGCATCACCGGCTCGCTCAAGTGGGCCGCCGGCCCTCGCAAGTGATGAGCGTCGACGACGGCAAGACATGAACGACTTCGCCGTCATACGGGCTTTGGCTGGCAACGGAGTAAAGCACTGCCTCATCGGCGCGCATGCGTTCTCGGTTTGGGGCTACACCCGCAACACCGTCGATATCGACTTTATCACGGTCGACGACCGCGTCTTGAGCAAGCGCTTCTGGCCCGAGGATTGTGTCGATCACATCGTGGCCCTGCGACGTGGTGACGATGACGACCCACTCGTTGGCGTTGCCCGGTTCAAGGATCCCGCCATCGACGTTATCGTCGGGCGTGGCCGGCTCGTGCGCGAGGCCATAACCACCGCCACGCTCGATGACATCACGGGTGTACCCGTGGCGACGCCACTGCACCTCTCCCTGTTGAAGCTCGACGCGGGGGGCCCCAAAGATATCGCCGACGTCTGCGAGCTATTCGCGGTCATGCGGGTGACCGGGAGTGATCCCGAACTCCAGCAGCGTGTTGCCGAGCGCGTGCCCGAGTTATCGGCCTGGGGTCAGGGCGCTTGGGCACGCCTCGTGATGCTGACGGCTGGCGCGCGGCGCGGTCAGGACGGGTAGCAGACCCCGGTGCCGCCGATGCCGCAGTAGCCGGCCGGGTTCTTGTCGAGGTACTGCTGGTGGTAGTCCTCGGCGTAGTAGAACTCGGGCGCGGCGATGACCTCGGTCGTGATGGGGGCGAAGCCCTTGGCCCCGGCCAGGCCAGCCGAAGGTGAGACCGAGGCCTGCGGCAGGATGGCGGAGCCTGGACTACAGGCCTTCAGCGCCGCGTCGTAGGCGCTCCTGCTGCCCAGCGCGGCCGCGAGCTGGGCGGGCGTCGTCGCATAGATGCCCGAGCGGTACTGGGTGCCGACGTCGTTGCCCTGGCGCATGCCCTGGGTCGGGTCGTGCGCCTCCCAGAAGCGTGCGAGCACGTCCTGGAGCGAGACCTTGGCGGGGTCGAACACGACGCGCACGACCTCGTTGTGGCCGGTGCGACCGGAGCAGACCTCTTCGTAGGTCGGGTTCGGCGTGAGGCCGCCAGCGTAGCCGACCTGGGTCGAATAGACGCCGGGCAGCGTCCAGAACCGGCGCTCGGCGCCCCAGAAACAGCCGAGCCCGAAGACGATCGTCTCCAGGCCGTCGGGCCAAGGAGCGACCATCCGGGTACCGAGCACCGTGTGCGCGGGCGCCACCTTCAGCGGCGTCGAGCGACCCGGCAGCGCCTCTTCGGCGGTCGGCAGGGAGAGCTTCTTCTTCGATGCAAACCAGACCATGGGAACCTCCAGTGCCGGGGTACTATGCGCACCGGTCGCTGGCGGTCACTCTGCTCAGTCGCCATATTCCTTCAGGAGCTGCTTTGCGATGGTGATGCGCTGCATGTTCGAGGTGCCCTCGTAGATGGGGCCGATCTTGGCGTCGCGGTAGAACTTCTCGGACAGGTAGTCTTTGGTAAAGCCGACGCCGCCCAGGAACTCGACGCCCATCGAGGCCACCTCGCCGGCCACAATCGAGCTCTTGAGCTTGGCCATCGCGGCCTCTTTCAAAAACGGCTTGCCCGCGTCCTTCAAGCGCGCGGCGTTGTAGACGAGGAGACGCGCGCACTCGATCTCGGTCGCGAGGTCGGCGAACTGGAACTGCATGCCCTGGAAGTCCACCAGGCGTGAGCCGAACTGCTTGCGTTCGCGCATGTACTGCATCGCGTAGTCGAACGCGCCCTGGGCGATGCCGACCATCTGCGCGCCGATGCCGATGCGGCCTTCGTTGAGCGTCTCGATGGCGACCTTGTAGCCGAGACCGACCTCGCCAAGCACGTTTTCCTTCGGGACCTTGCAGTCCTCGAGCACCAGCTCGCAGGTCGAGCTGGCGCGGATGCCGAGCTTGTCCTCCTGCTTGCCGATCTTGAGGCCGGCAAAGTCACGTTCCACCAGGAACGCCGTGATGCCGCGATAGCCCTTGCTGGCATCGACGGTCGCCATCAGCACGTGCAGGCCGGCTTCCTTGGCGTTGGTGATCCAGAGCTTGGTGCCGTTGAGGACCCAGTGGTCACCGGCGTCGCGCGCCGAGGTCCGCAGCGCGAACGCATCGGAGCCGCTATGCGATTCGGACAACGCGTAGGAGCCGACGGTGTGCTTTGCCAACATCGGCAGATATCTGGCCTTCTGCGCCTCGGTGCCCCAACGCAGGAGCGCGTTGATGACGAGCGTGTTCTGCACATCGACGATGACGCCGAGGCTCGCGTCGACGCGCGCGAGCGCTTCGATGACCATGATCGAGTTGAAGAACGTCGAGCCGGCGCCGCCGAGCTTCTCCGGGACTTCGATGCCCATGAGCCCCATATCGAAGCACTCGCGCACGATCTCGGGCCGCATCTCCTGCTTCTCGTCCATCTCCCGTACGTGCGGCAGGACGCGCGCCTTAGCGAAGGCATAGGCCTGGTCGTAGAACATCTTCTCTTCTTGCGAGACGATCGTGAGCGGCGAGTGCAGCGACGACATCGGGACCTCCAAGGATGGGCGGATGCAGCCCCGTGGAGCGTTAGGACGGCGTGGCCCTTGGCGTCAAGGTCGATCCCCGGCTATGAGAGGCCCATGCGTATCTCGAGCTCGCTTGCGTGTGTGCTTTCGGTGGTTGCCATGGCGAGCCTCGCGGCCTGCGGCGATGAGGGTGGTAGCGAGCCCGGCGGCGGCGTCACCGAATGCAAGCCGAGCTTCCGACCGGTCGTGCTGGTGCATGGCTTCCTCGCATCGGCCGACACCTGGGGTTCGTTCGCGCGCCGCTTCGAGGCGAATGGCTATTGCCCCGACCACATCTACGCGCTCGACTGGAATACGCTGACCGGGCGCGCGGAAGCTAAGACGACGCTCAGCGCGCTCATCGACGAAGCGCTCGCGGCAACGGGCGACGACCAGGTCGACCTCGTCGGGCACTCGGCGGGCGGTGGCCTCTGCTACGAGTACCTCACCGACCCGGCCCATGCCGCCAAAGTCCGCACCTACGTGCACATCGCGTCCAACCCCGAGTCGCTCGAAGGCGTGCCGTCGGCTCCGGCCGGCCCCGCAGATGCGCCGATCCCGACCCTGAATCTGACCTCGACGGGCGACGAGATCATCGACAGCAGCACCATTGCCGGCGCCATCAACCTGGTGCTGACGAGCGAAGATCACTACCAGTGCGCGACCTCGGCCAAGGCCTTCGACGACGTCTACACCTTCTTGAGCGGCGGCAAGCACCCGCAGACAACCGACATCGCGGAGGCCCATCCGTTCGATGATCTCTTGCCGCGGGTCGTGTCCGGCAAGGCGCTGACGATCGGCGAGAACACGCCGGTCGCAGGCTGGACGGTCAAGGTGTTCGAGGTCGCTGCGGCGACCGGCAAGCGCAGCGACGAGGTGGCCCAAGCGACGTTCACGGTCGCCGCCGATGGCGGTTGGGGCCCGTTCGACGCGCTGCCGGAGACCCTCTACGAATTCGAGCTGACCGGGCCAGAGGCGACCGATCGCCCAGTGCATTACTACCGCGAGCCGTTCATCGCCTCGAACCGGTTTGTGCGCCTGCGCGCCTTGCCGCCGCCGGGCACGCTCGTCGGCGCGCTATTCTCGCAGATCCCCTACGGCACCGAGCACAGTGTGCTCATCGCGTTTGCGGAGTCGCAGGCGATAGTGAGTGGCCGGGATACGCTGGTCATCGACGGCGAGACACTCTCGACCGCCGCCATCGCGCCCGCCTCGCGCACGTTGATAGCGCTGTTCTTGTTCGATGAGGGCACCGACCAGATGTCGGGCGACGAGGTGCAGGCGTTCAAGAACATCACGCCGGTGTTCCTGGCGGCGCTCGATCGGTTCCTGGCGGCGGACACCGACCGCTCGACGACGCTGACGTTCAACGGGCGCACGCTGGTCGTGCCGGCGTGGCCCTCGTCACCGGGCGGGGCGATCGTCGCGACGTTCGATTGATCCGCGCCGAAGGACCAGGCTTCCCTGGGATCGTGCGCTCAGCGAGATGTGGAAGACATCGCGCCGTAGCGCCGGAGCCGTTGAATGTCGACTGAGCTGCTAAACTTAGCTGCACAGGCAAGCACGGGCAAGGAGGGTGCGCCCAACGAGAGCCGCTCGAGGAACAAGCGGAGCGACAGCGCGCACGAACTGTTACACTCCCTGCGGTATCACGACACACGAGCTCGTCTCCCATGAGCGACGCGCGAATCACCCGAACGTCTCCCAATGGAGACGCGCCGGCCGGGAGAACGCGATTCTGCGGGCTCCTCTTCAGCGGACCGTTTCCTGCTCTAGGAAAGCCCATGCGCGCACTCAAGCTCTTGGTTCCCCTGCTCCTCTTCGCCGCAAGCACCGCTCACGCAGCGGGGGTCGATGTCGCCGTGACGGGGTTCACCTGCAACGCGCCGACCGTGCTCGGCTACTTGCCGGGCGCCCCAGTGACGACCTCGTGCACGGTGCCGATCACCGTCACCAACCTGCTCGTCGGGGACGTGATCGCGCGCATCAAGATCGACTCCCTCAGCGTCAGCTACAACGCCGCGACCGGCTTCTACACCGTCACCAAGCGGGGCTCGCGCACCATCGACGAATGGTCGTTTTCGGCGACCGAAACGTTCGATCGCGAGGTGACCCTCAACGGCAGCGACAAGGTCACGAACCTTCCCATCGACAGTTGGCTTGCTGACCAGTATGCGCTCGGACGCAAGGTGCGACTCTCGGTCGTGCTCGACGAAGACGCCGACCTCATCGAGGTCGACACCCTCGACAACAGCGCCTTCATGTCGGTCGTTCCGGACGGCTTTTTCCTGACGCCGCTCGTCGGGTCGCTGCGCTTCGGTCCGGTGGTCACGACCTTGACGTCGGGCTACGTCAAGCGCGTCGGAACCGGCTGCTGCGTCCCGGGCGCGCTCGAGCTGGTGTTGGGCAGTCGGCTGACCTGGGCACCCGGCGGCAGCTTCGCAACGCAGAACCCCATTACCGGTGCGCTCGTGGTCACGCAGTATGCCGCGAGCGCCAGCGGTCTGGATCTCGCAGCGACCACCCCGGTTTACTTGCCGGCCATCAGCGGAACCTTCGGGGGTCTCCAGGCGGAGGTCGACGTGACCCTCGACGAGCGCGGCATCAAGCCCAAGAGTCTGGCGTTGCTGCTACCCATTGGCCACAGCATGCACGAGGCGGGCCCGCTTGGGAATCCGCTTCCGCGAGGCGCGCGCGAGGTGCACTTCGGCGCGCCGAAAGTCAAACGCGCCGGCGACCTGACGAGCGTGCACGCCCAGCTCTTCGGCGGCTTCCTGCACGCTGGCCACCTGCCCTTCTATCTGGCGATCGACAAGCTCACCGTCTCCTACAGCGCGGTCGGCGGCACGTTCCTCGGCACGCACTATGTGCATGACGTCGGCTTTTTACCGCCCGACCCGCGCTCGGCCGTGCTCGGACTACCGCGCGTCGACTCGAACGACGTGCGCTTTGGGCGCAACCCACTGGTCGTCAAGCGGCGCCTCTTCCGCCTCATGGCGAGTGGGCTCTCCGCCACCGTCGCGCGCGGGGCCGGCGCCGGCGAGGCGTACTTTCCGCGCATCAAGATGGTCTGGCCCGCGTTTTCAGTCGTCGTGAAGAACGGCGTGCTGAAGGACCGGCAGGTCGTGCCGGGCGATGTCGCCGACCAGCTCGTGCAGTCGCCGGACTGCCCGCTGTGCCCCGACGTGGTCGCCGGTACGACCTTCCTCTTCGCACCGGTCGGCTCGATGGCACTGGGGTCCGATGGCGCCGTCGTCGCGTCGTTGGCGGGTCTGCCGAGTCCGAAATGGGGCCCGGTCGCCGACTCGGGCGAGCACATCTTCGCGCGCTCGGACGAGCCTGGCACGGGCAAGCTCTTCATCCCTGGGTTTACCATGGTCGGCACGGACGTCGGCGCGAGCGTGCCCGAGAGCCTGCTCGGCGCGAGGGCAATTGTCAGCGAGGCGGGCGTGGTCAAGCCCGGGAAGCATTATGTCGTCTCCGCTGACGAGGCGCGCCGTGGAAACCACCTCGCCGCCGGCATCACCGTCGGCCCCGAGCGTTACTCGGCGGTCGCGACCGGCGCGCCTGTCGTCGGTCTCGGTAGCAACCTCAGCGGCTCGCTTACCGCGATCCATTTCGGCGGCGCGAGTGCGGACGGCGGCTGCTCCGGCGCGGCGTGCAAGGTCAGCGAGAGCATCGGCACGAAGTACATCGTGCGCCCGGCCGGCGTCACGGGCGCCTTCAATGCAGCTACCCCGCCTGCTCCGACCGTGTACGGCTTCGAGCTGCCGTTCACGCGCTTCGCCTTCCGCCAGTATTTGAACGACGTCGATGACACGACCTGGAACGACGGCAGCATCCACGTCGAGGCACCGGGCGGCTTCGATGTGACGTTCACGTCGATGGCGCTCGAGTGCACAGGCGCGCTCGGCGACGCGCCGGTCGTGCCGTGCAACCCGGACGTACCCGATGCGCCGAACTGCGGCGAATACCTCGACGCGTGGACCACCGCGATGACGCCGCTCACGCTGAGCTTTCTGCCCGAGGCCGACGAGGAGGTCTGCGCCCCCGGCGAGCGCGACCTCGAGGTCGGCGCCGAGGTCGTGATCGCCGCGCTGGACGAGCCGATCGGCGTGACCGCGATCTGGAAACCGAACGGAAACCCGAGCGACGCGCGCATCACCGGACAAAGTGACAATGTGCTCGAGCGTCCGACGACGCCGAGCTCGCCGCAGGAAGACCAGGGGTTTCCGGTGGCGCTGCACGAGGTCGTGCTGCTCGAGCACGCGGGCGACACGCGAGGTTGGTTCGTGTTCAACATGGACTTCGGCGTGCCGTTCTTCGACATGATCAACGCCGACGTGCGGCTCGAGAACGCGACGCTCGACACGCCGGCAGCGACAGTCGTGCGCACGGGCGACGGCAGCGGGCTACCGGACAAGTCGATCGACTGGGAGACCGAGCCACCTTGCGGGTCCGATGACGTCGACGGCTGCGCCCCGCGCGCGACCTATACCTGGGGTGGCAGCGGGTTCGCTATCGACCTACCGGTGTACTTCGACAGCGACCAGTCGGGCATGCTCAAGCCGCGCTTCTCTGGCATCACGCTCGAGCACAGCCTGGCCGTCATGCAGGTGAATGCAGGTGTCGATTACGCGACGCCCGACGCGGTGCACATCAGCTTTGGGGCGAGCGCGGACTTCGAGTCGCTGGAGCTCTCCGACCTGATCTTGAGCATCGACATCGACGATGCGCTCTCGATCGTCGGGGTCGACGAGATCCTGGTCGCTCAGGGTATCGACCTCGTCGGCGGCCAGGGCCCGATAGGCGCCATTGTCGAGGGCGTGCGAGCCAAGACCGACGCGATGCTGGAGCTCGTCGGCGACGCGACCGAAGGCAAGCTGCGCGTCGTCATCGAGGAGCAGATCGACTTGCTCGCGATGGGGATCTCGCAGCGCTTCTTCGACGAGGTGGTCGAGCTGATGCTGGCGGTGAAGGGCTTCACCGGGCTCATCGCCAGCGAGGTCACGGCGGTCTTCGACGACCTCCTGGCGGATCTGCTGGCGCCGTTCGCGACGCAGCTCGACGCCGAGGTGGCATTGCTCTACGACCTGCTGGTCTCGATCTTCGGTTCGACCGATCTCGTGCCATGCGACGCGCTCGGGCTCGAGGGCGCGTGTGCGGACGCGCTTGCGAAGATACAGGCGCTGATCGAGGCGCTCGAGACCGCCAAGGCCTTGGCCGCGGAGATCACCGCGAACGCTCCCTTGGCGGTGCGTGAGAGCCGCAAGATCGTCCTGGAAGCGACCGACCAGCCCGACGACATCGGCTGGAAGCTGTCAGGTGACGGCATCATGAAGATGTTCGGCACCGAGGACTTCTCCGAGGGGCTCACCGCCTTCGCCGAGAAGCGTGCCCCGCAGTGGAAGGGCCGCTGATCAGTCAGTGCCGCGCTGACCTGGCGGTGCCGGCGGGCGACCGCCCGGTCAGATCACCAGTTCGATGAACTCGTGATCCGCGAGGAACTCCGCCACGCCAGACCCCAGCCGGACCTCGGTCACCCTCCAGGTGGGCGTGCGACGAACCTCTGACGTGGTGGTGCCGATCGGCATCGCGCCCGTCGCGTCCGGCTCCGGCGGGTCCAGCACCACCGCATCGAAGCACATCGTCAGGGTGTGTACGTCGGCGTCGACCCCCTCGATCCACCCGAGGAACGGACCACACAGCGCTTCTGCGCCGGTGTCGTCGCAGATCGTGCGCACCACCGCCTCGGCCAGGGACTCGCCAGGACGGACCGCTCCGCCCGGGAGCTGCCACTGCGCTACCTCGGATGTGATGACCCTGCGGACCAGCACGAGGGCGTCGCCCATCGGCCAGAC
>Ga0105049_10011342_pt1 | contig 10205 bp, 5 predicted proteins | sample MAT06_FD_78087 | JGI IMG/M metagenome (GOLD analysis project Ga0105049, IMG submission 78087) | Freshwater microbial communities from Lake Fryxell liftoff mats and glacier meltwater in Antarctica - MAT-06 | ecosystem: Environmental > Aquatic > Freshwater > Ice > Liftoff microbial mat | place... | reverse complement strand
TGACCAGTCGGCATTTTAATAAGGCCGACTTCTTGGGCAGACTCGACTTTTTCTATAAGGCCATCGAAAACGCCGCCCGCACCCTGACCGGATTTACAGAGAAACAAGCGTTTTTGAAGAAGGAGTATCACTCATCAGAACATTTGAACTCTGATATTCTGGCGTGTCCATCCAGCGGGCAGTTCGCGCGTATTGCTTTTTCCCCGAATAAGTCGCCAGAAAGCGCCCATTATTGCAATGATAGGCGTGGCGCTGTTGAATTACGCGCCACTCATCTTCGGGAAAACGCTGCATAATCGTTGCCTGATCGACGTTGGATTCGATCATTTCTCTCAACACCTGAATATCATCTTTCTCCCACAGATGTCCAAATAGTTCAATGCGTTCGCTTGTCTCAGTATGATCACGCCAACGAATGGTTAAAAACTTTGTACCACGCTTTTGACGAGTCAGATGAATGGAATGAGCAAAATCTTCGAACAAAGTACGACGCTCACGCGGTTGGACTTCATCCCATCGTCTGACAATTGCCTCTAAAATAGGGCGCGCATGGGACAAGGTGAAAGTCAACGTATCACGTTCTGTGAGTGCCTGAAGCTCTCGTTGATACCCAGCAATTTCACGTTCAGCAGCTTCATATTTTGCCTGCGCTCGGGCAATCATATCTGGATGAGTAAGCAATCCTAAACTGGCAATAATATTGCTCTTGGTCTGTTCGATGGTGCGTATCCAATTTTCCAGACGACGCACTTCTGAATGATTGTCTTGCTGTTTATTGGTTATTGCATCCTTCCATGCCTTGTCGTCAATCGTTGTTGCCCTTAGCCGTTCTAAAAGCATCCGATCAACAATGCCGTCCAGAATATATGCTTTGATTGACCATACCAGTGAACGGTGTGGGTAGTCTTGTAGCACATAGGCGTAATTCGATGCGTAATTTGACCATGATGTTGCAATACGGGCATTCGGTCTCTCAGAAAGATCATCAGTAAACACAAGACCGCTGTAGGTAGGCGGTGGAACAGGGCGGTTCTCTTTATGGCGGTTGAAGACGCGCTGCGGAATATGCGCTGGGTTTGGGTCGCCAAAGAAGTCAGTGGGTGATAAGCGGTTATAGGCAAACATAAACAAGTCATGCGGAACAATTGCTTCGTGATTATTCCACTGGACAATCGCGCCCTGATGTACCCAATGTCCAATATAAGCGACCTGCAATAACATATGCTTCAATGCCATGAGTGTTGGCATCAAACCGCCTGTCAGGATTGAACGGTAATTCAGCCGAAGATTGAGCTTAAAACCCTCTGGTATCATCTCCGGTGTCACTTCTGGGAAATACGGGCCATGCTGCTCCATATATTTCCATAACCCCAGATGATTACCGTTGAACTTTTGGAATTGTTTAAAAATCTCGACCACCACCTCAGCGTGGGGTTCAAATCGGATATACTTTCGATGGTTCGGGTTACGATCTCCAGTGGGGAGCTTCTCTCGCATATCTATCATAAAGCCGGGAACGGTCATGCGTCCTGCCCATAGACCTCTTTCGGTTAGATAGTCACGGCTCTTCAGTAAACGTCCTTTGATGTGATAGTCGAGAAAATCGGCTGCTCGCTGCGACTCTTCGCGAAACTGTTGCATGAAAAACTTGCCTTGGCTGGGATGGGCAAAGTCGTAAACAAGCCGAGGCGTCATCACCATCACATTGTTGCGGCGGCAGGCGTCAATAAAAATATTGGTTTCAATCTGTGTCACATCACGGAAAAAGCGGTCTATATCTTGCGCTGCAACCAATCCAATCTCGGCGTTCTCAATCAAATCATAAAGCATCGACATACCGGGACGTTCTTTGATTTTCTTCGTCCCACTGACGCCTGCATCCATATCAATCATGATGACATTTTCACGTAGCCAGCCCTGTTGAACCAGATGATCCACCATATCGACGGTCTGCAAGGTCGTGGAAATATTACCGATTTGAGCATCCGACGACTGACGGTAGTAAACTGCGACGGGGCGACCAATCGGCAGCGGCTGCGATTGATAGGGATTTACTTTTTCGGTTAGTTTGCGTTTCAAACGATTTGGCATATTTTTCCCTTACCTGTTTCAGATCAACGGAAAACGCCTCATTCCCACGCTCGGATGGAATCCATGCAGGAATGAGGCGTATTAGGGTACAATCCGTCTCAGCCCTGCGATGTGTCTGATTCACTCGCGGGGTTAGCCAGATCGTCGAGTTCCACCTCGTTGGTCTGGCGTTTATTTTCATCAGTATACGGCGTTGATTCCAAACGTGCAACAATTCGGATCAATTGGCGATACACCGCTACAAGGTCGATGGCGTTTTCGTTGGTTGGGGCTGATGGTTCTGGGCTGATGGTCGGCACGGGTAAACCCCTCTGTTTTACGCTTGATGCCTTCAGCGTAGCATAGGTTTCCTGTGGGACTTGGGGACTTTTTGGACATTCGACTGGGCAAAATAGGACATTGGCATGTCAATTTTTCGCATATGGTGACAAAAACGGACATTTTGACCAATCACCCACCTAAGTGATAAACCAAGGTACATCAGTCTGCCCAAGCGATTTTATGAGATGCTGAAGAAAGCACGCATATGTGAATTTTCTTGCAGGGTCGGTATCAGAACCGAGCGATCCAAATATTTATTTCCTCGCTCACATGACGTTTCTGATGAGAACAAACAAGCATGACAGGCGGCGGCGTGGATCGTCTTACCCGTCACGTCCACATGATGATCTGCACACAGTGGATCGCCAGCACAAAGCGCTAAGCTTTCCAGTGCCTTAACAATCAGACGATATAAGGTGTTTTCATTTTCACCTAACCCGACTAACCCCCCCAGTGTGCCTTCGCTATCAGATGCTGAGGTATAGATCAACACCCCGGCCATCGGGCCACCTTCAAACCCTTGTGGACGAGCATAAATTCGTTCCTTTAGGCTTGCAGATGCATATCCTGATTCCAGTGCGATTTGTCGCATGAGTGCATGTGAAAAACTGTGTAACAAGACGTAGCGCATCCCCATAAACCCTTTCTCAGGGTTTTGGATGCCTCGTTTCTCACGCCATTTCATGTGTGCGGTCAAAAATTTCTCACTGTATTCTCGAACAGCATCCTGACGTTCCCATGCCTGAATCGATTGTTCATCAAAACGGATGAAAATACCCTCGCCTCTGAGTTCAGTCGCGGGCAACCACTTTGGTTTTGAACGGGATAACGGCGCTGTTCGTACAAGCACCTGCTGGTCGGGGTCTGTAAGTTCACCTACTGCATCAATGCGCGCAAAACCCAAAGTCGCTTGAACCTCGCGCAGTCGATCAATCAGTAAGACATCTTGCACTTTTAACATCTCAGCCCACGTAGTCCCCATTGAAGCCAGACGACGGGCGCGGAATTCGATGCTCTCCCACGCAAGACTTTCTTGGGATAAAACCTGCCACTCTGGGAATTTGATGTCTGGGACGGTCTCGGTTTCGTATTGTGTGCCGAGTTGATAGGCTTGAATCTCTGCAAAAATTTCTTCATCGGTATAATCCGCCAATTCGCCTTGGATTTGCTGGAGCTGGCGCAAGGGCTGTAAAAAATCAATCATCTGCACAACGCGCAATGTATTCCAGTGTGACTCAACCAACTGATGTAAGCGATCAATTTTTGTCGGTATAGACAACACCCCCAACACCACTGGAAACCATAAATTGGTCGCGCCAAGCACAATCGCACGGAAATGATTATCACAGGTTGCGGGGTCATAATCTCGCAAATGAGGACGCCGCCCATTGCATTGCGGCATTTTATGGCGATTTTCACGCCCAAAGGCATCGGATAAGCGCCGCCGCGCACCACAGTTGCATTTCACTTCTAAGTCGCGGGCTTCACCAGTTGGGCCATATTCGAGCAACTGAAGTTGGGATTTCTCGTGTAGACAGGGTTTGCTCTTGTGAACAAATTCTACCCACGGAAAATCATCCAAATGACCTTCTTCACAGGCTGCCAAAATACGGGCAGGAATTGCCTCGGGTTTATAGTTTCCTTTGGTTTGGGTGCAGTTATGACGATATACCGTTCGATCGGGTTGATAGGGGTGTTTTTCTAGTTCAAACATGCCTGAGCTAATTGGCGCAAGCGTGCGACAAACCGGACACAACAACCAGCGCGGAAACACCGCCACCGGCACACCATAAAAGGATGAAGAGTCAAACGGCGAGTCCGGCTGCACCTCAAGCTGAGGCAAGACGCGAAGTTGTTCCACCCCTTTGACGTGATAGCGCACGGCATTAAGCAAGCGTGGTTCGCTCAAAACTGGCGTGTCTTGCGGCCAATCGTCTAAGCCCATGACAATCACGGACAAGCTCGGCAAATCGACGATAGCGCCGATGCCATAGGTGTACATCAATTGGCTGGGGCGAACTTCACCGACGAATAGTTTGTCGCTCATGGCTCATCATCCATCCGATAATCATCCAAAATCAAGCGTATAGGCGCTTCAACATCGCGCATAGAGTTCAGGCATGTGAACATCTGCCAACCATTTGACCGGTCTTGTGGACTGGTCAGTAATTTGATGTTTGTCCCGCGATAGGTGGTATAGGTTAACAGTGAACCGGGCGCACGGGCTTGACGTAGCCATTCGTCCGCGCATACTTCTAACATACGGCGCACTTCCGCCTCAAGGTCAGCCCGCCCGGTGATGGCCTTTGCACGCTGAACAATATGCTCAATCGTAGTCTGAATCACAGGATCATCGCGCTTGAGTTCGCCCGCACGATTATCGGCGTTGAATTGCTGTGAATACAGCCGAATGAGCGAGACGAACACCGCCGATAACGCCCGATCTAGCGCACGCATGGCAAACGGTGTGATCGAAAGCGCCTCGACTTGTTGATAGAAAGTTCCGTGATAGTGTTCAAATCGCTCGTAATGGCTGAGGTCGCGTGGGCGTGTCCAGTTATAAACCGTGATGACCACGCCCGGCGAACGTCGCCCGACACGACTGGTGGCTTGGATATATTCCGCCGTGGCTTTGGGCTGACCGGCGACGATCATCACACCAAGCCGCCCGACGTCCACGCCGACGGAAATCATATTGGTTGCCAGCACCGCGTCTAATGGGCGCTTCTGCTTATCCTCTGCGCCAAACGGCGTTTCAAGCCGATCCAAAATCTCAGGGATAGCGACAGCGCTTTTACGGGAAGTCAATTCATCAATCGTGCTTTGATAGATAAAGCGTTTGCTCAACCCGCGCTGATCCATACGCTTGAGGCGTGATAGCACCGCGTCGTCCATCACGCGCAACATCCCGCCCAATTCGCGGATGGAATTAAAATAGCCGACCAGCGTCATATAAGCGTCTGCATGACCGCCATACCGGTCAAATAAGGTTTGCGCGGCGGCCATCGCGGTGACATAAGCGCGAATCAGCACGGATTTTAAGCGCGTGCCAGACGCGCAAATCCCCAGATATAACCGTCCCGGCGCGTCGGAGTCTTGATAGGCAAAGAAATTGTCGCTGGCCTCTAACCCAGAGGGCGGAAATACCGCGACTTGGCGCTGGAACAATCCGTGAACCTGCTGACTGGCACGGCGAATCGTCGCGGTTGAGGCCACCACTTTCGGGCTGATTTTGGTATCGCCCAAGTGCCATGTACACAGCGCGTCAATCGCCGTCTCATACAGCCCGACCAATGTCCCCAGCGGGCCGCTGATCAGATGCAATTCGTCTTGGATGATGAGATCGGGTGGGCGCAAGCCGCGAGTCATCGGCACGGTCTTACAGGCCGGATAGGCTCCGCGCTTGGGGTGACTGTCAGAGTCAGGCAAATCGGGTGAGCGATACCCGTGGCGCGGACACCGACCCGACACGCGCCCAAACAGCATTTGCGTCGCGCCTTTCCACGGCATCTGCGCGAATTTATCGACGGTGGCGATAATCAAAGCGGGCAAACGCCGATAAATTTCTTCATCGACCACGACAATGGGTAAACCTTCGCCTTTGGAGCGTTTTTCCCCGAATGGACACTCGCCAAACGTGTCGCTGCAATATTGCAGTGTGCGCCCGACGCCTCGGTCAAACGTCTCGACGCGGATATTTTTCCCGGCGTCAATCGGGCTGCCGCACCACGGGCAAGTCTTGAGCTGAACCGGCGTCCCACTCCCACCGACCTTGCCGCGCCATTGGCCGTGTTGTTGTGCGATGGCTTTTTCCGAGTCCTCGGTGTAATTGGGAGTGCTGCTCGACCCGACCCACAAGCCGATGCGAAACGGTTCTTCCCCCCACGTATTGACCGCCCCGCGCCGCAAGACCTCACAGGCGGCGATGAGCGTGGTAGCGCGTTGAAATTGTTGCAAGGTGAGCAACCGCAAGGTGTAGCGCATAATCACGGCCACGCCCTCACCATTGCCATCGAAGCCGCCCAGACCTTTTTGCAGACGACGGATGCCCAGCGTGAACGCGGTCAAGCCCAGATAGGCCTCGGTCTTGCCGCCGCCGGTGGGGAACCACAACAGGTCGGCGATTCCCTCGCCGGAGTCCGCGCCCGTCCGGTCAGGGTGGGTCGGATTGACCATACTCGGCAGATTGAGCAAGATGAACGCCAACTGGAACGGACGCCAACTGTGATTTTCTGGGGAGTCAATCTGATTGATATTCGGTTTGAGGCCGCGCCGCGCTTGTTCGGAGAAAATACTGCGGACGCGCTGCAACGACATCGCGGCGTTGGCGAATTGAAAGGCTTGCGCCGCGTCGGAGTCGGAGTCCAACAGGTCGATACCGGCCTGAATCCGATCTAGCGCCGCATAGCCCTTGCGGATTTGTTCCGGCGCGATACCGCTATCTACATACGGGCGCAATAGCTCGTCTGTCGCCTCAACCCGCCCGTGGGCATCGGCCAGCCAATGCCCATACGCCTCGGTGAGCGGTGAGAGTGCGGCGGCAAACCCGCCCTGCGCGGTATTTGCCAGCGCCGCCATATCGACCACCAAGCCCGCGATGTTCCGCGCTTGCATCGGCGCGACCTCCTGCGCGGGGAGTAAGCGCGTGACCGCACGGGCGGCGCGGGTGGGGTTATCGGGCAACGGTTCGACATGCACACCGACGCCATGCCCCACCGCAAATTCTTGCTGATAGCGATACAGCATGGTCATGGTGCTGTCTTCGACATCGTTAACCACATGATTGATCGGGCGCTTCTCGAAAATCGCGCCGCCATCCGGCGCAGAAACCTGAATTTCGGGCTGAAAAATCCACGCGCTGTCTTTGCCTTTGGGCGGTTCACCCTCGCCATTCACCAAAAACAGCGTGAGCGCCCAGCCGCTTTTGATTCGGCGGCACAAGCCAATCAGATACACTCCGCGCCCACGCTCGGTGTGAATCTGTGAAATCAGCCCGTCTTTAACCGGAATCGGGGCGCTGGTGAAGCGTACCGGCACGCGCTGCCAATAACTTTTTTGGTCGGCCTCGCCTTTGTGCCGTTCGTAGCGCCCATAGCGCACCTCGGCGACCACGCTAGGCGCGTCCGACGCCACCAACACAGTCAGGCCAAGCGATGACGGGATGAAGGCCGCCGTATCGCCAATATCCGGCGCAGAGGGTTCTGCCGCCCCATCATCGCTAGAGTCGTCGCCGCCGATTGCTAAAACACCTTGCTCATCAATCGGGTCTTGATAGTCTTCTTCTTCTTCGTCATCGGTGGCCGTGCCGGGCGGGATTTTGTGATTGGGCGCCAGCGCACCGACCAGATAGCGCGCCCGCACGCTGCGCTCTTCGATAATCTCCTCTTCGCCACCGGCTGGTCCCAGCCAATCGCGTGTGAGCAACTCGACGAATTCCGCCCGAATCTGCGCGGGGGAGGGGATGTGAATGGGCGGTGTGTTGTCGGTCATCATACCCCTTCTAAGGTGATTTCATCGGTGCGTAAATCGCGTTGCTTACCATTGTCAAACGTGACCTTGAGCATGGTCGCCCCTTGCGCTGAGGTGCGGATTTCATCAATGATACCCCCACCCATTCTAAGATGAGTGACCCGCACCCCACGCTTAAATAAGGCTTCTGGGCTGAAATTATGCCGTAGCATCTGCGACATAGATGTGCCGGTGGGCAAAATACCGCCCTGTATTTTTGTGGCTTCACGGCGGGCTTCTTCCAGAAAACGCGCCTTATGAGTCTGGTCAAATTGTTCCAGCGTAGCCACCCGCAACCGTAAGCGGAGCGCGACGCCTGTTAGCGCGTAATCGTAATAGGTGTTGTCCGAATTTTGCTCACGATACAAGCCCGCGCCGTCGCTGGCGATGAAAAAATTACCGCCCTCGTTGCAAATTCGGTAGTTCATATACAAGCCATAGCCGCTGTTACGCCACGGGTCATCAGTCAAAGTAGACCTATTGCCGAAGGTCTTCCCTGATACGCCCGGCCATAGCGCGTATTTCAGGATTTCACGGTTGCTGGTCAATAAATCACACACATGCGGATTGTTTTTCAAACTTTGGCCGAGGCCGATGCCGCAATCCATAATGGCGATTTCGGCCTCGCCGCGTGTCGGCCAATATTGCGCGCAATACCAAAAATCTGGCGAACCGCTGTGTTCGATGACATTGCGAATCATCTCTAGGAATGAAAAACTCAGCGCCTTGACCAGCCCGTCGTCATCATTTTGACGTTGCGCTAACCGACGCGCCAAGCCTTTGGCAATCGGTTCGACTTGGCTACCGTGAGTCAGCGCCGCCGTGGTATGTTGAGTCAGCGGCAGATAGGTCTGGCCGCCCCGCGCCGCGCCGACCGGTTTCCCTAAGTTTATCCCACACGCATGAAAAAAGCCCATGTGTGCCGCGTAGCTTTCAATATCATTACCGGGCAAATTCATGGGAACAATCATCACATGGGGCGGCAACCGTTGGCGCAATTGGCGAATCGCCTGCGAGACGATGAGCATCCCAAACGGTTTTATCGGCAAATCGCCCCCATTGACGCGCCCCCACGCGCTAAAATCGACCCCCACCGACGAGATGCCAGACGGGACAGCCAGCACTTGTCCGGCAAAGTCTAGCGAGGGTTGTAATTCCAGATATGGCGGGATTCTAAGGATATGTGGGAACATTAGGGACAGCCTTATTTTGCAAGTAGAACGTATGTTTTATGCACTGTTGACTTTTTATATATTAGATGTAAACTTGTCCACACGTCAACATGTTAGATGGGAGATATATCATGTTGGGAGGACGTATACGCCAAGCACGGTTACTGGCGGGACTAACACAAGAAAAATTTGCCGCTTTGCTCGCTGAAAACGGCTACTCAGTGACAAAACAAGCTATTTCTAAATACGAAAACGAGGGCAGTACACCGCCCGCTCAATTTCTGCTCTTGTCAGCTGAATTACTGAGCATACCCAATAGCTATTTTGTTTACCAATCCAAATCAAAAGTAGATTGGTTAGCATTTAGACGACACAGTGCTTTTCCAATTCACGATCAAGAAATGGTTAAAACTTACGCCTCCGATATCGCAGAATTACAAATTGAGCTTCAGAACTTGCTCCATCCAAGCATCGCTGTAGATTTACCTCCAGCTATCCGTGTAAATTCATACGAAGATGCTGAAAATGCCGCTTTGCAATTACGTGATCAGTGGGGCTTAGATCAACACCCGATTGAGAATCTTGTTCAAATGGTTGAGGCACATCAAGTTATTGTTGTCGGTTGGAGCAAAGGTGAAGGCAAATTCGATGGACTCTCCGGCTGGTGCGACCAATACCCTGTGACGGTCATCAATACACAAGTACAACCCGATCGCCGCCGTTTCACACTATCCCATGAGTTGGGTCATCTGGTGATGGATACCCGCCATTTAGACGAGGATGTGGCGGAAAAATTTGCCAATCGGTTTGCGGCTAACCTGCTTGTGCCGACAGAGCGTGCTATTCATGAGTTAGGGAAACGACGCACCCGTTTGGATTGGGATGAACTGGGCATTTTGAAGCGCAAGTATGGCCTGAGCATGGCTGGATGGGTTAAACGAGCAGTCGATTTAGAGATCATCACCCCGAATCATGCGACACAACTGCACATTCAACTCCGCCAAAATCATTGGCATACCCGTGAGCCAGTGGAGTATATCGCAGATGAATCTCCTGTGTTGCTAGATCAAATGGCGCATCACGCGACGGCAGAAGGCCTCATCGGTGCAGATC
>Ga0105049_10011335_pt1 | contig 10211 bp, 11 predicted proteins | sample MAT06_FD_78087 | JGI IMG/M metagenome (GOLD analysis project Ga0105049, IMG submission 78087) | Freshwater microbial communities from Lake Fryxell liftoff mats and glacier meltwater in Antarctica - MAT-06 | ecosystem: Environmental > Aquatic > Freshwater > Ice > Liftoff microbial mat | place... | reverse complement strand
GAAACTGCAAAGAAAATTTGAAAACAAGTTATATTCTAATCTTTAATCTTACATGAATAAACTCGATAATAGCTTTCCAAGGTTTACAGTAATAATACCTACAAAAGATCGATGTGATTATTTATACCATACTTTAAGAACTTGTTCATTACAAGATTATGACAATCTAGAGATAGTCGTTTCAGATGACGGTAGTAGCGACAATACTAAAGAGATGGTATTGGAAGCTAGTCGCAAAGATCCGAGAATAAATTATTTTTCTCCTTCAGGAAACATAGGTGTTGGTATGAGGGATAATTTTGAATTCGCTTTAAACCAAGTAAATCCTGGATATGTTATTGCTCTTGGAGGCGATGACGGTCTTTTGCCAAATGGGATTGTAAAAATGCACGAAGTACTTAAAGAAACTAATCAAAAAATGTTGAGTTGGCCTGCTCCAGCATATTTGTATCCGAAAACAAGAATGGAGACTGCTCAGCTAATATTGCACTCTAGATGGGGTAAACCTCAAGGAGGTAATAGAATAATTGAAACAAAAGATTTTTTGAATCGGCAGGCTAAAAATTTAAGTTATGCGTCTGATATTGAATCTCCAATGTTTTATGTTAAAGGTGTGGTTTCAACTGATTTAATTGAAAAAGTTAAGCAAAGATCAAAAGAAAATCGATTTTATAGTTGTTCTACTCCTGATGGTTATTCTGGAATAGTTCTTGCAGGTGAGATTTCAACTTATGCATTTTCTAATGAGCCGTTTTCGATTTATGGGCTTTCAAATAGTTCACAAGGGATGAGTTATCTTGCAAGTGATGAAAAGTCAAAACAACGTTCTCAAGATTTTTTTAAGGGAGTAATGAAAATACCGATGCATAGTGAATTAGCATCACAACCTTATTCTCCATTAATTTCATTAATGACAGCTGATTATCTCCTTACTGCTAGGGATTTGCCAGGATGGCAAGGAAAATTTACGGCAATTAATTATAAAGAATTATTGATTAAAAGCTTAGATGAATTAGCACATGGCTTATATGCCAATGAAAGATTGTCTAGAGAATTATTTATTTTAAATCAAATAGCTGAGCAATACGAACTTGGAGATTTTTTTAGAAAATTAGTAAAAAGTTCAAAAAGAAAAATAAAGAAGAAGCCAATAGAAGGCAATGCTATTAGCGGTAATTACCTATTTCTTGATTGCAGTAAATATCAAATCGATAATATATTTGATGCAGCATTTGTTGCTTTCTATTATCAGCAAATTGCTTTAAAAACAAATATAATTGATATTGGAAAAGCACTGTTTAATTCAATTAGGTATAAAATAAATTCATCTAAGAAAGGGGAAAGCTTTCTTGATGAAACTTGCTGGGAATTAGGTTGATGTTTTTTAGGAGTATTTGTAATTTGTTCTAAAAAATAAAAAATGATTGAACTTATATTGCCAATGATCATGGCAATAATTATTTTTCTACTTTTTTCTTGGAGATTAAGTTTTCAGGTTAAAACTAATTTGTTTGGAGAGCTTGGGTTTATTTATATAGGACTAACATTAGCATATACAGTTTTGCCTGCAATTGCTTTTATTTATGGCTCTTTGAATGATTCTGATCCATTAAATAAATTGCTTCCATCATCTCATGAACTTGGAATCCATCTTTGGAGACACGTTCTTTTTATTTTTGGTATTTCTTTAGGCTATCTTGTATTACGAGGAAAACAAAAACCTGAAGTATCCCTAAATTTTCCTGTTATTAAAAATAATCATGTTATGATTATTTTTCTCAGTGGAATTTTAATTCTCTGTATTTCTTTTTTGACAATTACATCTTCACCTGTAGAATCTTATTATGATCATTTTACACGATATGATCATTTGCCATGGTATGGTAAAAAATTTGCATCACTGTTTTCTAGATTGAAATACGGGTTTTATGCTGCTTTATTTACTATATCATTTTATAATTATAAAAAGTATAGAATATTTATAGCAGTGTCGTTGGTTGTAATATGTATATATGAAGTTACATATTCTTTTGGAGCTAGAATTATGGTTTTATTTATTTTATTACAGGTTTTATGCCTTTATAATTTATTTGTAAAACCTATTTCTTTGAAAAAAGGAGCGCTTGCTGTTTTTGCACTTGGGTTACTTTTTTCTGTTATTGAATTATTTAGATCTCTCGAATTTGATTTTGGTAAGGCTAAGGATTCAGTTTCGGAAGATGGTTTAAAATCTGCTTCTGAATTTGGTTCTGTTTTTTTTCCTGGCTTTCACTTGTATTCTGAGAGAGCAAATGGCACTTTACCTCCAATAGAATGGCAAATGTTTTTCAATGATTTCATCTCTATGTTTACATTTGGCGATTTTTCTAAATGGAATCCAATGGATTGGTATGCGAAAAATTATTTTCCAGATTTTGATGTAGCTCCTTTCACATTAGGGCCAATTGCTGATAGTGCTATTTGGGGTGGCGAAATTGATTTATTAATTAGAAGTATAGTAAATGGACTTTTTTTTGCTTATTTAGTAAAATTGTTTATAAGGTTTAGTAATAGGTGGTGGGCAATTATGTTGTACTCTTATATTTTCGCAACAAGTATAATGACATTGAAATACTCTGTTTTTTATATATTAACCCCGTTATTAAAAACCATTGTCCCTACTCTGCTTATAATCTATCTAGTTAAATATATTTTGGAAACTTTTGCGATTAAAAAACCAAATCAAGTACAATTTAAATAAATAATCATCTACAACGATGGAATTAGTTTCGAATAATATTTTTGCATTAAAAAATTAAAAGTTTGAAAAAGACTGCATTAATTTGTGGAGTAAGTGGGCAAGATGGTGGATTTCTTGCAAGGTTACTTTTGGAAAAAGGATACAGTGTTTATGGTACTTCTAGGGATGTACAAGGAAATGCTTTTAAGAATCTTCAACAACTTAATATACATGAAAATATAAAGTTGATATCAATGGTACCCGAAGACTTTCGTTCAGTATTTATTGTACTAAAGAATATAAGACCAGAAGAAATATATTTTTTAGCAGGTCAGTCATCAGTTGGTCTTTCTTTTGAGCAGCCTGCTGAAACGATGCAAAGTTTTGTAATAGGATCATTGAATATACTTGAAGCATGTCGTTTAATGGACTATTCAATACGTTTTTATAATGCAGGTTCTAGTGAATGCTTTGGAGATGTAGGTAATATAGCTGCAAATGAGTTAACTCCATTTCAACCACGAAGTCCTTATGCGGTAGCTAAATCTTCTTCACATTGGTTGTTGAACAATTATCGGGAATCTTATGATATGTTTGTTTGCACTGGCATATTGTTTAATCACGAGTCTCCTTTGAGACCAGAAAGATTTGTGACAAGAAAAATAATTGAAACTTCTAAAAGAATTGCAAAAGGCTCAAGTGAAAAACTAATTTTAGGTAGATTAGATATTTCTCGAGATTGGGGTTGGGCGCCTGAGTATGTAGAAGCAATGTGGTTGATGTTACAACAAGATAAGCCGGATGATTTTATTGTAGGTACTGGCGAAAGTAATCAACTGAAAGATTTTGTTTCAAAAGCTTTTGCATTACAAGGGCTAAATTGGGAAGAACATGTTATTCAAGATGTAAGTTTATTCAGGCCTTCTGATATAGCGTTAAGTAAAGCAAACCCTTCCAAAGCATTTGAAAAACTTGGTTGGATTGCAAAGACTAAGCTTGACGGAGTCATAAATAAAATGATTACTAATGATTTGCGATAGTTTAAAAAGCAAAATTATCAATAATTTTTTTTTGAAAAATTAAAACCTATTATTTTATTTATAATACAAATTATGCTAAAAGATAAAATTTTATTAATTACAGGAGGTACAGGTTCATTTGGTAACGCCGTGCTTCAGCGATTTCTTAAGTCAGATTTTAAGGAGATCAGGATTTTCAGTAGAGATGAAAAGAAACAGGAAGACATGAGGGTTGAACTGAATAACAGTAAAGTAAAATTCTATATTGGTGATGTAAGAAATTATGAAAGTATTTATTCCGCATCAATAGGTGTAGACTACATTTTTCATGCAGCTGCATTAAAGCAAGTACCATCTTGCGAGTTCTATCCAATGGAAGCTGTTAGGACGAATGTTTTAGGAACAGAAAATGTATTAAGCGCTGCACTTGCCAATAATGTTAAGAAAGTAATTTGCTTGAGTACAGACAAAGCTGTTTATCCAATAAATGCAATGGGGATTTCTAAAGCATTGATGGAAAAACTAATGGCTGCAAAAGCTAGAATGACGAGTGAAGAAAAAACAATTTATACCAGTACAAGATATGGGAACGTGATGGCCTCTCGTGGTTCAGTAATACCATTATTCATTAAGCAGATTTGGGAAGGGAAACCTCTAACAATTACCGATCCAAACATGACAAGGTTTTTAATGTCACTCGATGATGCGGTTGATTTAGTTATGTATGCTTTTGATAATGCAAGGCAAGGTGATATTTTTGTACAGAAAGCACCTGCATCAACTATCTTAGACCTAGCTATCGCTGTGAAGGAACTATTTAATGCAGACAATGAAATCAAAATAATAGGAACAAGACACGGTGAAAAATTGTATGAAACACTGCTAACACGTGAAGAGTTATCTAAAGCAGAAGACTTGGGAGGTTATTACAGAATACTTCCTGATGAAAGAGATTTGAATTATGGTAAATATTTTACAGAAGGAGAGGCTGAGATATCTAAATTACAAGATTATAATTCTCACAATACTCAAAGGCTATCGATAGAAGAGATTAAAGAAAAGTTATTAAAACTCGAATATATAAAACAGGAACTTAAAGGGTAAACATGAGAATTCTAATATTAGGTGGTGATGGAATGCTGGGACATCAATTGTTGAAAACATTGAAAGAACAGCATGAAGTTAAAGTTACTTTGCGACAAGATAAACAAGCATACAATCAGTTTAATGATTTATTTAATTCAAGTAATTCATTTTTTGGAGTTGATGTAAGGTCGTATGATAGATTAATTGAAGTTATTTCAAATTTCAAACCCGATGCTATTATTAATGCAGTTGGTATTGTAAAGCAACGGGTAGAGTCAAAGGAAATTATTCCAAGTTTAGAAATTAATTCATTGTTGCCCCATAAACTTTCAGTTATCTGTAGTGCAATTAATGCTAGGTTGATACATTTAAGTACGGATTGTATTTATACAGGAAAAAAAGGATCTTATACTGAATTAGATAAATCTGATGCAGAGGATGTTTATGGAAAAACTAAATATTTAGGAGAAGTTTCTGGTAAAAACTGTTTAACTATAAGAACTTCAATCATTGGTCGTGAACTATCAAGGCATACTAGTTTATTAGATTGGTTTCTAAGTCAAACTGGAACAGTGAAGGGCTTTAAGAATGCTATATTCACAGGATTTACCACAATTGAATTAAGTAGGATTATTCAGAACATTTTGGTTAATTATCCCGCTGCTTCAGGGGTTTACCAAGTATCAAGTGATTCTATCAATAAATATGATTTATTATTATTGATTAGCGAAGAGTTAGGGCATGCCATAAATATCATACCAGAATTTGATTTTTGTTGTGACCGTAGTTTGGATTCAACACGATTCAGAAATGAATTTAAGTATTCACCACCTAGCTGGTCAGCTATGATAAAGGAGTTAAAATAAATAATTTGCAATTATGAAAGTTATTACAATAGTTGGTACAAGACCTGAAATTATCAAACTAAGCAGAGTTATTGCAGAACTAGATCAACACTTAGAACATATACTTATACATACTGGTCAGAACTACGATTATGAGTTGAATGGTATCTTTTTTGAAGAATTGGGTATTAGAAAACCAGACTATTTTTTAGAGGCAGCTGGTGAAACCCTAGCCCAAACTATAGGGAATGTTATTGCAAAGGCTGATGAAGTTTTTGCAAAAGAAAAACCAGATGCGCTTTTATTATTAGGAGATACAAATAGCTGCCTTTCATCTATTGCAGCCAAGAGAAGAAAAATTCCAATTTTTCACATGGAAGCCGGAAATAGATGTTTTGATTTAAGGGTGCCAGAAGAAATAAACAGAAAGATTGTAGATCATATAAGTGATATCAATATGACCTATACAGAACACGCACGTCGATATTTACTTGCCGAGGGAGTAAGAGCAGAAACGGTAATTAAAACGGGCTCTCCAATGAAAGAAGTGATAGAGCATCATATGAAACAAATTGAATCTTCAAATGTGCTTTTAAATTTGGAATTAAAAAAGAACGATTATTTTGTTGTAAGTACACATAGAGAGGAAAATGTTGATTCTGAAATTAATTTTGAAAACCTTCTTAACTCACTTTCTGCTATTATAAAAAAATTTAATAAAACAATAATTGTATCAACTCATCCTAGAACTAAGAAGAGATTGGAAGATAAAAGGGTAGATGGTTTAGACAACCGAATTCAATTCTTAAAACCATTGGGATTTATAGACTATATCAAACTTCAAATGAATGCCTCTTGTGTCATTTCCGATAGCGGAACTATTACAGAGGAATCATCAATTTTAAATTTCCCAGCAGTAACTATTAGGCAAGCACATGAGCGACCAGAAGGTATGGATGAAGGGACGTTGATTATGTGTGGTTTAGAAGAGGAATCTGTAATTCAATCTATTGAAGTAGTTATGGCTCAATTTACTAATAACAATAAATTTAAAATAGTAGAAGATTATAATGTTGATAATGTTTCTAAGAAAGTATTAAGAATTATTTTAAGTTATACAGGTTACATAAATAGAAATGTTTGGAAGAAAACCTTATAAGTTTATGAAAAAATAGTAATGAAAAATATAATAATAGTAGGTGCGTCTGGTTTTGGAAAAGAGGTTTTACAAATTGTAAAAGAAATTAACAAACAAAAATTAATTTGGAATATTCTAGGATTTATAGATGATAATCCCGATTTATCTGGGTCTATAATTAACGATTACAAAGTTTTAGGTAATTTAGAATATGTTAGAAATTTTGATGAATGCTCAATTGTTATTGCAATTACGAATCCGTTGCAAAAAGAGTCGATTTTAAATAAATTAAATAGCTATGAAAATAATTTCTTTTATCCCAATATAATACATCCTAGTGTTAATTTATCTTTAGATACTAATAAAATAGGTCATGGTAATATCATAACGATTGGATGCATATTAACTACAAATATTTCGATTGGCAATTTTAATACTTTAAATACTAGAACAACTATTGGGCATGATGTAATCGTTGAAAGCTTCAATATCATGAATCCTAATGTTCAAATATCTGGTAATGTAGCAATTGGGTCTAGTAATTTTTTTGCAGTTAATTCTGTAATTTTACAGGGATTGAAAGTCGGTAGTTATAATAATATTGGGGCTTGTTCACTTGTTTTACGAAATATCAAAGATAATACTCGGGTGTTTGGAGTCCCGGCACAAAAAATTAAATTTTAAAAGAATATGGATAAATTTTTAGAATTAATCAGTGAATTATTTGAAGAAACTCCACATGAGCAACTTAAACTTAGTGCTAAGTTTAAAGAATTTGAAGAATGGGATTCTTTAATCGCTTTGTCACTTATTGCTATGTTCGATTCTGAATATAATATTAAGTTAAGTGGAGAGCAAATAAGATCAATAACCACTTTTGAAGAGTTATATAATCTTACAGTAAAATGAATTTTGAAGGTAAAAATATTGTTGTAATTGGTGGATCTTCGGGTATTGGAAAAGCAACTGCTTTATCATTAGCAGATAAGGGCGCAATCGTAACCATTGTTGGTAGAGATGCAGTTCGTATAAATGAAACTCTAAATTATTTGAAAACTAATTTCTCTGATAAAGCTCATCTTGGATTTTTATTTGATTTAAAAAACATAAAGGCAATTAAGTCATTGGTATTAAGCCTCGGAAATATAGATGGGCTTGTGTATTCAGCTGGGATACAGAAAATTTCACCATTGAAGTATATTGATGAAAGTGATTTTGAAGAAGTTCAATTCGTGAATTCTTTTGCTCCTTTTTTTGTGATTCGTGAACTTATTAGATCGAAAAAAATTAATAATGGAGCTTCTATTGTACTTGTTTCATCAATATCTGGTACGCGAATTGGTGCTAAAGGCTTAATTTCATACTCAACTTCAAAAAGTGCTTTAATTGGAATGTCTAAAAGTATGGCTCTTGAATTAGCAAAGCAGCGAATTAGAGTTAATACCGTTCTTCCAGGTATGATTAAGGGCACACTATTAAATAATACACATTCCTTTTCAGAAGAACAATTGAAAGAAGATAAAAAAAAGTATCCATTGGGTGATTATGGTACATGTGAAGATGTTGCTAATGGTATTGCTTTTTTATTATCCGATCTCAGTAAGTATATTACTGGGGCAGAATTAGTAATTGATGGAGGATTAACTTTAAATTAAAATATGAAAGTTAAGATTAATGGAATTCAAATCACTTCTATAGCAAGTTGTATACCCAAAAACAAAGTTAATTTACTAGATTTTGAAAAAGATTTTGGTGCAAATGAAGTTCATAGAATTATTAAAACCACAGGAATATCTTCTATTCGAAAAGCAGATAATAATACAACCACATCTGATCTTTGCTTTTTAGCTTCTCAAAAATTATTGGCTGAAAACGAAATTACCCCGGATCAAATTGATGCAGTAATTTTTGTTTCTCAAACATCAGATTTTAGAATACCTCAAACAAGTCATATTTTACAACATAAATTAGGCTTAAAGGAAGATGTAATTTGTTTTGACCTTCCAATAGGATGCAATGGTTATATATATGGGTTATTTCAGGCATCAATCTTAATCAGTTCTAAATCTTGTAAAAAAGTATTACTTCTTTCTGGGGATACAACTACAAAGTTGATAAATGATAGTGACAGGTCATTGAAGATGGTATTTGGTGATGGGGGATCTGCAAGTTTAATTGAAGAAGGTTCAGACACATTCTCGTTCATAGTTTATTCTGATGGTTCACAATATAATGATTTGATAATTCCAGATGGAGGCTGTAGAAAGCCATATAGCAATGAATCAATTATTTTAAACTTTGATAGTGAAGGGAATGGAAGAACTCCTTTGAATTTGTATATGGATGGAATGGCTATTTTTAATTTTGCAATTAAACGTGTACCTGACTTAATTGAAGAAATTATTGCATATTCAAATTGGGATAAAAACGAAGTAGATTTATTTGCTATGCATCAAGCAAATAAATTCATGATAGATTATCTCAGGAAAAAATGTAAAGTTGCAATTGAAAAAATGCCAGTAATTGTTGATGGTATTGGTAACACTGGTCCAGCTTCTATTCCAATTTTAATTACTGAACTACAAATCACAGAAAAAATCTATAAAAAAGTAATACTTTGCGGCTTTGGTATTGGTTTATCATGGGGTGCTGTTACATGTGATTTGTCTAATACAAAAATTTTAAAAACGATTGAATATTAGTTTATGGAAAATAAAATTTCAAGAGAAGAAATTGTAATATTAGTTTTAGATGCTTTGCAAAATTACTGCAAGGAAATTGGAATTGAAATAGATTTAAGTGCAAAGGAAGACTTGAAATTATTTGGAGGAGAAAGTTTGCTAGATTCTTTGGGTCTGGTGAGTTTAATTGTTTCAATTGAAGAATCAATTGAAGATCGTTTTAACATATCCCTTATTCTAGCAGATGAAAAGGCAATGTCAAGAAGAACAAGCCCTTTCGCTAAGGTATCCTATCTTGTAGATTATATATTTGAATTAATTAATATAGACTAATATGAATGATGCTAGATTAGTTATTTTAATTACTGGAACAAGCAAGGGGATAGGATATCAATTAGTCCAATATTATTTAAATAATGGTTGTATTGTGATTGGTTGTAGTAGAACTGAATCTTTAATAATAAATGAAAGATATACGCATTATACTTTAGATGTTTCTATAGAAGAGGAGGTTGTAAAGATGTTTCATGGAATAAGAAAATCTTTTCAAAAACTTGATGTTTTGATTAATAACGCTGGAATTGCGTCATTAAATCATTCATTATTGACACCAATAAGTACTGTAAAAAAATTATTTGAAACAAATTTTTTAGGCACATTTCTAGCTTCTAGACAAGCAGTTAAATTAATGCAAAAAAATAAATTTGGAAGAATTGTTAATTT
>Ga0105049_10011334_pt1 | contig 10211 bp, 6 predicted proteins | sample MAT06_FD_78087 | JGI IMG/M metagenome (GOLD analysis project Ga0105049, IMG submission 78087) | Freshwater microbial communities from Lake Fryxell liftoff mats and glacier meltwater in Antarctica - MAT-06 | ecosystem: Environmental > Aquatic > Freshwater > Ice > Liftoff microbial mat | place... | reverse complement strand
CGCGCATAGGACTCTGCATTTCTGTGGTCACTTCTAAACTAGCCTCCCCTTAGCCTGATTTCTCGTTGCCTACTGTGCAAGTTATTGGCGCCGCCTGCAAGGTTCCTAACGAGGCATGCAGCGGCTCCGATTCTGATTTTTTGGGGATTGTTTCCTGCATGAGCCAATTGGTGGCGCAGTTGGGGCGGAAACTTTGCGATTCTCTTTCAGGAGTCAACTGATGATATTCCTGCTCAATGACAGAGTGACGTGGCGCATTTTTGTACCGCCCCTGCGCTGAGTTGAAGCGCCCCGGTTGTGGTGGCTCGCTCCCCAACTTTTATTGCTCACGGGATCCCTATCGGGCCCATGAGCATGAGCTTAAAATCCGCCATCCGGGCGGATTTTGAGCACCCGGCACCTGCGAGCGCCGCGCACCCGGCGGCGCCCTCCGGTGCGCTCCAAATCGCTCCCGTTGGCCGCGATTTGCTAACGCCATCCGGGCGTTAGCTAGCCGTCATTGCTCACAGCCCGCCCCGGCTGTGAGCAATGACGGCTAGTCATAGAAATTTCTCAGCGGTATCTAAGATGGTGCGTTCTCAAATGGTCGTTCTCAAATGGTGGCAGGCAACTCAGCAGGGTCGTTTGGAGCAGCGAGTGACTGGAGATGGCAAAGGCCCCCCCCACACACACAGTCCTTCAGCGCCGCAGGTGTGCTCTTCCCGACTTCCGGAGCGCGGATCGGTCTCGTACCTGTACCGTGAGTGCTCCGATTCTCACGACGACTGCTCTTTAGTCACCGCCATAAATACCTCCCCAACACCAAATCCCCACTTGCTCGCCCAGGCCCGGTTGAGAACGACGCCGTCGCTTTTAAGAAACATCCAATCGTCAAAGGTAAGCGTCCAGATGCTATCTCCAATCTTTTGCTTAAGCTTGTAACTCCAGCGAATGGCACTTCCGTAAGCCTCAATTGTTCCAACTCCAACGAGATCGGCTGTGCGCACCTCATAGAGATGGTCGGATATTTTCTTTATCTCAAAGACGCGTTCGGAGTTCTCGCCGCTCTCATAGCGGAACTGCTCTTTGAGAGTGAGGACCTGTCCATCCCACGTTCCATCGAGCAGAACTTCAAAGTGAGCCTGGGCGTTATTGAATCGGTCGAAGAACACGCCGCGCCCTTTTGTCTTACCTGCGAAGTACTCTTCCGGTGCGAAGCGTGGCGTGGAGCTGGCGAAGTCTTGGGGCTGCATCGAGGAGCAGCCGATGGCGACAGCCGCGACTGCCAGAAAACCCAATCGGGCCAGGGCCCCAAAAATTTTTCTCATCTTCCGCTCCTTGCGTGGTAGGTTAAATACGACATCGAGCGGGCGCTATTCTCCTTCGCTCATTGCTCGACGATAATGTCACGAAAGGCAGGGAGGAATAGGCTCATGCTTCGATTTAGCATCTTTTTGTTAGTTTTTTTCTTGGCCGCTCCCCCTCGAACGCTCGCGGGTGACTTGCTGCGCGAAGAGCTGCGCGTGTGTAAGGGCGAGACTTGTTTCTTACGCAGCTCGGACGTAGCGCCCCTTACGCTCTCCGGCATAGCCCATTTTAGATACTGGGGGTTCAGGGTGTACTCCGCGGCGCTTTATACGGCTCCAGGGCGCGCGGTCTCGCTTGGGGATGTTGGAGTCGCCGAGATGGAACTCAGGCTTACCTACTACCGCGAGCTAACGCCAAAAGACTTTATCTCCAGTGGAGAGTCGCTCATGAAAGACAATCCCGAGGTCGCATTTAACGAGATTCGCGAGCAATCGAACCAGATGAATGCGCTCTACAAAAAAGTGGAGCGCGGAGACACCTATTCAATTCACTTCAAACCTGGAGTAGGCACGGCGCTATTGCTTAATGGAGCGCTGCTTGGGGTCGTCCCGGGGGATGCATTCGGAAAAGCGTATCTTGGAGTCTGGCTTTCCACGTCGAGCATTAGTGAAAACTTTACGAAAGATTTGCTGGACTCAGATCGGATTGCGTTCAAGAGCGCCTCGCGGGCTAGCTGACGGCCAGTTTAGCTGAGCTGGTGCGTGGAAAATTACGCAGTAGTCGGCTCGGCGGCAGGACCCTTCTTCTTGGACTTCGCGCTCTTGGTGGCCTTTGCAGCAACAGTCTCTTTGGGAGCTTTAGGCTCCTTCTTAGTTGCTGCCTTCTTAGTTGCTGCCTTCTTCGGCGCAGGCTTCTTGGCTGCCCTCTTATTGGGAGCTCCCCTCTTTGCCCCGCGTTTTTTCGGCGCTGTGGCCGCACGTTGATCAATAAGCTGTACTGCTTCGGGAAGAGAAAGCGCCTCGGGCAGAACTCCGCGCGGCAGCGAGGCGTTCGTAGTGCCGTCCGTCACGTAGGGACCGTAGCGGCCGTCTTTAATTACAATCGGGGCTTCGGTTGATGGATGCTTCCCGAGATCTTTAAGGATCTTTGGCTGAGCCGCAGTACGTCCTCCGCGGCGGCGCGGGGATTTTAGGATTTCAACGGCCTGTTCAACCGTTACCTCAATGAGGGATGGCCCTCCGGCAGGGATACTGCGCGTTTCACTGCCACACTTGATGTAAGGACCAAAGCGTCCATTCGCTACAATGATATCTTCGTTGTTCTCGGGGTGCTTGCCGATGCTTTTCGGGTACTCAAGAAGCTTGAGCGCAAGCTCAAGCGTAAGTGCCGAAGGTTCCATGCCGGGAAGGAGAGATGCCATTTTGGGCCTGTCTTCTCCTTCAACCTGCTCTCCAAGTTGAATGTACGGTCCGAATCTGCCTTTTTTAAGATAGACCTTCTGGCCTGTCTGGGGATGTTCGCCAAGTTTGTCAGGTCCCTTGGCGGCATCGGCGAGCATCTGCAGCGCTCGCTCCATCGTCATCTCATCGGGGCAAAGATCGTCGGCAAGACTTGCTCGCTGAGTCCCGTCGGAAAGGAAGGGCCCGAAGCGTCCGACTCGAATCTCTAAATTTCTGCCGTCAGCTGCCGTTCCGAGCGGGATACCGTTTATCAGGCGAGGGTCAATGAGCTCTTCGCCTTGAGCGATAAGCTTTAGAAGACCTGGATGGCCATTTCCAAAATAGAAGTGCTGCAGATACTTAATATTGTGGGCTTCTCCGCGCGAGATAGCATCAAGGTCATCTTCGAGCCTAGCGGTAAACTCGTAGTCGATAATGTCCTTAAAGTACTGCTCGAGGAGCTGCGTGAGCGCCATCGCCAAGTAGGTGGGTACAAGGGCGGTTCCCTTCTTAAAGGCGTACGAACGACTGAGCACCACGTCCACGATAGTTGCCCAGGTACTCGGGCGCCCGATGCCGAGGCGTTCAAGTTCCTTAATGAGACTTCCTTCGGTGAAACGAGCTGCGGGCTGAGTTTCATGGGAGATTGCTTCGAGAGTCGATGTTTCGAGATTCTCTCCTACGCGGAGCTCAGGAAGAATGCGCTCCCTATCGGCCAGTTCCTGGTCGGGATCGTCCGATCCTTCAACATAGGCGCGCAGATATCCGGGAAACTCGATGGTGCTGCCGGTGGCGCGGAAGGATGCAACCCCCACCTTCACGTCCACACTCATGCGCTTTCCGCGCGCGTCGCTCATCTGTGAGGCAATCGTTCGCTTCCAGATAAGTTCGTAGAGTTTAAAGGCTTCGTCGCCGAAGCGCTCGCGCACACTCTGAAGGGTAGGGAAGTCTGCGCCGGCAGGACGAATAGCTTCATGCGCTTCTTGGGCGTTCTTAACTTTCGTCTTATAGATACGAGGCTCGGGATGCAGGAACTCCTTGCCGAAGTCTCTCGCAATAGTGGCGCGTGCAGCATCGAGCGCTTCTTTGGAAAGCGTTGTCGAGTCAGTACGCATGTAGGTGATAATTCCGTTTTCATACAAGAGCTGCGCCACTTGCATGGTGCGCCGGGCGGCAAAGCCAAGCTTACGGCTGCCTTCTTGCTGAAGGGTGCTGGTGGTGAAGGGCGGGTAGGGGCGAGTTGTATAGGGTTTTTCCTCTACGCTCGTAACCGTTGCCTTCTCAGCTAGTAGATCTTGTTTGAGCTTCTCTGCCGCAGGGCCTTCGAGGTGCACGACATCGGCCTTAGGATCGAGCTGGCCTGTCTCCGGGACGAAGTCTTTGCCCATCGCGACGCGCTTACCGTCGATATGAGTTAGCTCTGCTTCGAATCTATCGGGAGTCGCTCCTTTTTGGAGCTTTTTGAAGAGCGCTTTTAAATCCCAGTACTGGGAAAGCTTAAACTTGATACGGAGCCGCTCGCGCTCGACAAGGAGCCGCATCGCCACACTTTGCACTCGTCCAGCGCTAAGACGCGGGGCGACTTTTTTCCACAGCAGCGGGCTTAGCGAATAGCCGAAAAGGCGATCAATAATACGTCTTGTTTCTTGAGCCTTTACAAGATTTACATCGAGGTCGCGCGGGTTAGCGAGTGCTTCGGCGATAGCGTCTTTGGTGATTTCATGAAACACCATGCGCTTTACGGGTACTTTTGGATCGAGCACCTGTATTAAATGCCAACTAATGGATTCCCCTTCGCGGTCTTCATCGGTTGCGAGAAGGAGTTCGGGAGCGTCCTTGAGGGCTTTCTTTAGTTCAGCGACCCGCTTCTTCTTGTCATCGGGGACGATATAGAGCGGCTCAAAATTCTCATCTACCTTAATGCCAAGGCGCGCCCACTTCTCCTTCTTTACTGCTTCGGGAATCTCGGAGGCGTTATTTGGCAGATCGCGGATGTGGCCGTAGGAGGCCAGTACTTCGTACTTGCCGCTGAGGAATTTCTCAATCGTGCGAGCCTTCGTAGGGGACTCGACAATTACTAATGGTTTACCAGTTTTGGCCATGGCGCTTACGTTGGATAAGTAGCGGCGGATATTACAGATGTTGCCATGACATGCAAGGAAACGACGTTTCCCTAGAGCCTGTGCAGTTCCGCTTTTATGCTACGAGCGTGCCTCGCGGCTTGGTATCCTTAGTATTTCTGAGCCTTTGAGGCAAATTCCCTTCAAACTACCCTTGTTCTAAGCACACATGAGCAGCGTGGAGATATAACGAGCTAGGCTCTCCGCTGGGTATTAGATAGCGCTTGGTGGGGCATAAGATTCATCGCTGCTACCATCCCGGGGATATCTCACCGGGCCCTCTGTTCAATCTGGTGCTGGAATCTCCACATGACAACTTCGAAGCAACATATGCTGCCCCAAGTTATTTTAGTGATGGGAGTTGCCGGCTCAGGGAAGAGCACGGTCGGGGCTGCGCTCGCTAAGCAATTAGGGTGGCGTTTCCTTGAAGGGGACGAATTTCATCCTCCAGAGAATATAGCCAAGATTGCAAGTGGCCAGCCACTCACGGACCAAGATAGAGACCCCTGGCTCGATGCAATTCACGCAGCGATAGCAACTCATCTGCAGCTAGGGGGACCATGCGTTCTGGCCTGCTCGGCCCTAAAAGAGCGCTACCGAGAAATTTTGGCGAATGGGCTTTCTGTCTTCATTGTGCACCTCGTCATTTCTCTGGATCTTGCACGTAATAGAATAGAGTCGAGGATGGGGCACTTTTTCCCAACGGGGCTGATCGAGAGCCAGTTTCAGGCGCTCGAGAAACCGAGCCACGCACTCGAGATAGAGGCAACGCTTGCAGTTGAGCAGGCGGTGCGGAGTATAGAGGCGGCTCTTCGGCAACCTTACGGGACGTCGTAATATATTGATATCTATGTAGTAAATTGATCGAGAATCTCACCGGGAGTAAACGCTAGCCAAACTAAACCTGAGTTTGAGTAAGGGGCTTATCTCGTTGATAATGAGGACCCTATCCCCTTAAGGCCTTGTCGGGTTCCCGCTAGGCCTCGTTTCAGAGGTGTTTTTCGTGCTGAGTGCGTTCGGATGGTCCGAAGTTCTTACAATCCCTCGCTTGATCAAATTCCCGCAGGGAGAATTGCTCGTGCTCGCCTTTTTGCACCTCCACCTGGCATCAGGCGTCAAACCCCCCGCCATTCCCTGGGACCAGGGAGTGTGGACATGATCGAGCCGGGTGCCAAAACAACTGCAACAAAGGCAGCGCGCACTCTCGTTGTCCCCCGAGCGGAACTATCGGCCTTGGAGTGCGTGCAAGAAGGAAGGTTCGAGTACATTGAGCGCAATCTTCGGCCCAATGAATCTCTTGGTGCCATGTATAAACGCATTACTGGAGAGCCCCTCATTTTCACCATCGATGGTCCTGGAGCTACGGGAAAGGGCACTCTGGGGCCAATGCTTGCGCGCTTTCTAGGTGTTCCCTATTTCAGTTCGGGGATTACGTTTCGCGTACCGGCCTTAGTAGCAATGTTAGAGATCCCCGAGTTTCAAAAACTGGGGTGGATTGCTCGGCGGGAGATTCAAGACCTTCTCTCAGACAAGGAAGCTCTTAAAAGGGACTTTAAAGCATTAAAGCTAACTGTCGAACGAATGAGCAAAGGGGAGCTCAAGCTTCAAAATAAAGGTCGTGCAGAGAAAATTGAGCTGGTCACGGGAGAAGGTGAAACACGAGATGTTTCGGAAACAATTTCCAAATCTGAAAAGCGGAAGCTTGCCAAGCTTATAGCCGAGCTCGTTTCTGGTGCGCAGGTAAAAGTTATTAACGTTGATGGTACACAGCGCGTGATAGTTCACCGCGGAGAAATTCAGCGTGATGTAACCGACGAGGTCTACCTTGGCAAAGAGTTCTCGATGGGGGCTTCAATTATTGCTGAAGTCGGTATTTTTCGAAAGAAGCTTCTCCCTTTTCAGAGAAGTTTTGGGGATGAGATCGGGGGCGGAACTGACGGCAGAGATGCTGGATCGAAGATTTTCCCCCACGCAGTTATTAAATTTTATTTTGGCGGTGCGCCCGAGGCGCGCGCTGTGTGGCGCCTTAACCAACGGCTTAAGAAGGAAGGGCGAGAGAAGGAGATTCCCACGCACCTCCCGACCCCTAAGAACGACGAGGAATTAAAAGCCACGTTAGCTCATGTCAGTGCCTATATTGATGAGTTCTACGCAGAAGCTGAAGCGATAGAAAGTCGTGATCGGCATGATCGTACTCGCGAGCACTCGCCCCTGCGTGAACCCAAGGATGCGATTCGATTCTTTCCGGCCCTCTATGTAGACGATGAGGGAAACCCGTGCCAGCCTGGCGACAGGCCAAGCGGAATTAATTGTCTATCTGAGGAAGAAAGTTTTAAGGTAATCCGGACCATGGCGCTTGAGCGTCTCGAGGCGCTGTTACGTGCACGCGCATTGCAGCACTGACCTTTATTGCACACGGGATCCCTATCGGGCCCATGAGCATGAGCTTAAAATCCTCCATCCGGGCGGATTTTAAGCACCCGGCACCTGCGAGCGCCGCGCACACGGCGTCGCCCTCCGGTGCGCTCCAAATCACTCCCTGGTGTCGCGATTTGCTAACCCCATCCGGGCGTTAGCTAGCCGTCATTGCCCACAGTGAGCAATGACGGCTAATGTCCTGAGTTGGAAGTTCATTGAAGCATCTTTCTCGCTGTTCTCGCTGAACTCATTGTGTAATTTTCTGGACCGCAAAGGATGCTACGGACGCAAAGAGCCCACTATCAAACAGCTTCCGCGCTCTTAAAGCGCTTCAGGTGTACCGCGAGGACCGACACGGCATTGGCAGTCATCCCCGGAATCTTCATGGCCTGACCAAGGGAATAGGGCCGAAAAGCAGCGAGTTTCTGACGGTGCTCAATTCTTAGACTTGGCAGATCGTCATACTTAAAATTGGCTGGGATAACTTGATCCTCAAGCTTTCTAAGCCGGGCAATCTCTTCCTCTTGGCGCTTGAGGTACCCGCTAAACTTAAGCTCAGTGTTGACCACTGTTACGAGCGGTGCCGGGAACTGCTCGGGCGCAGGCGAGTCATTTTCAGAGAACTTAGCAAGGATTTGATCGAGGCTAAGTTCTGGTCGCCGCACCAGTGTGCCAGCAACCACGCTGTCTCTAAGGACTACGCTGCCAAGGCTCGTGAGCCATTCATTTACGTCTGCCGTTGGCTTTACGCGAAACGTTTCAGCCCAAGACTTAAGTCGGCTTTTCTGTTCTTCGCCTTCAGAGAATCTGCGCCACTGCTCCTCTCCAACGAGCCCAAGCGAACGCCCAAGCGCGGTAAGCCGGGAGCCGGCGTTGTCCTCGCGCAGAATTAGGCGATACTCAGCACGCGAGGTGAACATGCGATAAGGCTCCTCGACGCCATTGGTGGTGAGGTCATCGATCATCACGCCGAGATATCCTTGGCCGCGGCTTACAATAAAAGGAGCCTTCCCCAGAAGACTTAGAGCTGCATTGGTGCCAGCAATCAGTCCCTGGCCAGCAGCTTCCTCGTACCCCGAGGTGCCGTTTATCTGACCGGCGAGGAATAGCCCTTGGACGGACTTCGTCTCCAAAGTTGGCCGCAGGTTCCTAGGATCTACGAAGTCATACTCAACGGCGTAGCCCATTTTTATGATTTCGCAGTTTTCGAGTCCTGGAATCATGCGCACGAATGAGTCTTGGATGTCGGCCGGAAGACTCGTAGAGATGCCATTCGGGTAGACGATGTCCGATTCAATTCCTTCGGGCTCTAGGAATATTTGGTGCCTGTTCTTGTCGGCGAATCGGTAGACCTTGTCTTCAAGGGAGGGGCAATAGCGCGGACCCCCCGAGGTGATTTGCCCATTGAACATCGGGCTTCGCTCTCGGTTGCTTCGTATAAGATCGTGTACCTGCTCATTGGTATAGGTCACCCAACAGGAGATCTGCTTTTGGGTGATGGAGTCGGTGAGAATGGAGAAGGGGCGAGGAGGGCTATCCCCTGGCTGTTCACTGAGTCCAGAGAAATTGATACTCGATTTTCGGATGCGGGGTGGGGTGCCCGTCTTGAGGCGGCCAAGTGTAAAGCCCAGGTTCTTAAGGGAGTCGCTCAAGGAATTTGAGGGGGCATCTCCATGCCTGCCCCCCGGAGTTTGGCTCTCCCCGGTGTGCATTAAGCCACGGAGGAAGGTTCCCGTGGTGAGAACTACACAGTCAGCGGCGATTTTTGAGCCATCGGCGAGCGCGATCCCCGTAACTTGGCTGCTCGCCCCGCTGCTAGAGTTGCTGCTGCTCGGGCTCGTGGCGCTAAGAATAGAGGAAACTTCGCCCTCAACGATGGTAAGATTTGGAACCTCTTCAACCAGAGAGAGGACTTTAGCCTTGTAGAGATCTCGGTCGGCCTGGGCCCGTGAGGCCTGAACTGCCGGGCCCTTGCTCTCGTTGAGGGTTCTAAACTGGATTCCAGTGGCATCGATAGCGCGCCCCATCAGGCCGCCCAGGGCGTCGACTTCCTTTACGAGGTGTCCCTTTCCAAGCCCACCAATGGCGGGATTGCAGGACATTTGCCCAACTCCACTACGCTTAAGAGTTACAAGGGTGGTGCGGATTCCAAGCCGTGCAGCAGCGGCCGCAGCTTCTACACCGGCATGACCAGCTCCAATTACGACCAAATGCCCAGTTTGGCCCGAATGCCCAGTTAGGACGGAATGTTTGCCTAGGAGAGACATCGTTAAGCCAGTTAATGTTGACTGTTTACAGATCGTTAATTTATAACGTCTTGTTATTACTGCTAAAAATAAATAGAAGAACGATAAATTTAACTATATGAAACCAGTCGTTCCGGTAGAAATGGTGTAACTTCCTAATTCGCCTACTTTTTATAGAACGGATTAGAACCTAAAGCGTTTTATTATTCAAGCACTTCCGCGCGCCCTCTGAAGCAAGGGCTCCATCCAACGTGACAGGTGTTCAGTAAGAATCTGGTTTTGGGTACGCTTCCTGTCCCTGTACGGGGAGTTGTTGTTTAGGCGAATTGAATGATGAGAGCGGCGGTCAACGCTAGCGCTGCATCGGCAGTGGCTAGAGAGGTAGGGTATGCTCCAGTGCGGGCGAGCCGTGCCTTGGGCTTGAGCCTGGCCCCTTCATCCCTAGACCGGGTGCTCGTTGGACTGCTTGTCGTCCTCCTGCTGGCCTCGGTGGTGATGGCCAAGCGGAGTTCCAAGGACCTTGATAAACGCTTTCCCCATCTCCCCACCCAAGAGGTAGCGCGCCAAGTTGATATTCACCTCCCCTCCGCCGAATTGCCCTCAGAGCGCGCTGTTCTTGCCAGCCTCATTTCCGACATTATTGGGAAGGTAGGTGGTAAGCTCGAAGACCAGGAACGCGAATCCCTCGCGGTCATGATAGT
>Ga0105049_10011331_pt1 | contig 10212 bp, 5 predicted proteins | sample MAT06_FD_78087 | JGI IMG/M metagenome (GOLD analysis project Ga0105049, IMG submission 78087) | Freshwater microbial communities from Lake Fryxell liftoff mats and glacier meltwater in Antarctica - MAT-06 | ecosystem: Environmental > Aquatic > Freshwater > Ice > Liftoff microbial mat | place... | reverse complement strand
GATCGTCAGGATGCTGGGCGAGCCGTAGGGTGCGGCGGACACCGGGCCGATGGCCCTGGACCCCACCAGCGCCCCCTCCCCGGCGCGGCCCTCGGTCTGGCCGGCCCACGGAGGGCTCACGGGATGCCCGGGCAGGAACGGCGCGAGGTGCGTCGCGACGCCGATGGGCCCCATGCCGGGGCCGCCGCCCCCGTGGGGGATGCCGACGGTCTTGTGCAGGTTGAGGTGGCAGACGTCGGCGCCGATGCGGCCGGGCGAGGTGAGGCCGACTTGGGCGTTCATGTTGGCGCCGTCCATGTAAACCTGGCCGCCGGCCTCGTGGATGACGGCGCAGATTTCTTGTATCGTGGTTTCAAATACGCCGTGGGTGGACGGATAGGTGATCATTAACGCGGCGAGGTTTTCGGCGTGGGCGGCGGTCTTGGCGCGGAGATCGGTGACGTCAATGTTGCCCGAGGTGTCGCAGGCGACCGGGACTACGGTGTAGCCGCACATGACGGCGCTGGCGGGGTTGGTGCCGTGGGCGCTGGTCGGGATGAGGCAGATGGTGCGATGGCCATGGCCGCGTGCTTCCTGGTAGCCGCGGATGGCGAGCAGGCCGGCGTATTCGCCCTGGGAGCCGGCGTTGGGCTGGAGAGAGACGGCGGGGAACCCGGTGATTTCGCAAAGCCACGTCTCCAGCTCGCGCACGAGGCGGGCGTAGCCGCGCGTCTGGGCGACGGGGGCGAAGGGATGCAACTTGGAGAATTCCGGCCACGATACGGGAAACATCTCGGAGGCTGCGTTGAGCTTCATGGTGCAGGAGCCCAGCGCGATCATCGAATGGCAGAGCGAGAGATCGCGGGCTTCGAGGCGTTTGATGTAACGGAGAAGCTCGTGCTCGGTGTGGTAGGAGTTGAATACCTTGGCGGTCAGATAAGTGCCCTGGCGAGAGAGCGCGCCGAAAGATTGACCAATGTCCAATGACCCGGGCCCAACGGTATCGGAGGGGAGGAGCTCGGCGGACTCGCTGAAACAGGCGAGCACGGTGTGCACCTCGTCGAGCGTGGCGGCTTCGTCGAGCGAGAGCGCGACGGTGGTGTCGTCCACGGGCCGGAGGTTGATCTTGCGGGCGTCGGCGGAGGACAGCACGCGGGCGGCCGATACATTGCCGATGGTGAGGGTGTCAAATACCGGGGAAACGTTAACCGTGGCGCCGGCGCGGCGGAGGGCGGCGGCGAGCAGCGTGGTTAAAGTATGGATACGGATGGCTATGCGGCGCAGGCCGGCGGGACCGTGGTAAACCGCATACATCGAGGCCATGACGGCGAGCAGGACCTGGGCGGTGCAGATATTGGACGTGGCCTTGTCGCGTCGGATGTGTTGCTCGCGGGTGCCGAGGGAGAGGCGGAGGGCGGGGCGGCCTTGGGCGTCGCGGGAGACGCCTACGAGGCGGCCGGGCATCTGGCGCTTGAGGGCGTCGCGGGTGGCGAAGAAGGCGGCGTGAGGACCGCCGAAGCCGAGGGGCACGCCGAAGCGCTGGGCGGAGCCTACGGCGACATCGGCGCCGAACTCGCCGGGCGGACGCAGCAGGGTGAGCGCGAGCAAGTCGGTGGCGACGACGCAGAGCGCGCCGGCGGCATGGGCGCGCTCGAAGAGCGAGGCGAAATCGTGGATGTCGCCGGTGGTGTCGGGGTATTGCACGAGCAGGCCGAAGAGACCCGGGATGGCGGCGGGGTCGAGGGCGAGGTGGTCGCCGACGAGCACGGCGACGCCGAGGGGCTCGGCCCGGGTTTGCACGAGGGCGATGGTTTGCGGGTGGCAACGGGCGGAGACGAAGAAGGTGCCGCCCTCGGCGTCCTTGACCCGGTGACAGAGCATCATGGCCTCGGCGGCGGAGGTGGCCTCGTCGAGGAGGGAGGCGTTGGCGATGTCGAGCCCGGTGAGATCGGTGACAACCGTCTGGAAGTTGAGCATCGCCTCGAGACGGCCCTGGGCAATCTCGGCCTGGTAAGGCGTGTAGGAGGTGTACCAGCCTGGGTTTTCAAAAATGGCGCGCTGGATAACTGGCGGGGTGAGGGTATCGTGGTAGCCGGTGCCGATAAAGTTGCGGTAAACCTTGTTGAGTGAGGCTATCTCGCGGAGTTCGGCGAGGGCGGCGGATTCGCCGAGCGCGGCGGGGAGATTCAAGGGCGCGGCGAGACGAATGGCGGGCGGCACGGCGGCGTCCACCAGGGCGTCGAGCGACGCGTAGCCAAGGGTGTTCAGCATGGCCGCCCGCTCGGTCGCGGAGGGGGCGTTATGGCGCGGGATGAAGGCATCGGTCGGCGCGAGCAAGTCGTCGAGCGAAGCGTTGGCGGAGGAGGACGCGGTAGCGGCGGAAGAAGCCATGGTGAGGCGACATGTTGAGAGCGAATAAGGGTCGTGCAACCGGTTTGTGCAGAGATGCACGAATAGAAAGCGGAGCGGGTTTGCGGTATAAGAATTTGGCGACAAATCTGAGTGCCTATGACGCTTGCCGAACGCGCCGCCTACGTGGATGAACGCCTTAAAAAACTTTACCCGGAAACACCGGTGCCGCTGGACCATACGAGCGCTTATACCCTGTTGCTTGCGGTGCTGCTCTCCGCGCAGTGCACGGATAAACGCGTAAATCTCCAGACCCCGGGGCTCTTTGCCAAAGCAAACACGCCGCAGAAAATGGTGCGGCTCACGGTGGCGGAAATTGACGCGCATGTGCGCCCCTGCGGACTGGCCCCGCGCAAGGCGCAGGCGATTCGGAGGCTATCGGAGTTGTTAATTGAAAAACACGGCGGCGAAGTGCCGAGGAGTTTTGCGGAGCTGGAGGAGCTGCCCGGGGTGGGGCACAAGACGGCGTCGGTGGTGATGGCGCAGGCCTTTGGCGTGGCGGCCTTTCCGGTGGACACCCACATCCACCGGTTGGCGCAGCGGTGGAAACTCACGCCATTCGGCGCGAACGTGGAGCGCACGGAGCGGGATTTGAAGCGGCACTTTCCGGAGGCGCATTGGAACGCGTTGCATCTGCGGATCATTTTTTACGGGCGCGAATACTGCTCGGCGCGAGGCTGCGATGGAACGGTGTGCCCGCTCTGCCGCGAGCTTTTCCCCGAGCGCAAACGGGCGGTGCGGGTTGTGAGGGCGTGACCAGGTGAAATAAGGCGGCGGGAAAAATCGCCCTTGATTAGCGGCGGAGGCGGGGGCAAGTTCGCCATTCCCCGATAGCCGGACGCCTAGCTCAGTTGGTTAGAGCACATCCTTCACACGGATGGGGTCACAGGTTCGAGTCCTGTGGCGTCCACCATTTTGAATATAAAGCGGTTGGGAAATTTTATTTATCAATGGCAACGGCCTCTGGTAACAAATGCCCCGATGTATTTTCATGTGTTTGGCGTTTTAAGCCAGTAACCCTCCACGCTGTCACCGTCAGTCTCTCTTTAGACTTTTCCATCGCCAACCCGCCCCGCCGTTTCTTCAACCTGCGTGTCACCGTGGCCTGATCGTCTGCTCCAGTCGCAAGCCTGGCATTCGCAAAAAACAGGCGGGCGCACCATTTCTGCACGGCTTGAACCAATAAAAATATATGATTGATTTCCGTCATATAATTCCAGAGTGTGTTTCAACCCGAGAATGAAAGTAGCCCGACACATCGTTGACGCCCGCCGCGAAAAATTGGCGAAATTACTCGAGCGACACCGCTACCTCTCCGTTCCGGAATTATGTGCGCAGCTGGGTATCTCGGAAGCCACTGCACGGCGGGATTTGGAGGCCCTTTCCAAAGATGATCGTATCCTCCGCACCCATGGCGGTGCGCTCCCGGAACTGGAGAAAAAATTCACCCCGCTTCAGGACCGCACTAATCTGGCGCGTAAGGCCAAGGAGCGGATCGCAATGGCTGCGCTGAAATTTGTCCGCGAAGGTGGGACTTATTATCTGGACGGCGGCACCACCACGCTCGCCTTGGCCCGGCTACTCTGCGTCCGCCCGCTTGGCGCATTTACCATTCTTACCAACAATCTCGCGGCCGCGGATCTATTGTCCCAAGTAGAGGAGTTTAACGTGCGGCTGCTTGGTGGTCGCTGGCTTCACCGCCAGGCCATGCTGGTCGGCAAGGAGGCCACGCACGCTCTTAGAACCTGGAAAATTGACGGCGCCTTCTTCTCCGCCGAAGGCATGAATACGGCGGGCGTCTGGAACACGAACCCGGAGGTCATCGCACTCCAGCACGCGATTCAGGAAAAGGCCGCGCAGGTCTGGTTTTGCTTGGATGCGACCAAGCTCGGTCTGACCACTCCCCATTTGCTCAAGCCTTGGAGCGATGTGCCCACGCTCATCACCGACGCCAATCCTGCGCAACTGAGCGCGGCGAAAATTAAACTTCGTCCCAAAGCCCTTGTTTCGGTTTAAATCCACCTCCTTTCCCCCCATGCCAAAAAACTCAAAAACCATCCTGCTCGTCGCCAATGGCGACCTGCGTCATTCCGCCAACGAAGTCTGTTGGCCCGCTCAACAAGCGATGGAGCTCACGCTCTCCGCCGCCGTCGCCAAACTGGGCTACAAACTCGTCCGCGCGCACGCCTATAAACCCGACGTCAAACACGGCTTCATCAGCTCCCAAAAGGAGGGCATGGAGGTGTTCGCCAAGATCGATCCCAAGACGCCGATCATTGTCGCCGAGGCGGTCTGGCAATACTCCCATCACCTCCTGCCCGGGCTCATTTCCCATCAGTCCCCCATCCTGACCGTCGCCAACTGGAGCGGCACCTGGCCCGGCCTCGTCGGCATGCTCAACTTGAACGGCTCCCTCACCAAGGCCGGGGTAAAATACTCCACCCTTTGGAGCGCCGATTTCTCCGACAAGTATTTCCTCGACGGTCTGGCCGGCTGGCTGAAGTCCGGAGTGACGAAGCATAAGACCGCCCACGTAAAATCCCTCGCCAAGTCCGCAGTGCCGGCCAAAGCCAAGGCGCTCGCCAAAAAACTCGCCACTGATCTGCGCGTTAAAAAGTCCATCATGGGCATCTTCGATGAGGGCTGCATGGGCATGTATAACGCCATCATCCCCGACGAGCTCCTCTTCCAAACCGGTGTCTATAAAGAGCGTCTCTCCCAATCCGCTCTTTATTACGGCGCCACCCAGGTGAGCGAGGAGGACGCCGTCGCCGTTTACCGTTGGTTGCTCAAAAAGGGCATGAAGTTCCACCTCGGCACCGACGAGGCCACCGAGCTGACCGAGGCGCAGATTCTCTGGCAGTGCAAAACCTACGTCGCCGCCCTCCGCATCGCCGATGACTTCGGCTGCGAGAGCATCGGCATCCAGTATCAACAAGGCCTCAAGGACTTGCTCCCCGCCAGCGATCTGGTCGAGGGCATCCTGAATAACTCGGATCGTCCTCCGGTCAAAAATGCCGCCGGCAAAATCATCCGCGACGGCCAGCCGCTCACGCATTTCAACGAGGTTGACGAATGCGCCGGTCTCGACGGCGTGTTCACCAATCGCGTGCACTCCGCCCTCGGCCAGCCGGTGGAAAATACCCTGCACGACCTTCGCTGGGGAGATTGGGACCACAGCAAAACAACTACCGACTACGTCTGGGTTTTCCTCATCTCCGGCAGCGCCCCCCCCGCCCACCACATTGACGGCTACAAGGGCACCGATTCCCTTCGCCAGCCCGCGATGTATTTCCGCCTCGGCGGCGGCACCGTCCGCGGCATCGCCAAGCCGGGCGAAATCGTCTGGAGCCGCATCTTCGTGGAAAACGGCAAACTCAAGATGGATCTCGGCCGTGCCAAGGTCATCACCCTGCCCAAGGCGGAAACCGAGCGTCGCTGGAAGGAAACCACGGTGCAGTGGCCCATCATGCACGCCGTGACTTACGGCGTATCGCGCGACCAGATGATGGCGCGCCACAAGGCCAACCACATCCAGGTTGCCTACGCCAATAGCGCGAAGGACGCCGATCTCGCCCTCTATACCAAGGCCGCCCTCGCCGCCGAACTCGGCCTCGAGGTTTTCCTCTGCGGCACGAAGGCAGACGGTTCCACCTTCTAAAATCCCTCAGATCGGACCGATCAGTTTAATACGACTAATCGGTCCGGTTTTTTTTATTTCGCACAACTCTCGCCCACCGCCCGCATGTCCTCTCTCGACGCCCTCCTTTCACTCTCCCATCAGCTCGGCCGCGAAGAGCGCCGTCTCGCCATCCTCGGCGAAGGTAACACGTCCATGCGCCACGACGCCGAGACGTTTACGGTCAAGGCTTCCGGCTCCAATCTCGCCACGCTCGCGGTCGGCGGCACCGCGACCTGTCGTTTTGATAAACTCATCCCGCTGCTCGCCGCCGAGAGCATGGGCGACGCCGCCGTGGACGAGGCCCTCTTCGCCGCGCGCGTCTCCACCGAGATGAAGAAGCCCTCCGTCGAGGCCATTTTTCACGCTTACTTGCTCACCTTGCCCGGCGTGAACTTCGTCGGCCACACCCACCCAATCGCGGTCAATGCTTTGCTCTGCTCGAAACACGCCCGCACCTTTGCCACCCGTCGTCTCTTCCCCGACGAGATCGTGTGCTGCGGCGTCGAGAGCGTTTTCGTTCCCTACACCGATCCAGGATTAAAACTATCCCAAGCGATCAAGTCATCCGTCGAAGATTATATCAAACGCGTCTCGCGTCCGCCACGTGTAATCCTTCTCGAGAACCACGGCCTCATCGGCCTCGGTGCCACGCCTGAGGCCGTCCTCGCCGCCACGCTCATGGCGGTGAAAGCCGCCGAGATCTTCGCCGGCGCCGCGTTCCTCTCCGGTGGCGAACCACAGTTCCTTACCGCCGCCCAGGTTGAGCGCATAGCCGGTCGCCCGGACGAGCACTACCGCCAAAAGGCGCTCGGCCTTTAACCCATGCGCCCTTTGCCGCCCTACCTCAAACCGCCCGGCCATTGGTTACATCCGTTATCCCTTCGTCCTGCTTTAATGTAGTGCGAGCCCCGCCCGCCATGGCCCCATCATCCTCACGTAAGTCCAGCTCAGTCTCCGCCGCCGCGTCCTTCGCCGCCGCCCGTGCCGCCTATGCCGACCTCGGCGTCAATGTCGAAGCCGCACTCGCTACTTTGGCCGCCACACCTATTTCTCTCCACTGCTGGCAAGGCGACGATGTCGGCGGCTTCGAGAAACCCAATGCCGCCCTGTCCGGCGGCGGCATTCAAGCCACCGGCAACTACCCCGGCAAGGCCCGCACGATTGATCAGCTCCGTCAGGACTTGGAGCTCGTATTCAAGCTCCTGCCCGGCCGCCATCGTCTCAATCTCCACGCCATTTACGCCGACTTCGCCGGCAAGCCCGTGGACCGCGACGCTATCGAGCCGAAGCACTTCGCCTCCTGGGCCGACTGGGCCATCGCCACCGGCCTTCATGGTGTTGATTTCAACCCTTCCAACTTCTCCCACCCGCTCTCGACCGACGGCACGCTGACGCATCCCGACCAAAAGATCCGCCAGTTCTGGATCGCCCATTGCGCCGCCTCCCGCCGCATCGGAGCGTGGTTCGGCAAAAAGCTGGGCTCTCGCACCGTCACCAACATCTGGATACCCGACGGCTCCAAGGACACCCCCTTTGATCGCTCCGGCCCGCGCGAGCGCCTCGCCGCTTCGCTCGATCAGGTTTTCGCCGAGAAACTTTCGCCCAAGCACCACCTCGACGCCGTCGAGTCCAAGCTCTTCGGCATCGGCGCCGAGTCCTACACCGCCGGCTCGCACGAGTTCTACCTCGGCTACGCCATCAAGCGCGGCAACCTCGCCTACTGCCTCGACGCCGGCCACTTCCATCCCACCGAATCCCTCGCGGACAAGATTTCTTCCGTCCTTCAATTCACCCCCGCGCTGCTCCTACATGTGCGACGCGGCGTGCGTTGGGACAGCGACTACGTCGTCACCTGCGACGATTTTACCCGCGCTATCTTCGAGGAGTTGGTGCGCGGCGGTTTGCTCGGTCGCACCGCCATCGGCCTTGATTACTTCGACGCCTCAATCAATCGCCTCGCCGCCTGGGTCATCGGCACCCGCGCCGCCCAAAAAGCACTGCTCACCGCCTTGCTCGAACCTGCCGCCCGCCTCCGCGCCGCCGAGCTGGCTGGCGACAACTCGCTACGCCTCGCCCTTTTCGAGGAAGCCCGCGCCTTGCCGCTCGGTCTCATCTGGGACGAGTTCTGCCGCCGCCACGATGTCCCTGTCGGCCTCGCCTTTATGGACGAGATAAAAACCCACGAGCGCACCGTGCTCTCCCGTCGCTAAATCACCTTCCTCGTTTCCTACCATGCCTACCAACTCCTACAGCTACGTTAACTTCCGCTGGGACGACGCCAAAGCCGCCGCCCTCGATCCCGTTGCCCGCCTGGTCTATCGTTCCAACCTGCTCGGCTCCGATCAGCGCATCACCAACACCGGCGGTGGCAACACCTCGTCTAAACTCGCTGATCGCGATCCCATCACTGGTCAGCCGGTCGAGGTTTTGTGGGTCAAAGGTTCCGGTGGCGACCTTCGCACCGCCGGCCGCGAGTTCTTCTCTTCGCTCTACCAAGAAAAACTCCACGCCCTCCAAGGCGTTTACAACGCCCGCGCCGACAAAGGCCTCAAAGCCCCCGCCGAGGACGACATGGTCGGCATGCAAGCCCACGCCACCTTCAACCTCAATCCCCGCGCCTCCTCCATAGATACCCCCCTGCATAGTTTCCTGCCGGGCAAGTTCGTGGATCACATGCACCCGAACGCGATCATCGCCATCGCCGCCTCGGCAAAATGCGAGAAACTCACCCAGGAAATCTTCGGCGGCGAAATGGCCTATGTGCCTTGGATGCGGCCGGGTTTCGAGCTCGGTCTCGCCATGCAGAAAATCTCCAAGGAGCAGCCCAACGTAAAATCCATCATGATGGGCCAGCACGGCTTCATCTCTTGGGCCGACGACGAGAAGGCTTGCTACACCTGGACCCTCGATCTCATCGAAAAAGCCTCCGCCTACATCGAGGCGAAATACCAGGCCAAGGGCGGCGACGCCAAGGCCTTCGGCGGCCAGAAATTCCAGACTCTCGCCGAGGCCCAGCGCCGCGCCACCTTTGCTGAAATTCTCCCTTGGTTGCGTGGTCAGGTTTCCCAGCAAAAGCGCTTCATCGGCACCATCCAGGACGACGAAAAGATCCTTCGCTTCGTCAACTCGAACGATGCCGTCACCCTCGCCGCACTCGGCACCAGTTGCCCCGACCACTTTCTGCGCACCAAGATCAAGCCTCTCTACGTGTGCTGGGATCCGCAGTGCGAGGACATCGCCTCGCTCAAGAAGAAACTCGCCACCGGCCTTGATCTCTATCGCAAGGACTACGCCGCCTACTACGAGAAATCCAAGCACGCCGACTCGCCCGCCGTCCGCGACCCGAACCCCACCGTGGTGCTCATTCCCGGCCTCGGCATGATCGCTTGGGGCAAGGACAAATCCGAGTCCCGCGTCACCGCCGAGTTCTACAACTGCGCCGTCGAGGTCATGCGCGGGGCCGAGGCCATTGATCGCTATATTTCTCTGCCGCAGCAGGAGGCTTTCGACATCGAGTATTGGCTCCTTGAAGAGGCCAAACTCAAGCGCATGCCCGCCGAGAAGGAGCTCGCCCGCCAGGTCATCATCGTCATCGGCGCCGGTTCCGGTATCGGCAAGGAAACCGCCCACCGCCTCGCCCGCGAAGGCGCCCACATCGTGTGCGTTGACCTCAACGCCGCCGCCGCCGAAGCCACCGCCAAGGAGATCACCGACAAGTTCGGTCTCGGCATCGGCGTCGCCGGCTCCGGCATCTCAAACTGTGGCGTCGCCATCGGTCTCGCCGCCAACATCACCGACCGCGCCAGCATCCGCGCCATGCTCGATCAAGTCGCGCTCGCTTACGGCGGCTTCGACTCCATCTGCGTCACCGCCGGCATCTTCGTGCCGAGTGATACCTCCGGCCACATCCCCGACGATAAGTGGGCGCTGACTTTTAACATTAACGTCACCGGCAGCTACTTCGTCGCCGACGAGGCCTTCAAGACCTGGAAACAGCAGGGCCTGCGCGGCAACCTCGTGCTTACCACCTCGGCCAACGCCGCCGTGGCCAAGAAGGGTTCGCTCGCCTACGACACTTCCAAGGCCGCCGCCAACCACCTCGTGCGTGAGCTTGCCATCGAGCTTTCCCCACTGGTCCGCGT
>Ga0105049_10011330_pt1 | contig 10212 bp, 8 predicted proteins | sample MAT06_FD_78087 | JGI IMG/M metagenome (GOLD analysis project Ga0105049, IMG submission 78087) | Freshwater microbial communities from Lake Fryxell liftoff mats and glacier meltwater in Antarctica - MAT-06 | ecosystem: Environmental > Aquatic > Freshwater > Ice > Liftoff microbial mat | place... | reverse complement strand
TTAATCGTTCACCGCAGAGTTCGGAACTGGTGAGGCATTCCGAAGTGCCTATGTATTCGCCTCTAACGTAGCCCTTGCGGGCTGAGTCTGGTAAGCATTGGGGCTAAAAGCCCCTCCCTTCAGGGATGGGGATGCTTACCGCTCTATAGTCCTTTCTCTAAACTACCTGCCATTGTACTCATATTCATCAGGTGTGCATAAAGGCCACCAGTGATGTAACAGCATTCTGACCAAAACCGACACTGATTTTCAAAATCAGACACGGAATAGAGTAAAAGGTAGCAAAACTGAGAGATCACCAATCGAAATGCCGGCAGGCAGAATAGCGTGATGTCGTTGCAGGGGCACGATGCATACCTTCGGTGACTTCGTTCGTGCCCCTACCCACCCATCATTTTACGGGTCACAAAGGCGCACCACGATATATCGCGCCCCTACACAACCCCGTTGATTGAGACCCGTAGGGGCGCAGCATGCTGCGCCCACCATGACCCCTGTCCAGAGTTCTCGCTCTTGAGGTCGATATTGGCTCTGCATAATGCCACCCTGTCTGTCTCGATAAAAAACCTACCCCTGAGAGAGGGCCAGGGATAAGGGCTGATCTAACGCCCAGTAAAGAGCCGCGTCTCAGGATAGGTGTTGATCCAGGCAAACCAATAATAGGCCGAGCTGTTCACCTGTTCCAGATAGGTATTTTTAAGTGGGCCCTGGATGGCTTTGCCAAAAATCGTCCAACGGCTGCCTGTTTCCTCATCGACAATACTCCCCTCGCGCAGCACAAAAGTAAGCGTTTGTCCTTCCACGGTGCGATAAAACAGGACCGCCATGCCCACATGCTGGCCCTCTTCAACACCGTTCCCCTGTTCCTGGTCGCCCGCTTGCCAGAAGGCGACAACAGTCTCGCCGCCGACGGTATCGTTTACGACGCCCCACATCGCCAGCAGACTGAACGGATACGCGACGGCTTCATTGTTCACGATGGCTGCCAACACGCGCTCTTTGGCAGGCAGACGTTTATCCAGCGGCTTATCGACGGTGGGCTCGATCTGCTGATATTGAGTGATACGTTCCGGTGAATACGTCAAGGGGCCCAGCGTCTCATCCCCGGCCAGCACACGGCCCATTGGATGCCATTTGCTGAACGCTTTCCAGGTCACAATTTTGGAGGGCAGGACTTCCAGCCGCGTCCCGATGTAATCACCCACGATGGCCTCGCCTGTGAACTGCTGCCACCAGCTTTGCGTCATGTCATCCCACATGAGAAAGCCGCTGTTACGGGTTGCGCCAGAGACACCAAAGCGCAAGACCTGATCGCCCACATGACTCTTGAAGATGAGGGCGCTGTTGCACATGGGGCAGTAGGTCACGGCAATGGGGATGCCCTGCATCACATCATTCACAATTTGATGATTGACGAGCACCCCCAGGGGATAGGCCCGCGATTCGCCGTTGAGTTCCAGGGCAATCACCCAGGCGTCATCATCAAGCCAATGGACGGATTTAATGGATGCAAAGGTCGGAGCGTCTATAGGCACTGTAATATCGCGCTCTTGCCACACAGTGAGTTCGCCCAGCGTGACCGTGCGTGTCTCAAAATCGGTTTGCCAGCCCTGCATAGAGAGATAGCCCTGACGCAGCAGCAGCGTGCCCATTGCGACGAATGCGCCAACCATTGCCATCATAAACATCGCGTCGCCATAACGACTTAAGAACTTACGCACCGTGGAACCTTTAACAGCGTGTGGCTTGATTTTGATGATTGTAGCGTGCGTTTCTTACGTTACCGTTAAGGCGAGCGTGTTTATCGCAATGGTGGCTTAAGATTTAGGGCCAGAAAGGATCATACTCATCAGAAGGGTTTTTTAAAGGGGAAAGTTAATTTAGTCTCTATTCTAGAGATGGGGCGACTTGTCCTTGTAGGGGCGACCCAGCGGGTCGCCCTTGATATTGATAGAGATCATTTGGACGCGGCATGACCGCCCCCTTATCAACCAGACACCGATCCCAATTTAAGGGGCGCTTGGTTCAAGTGTGGGCACAAGAGTCTCGTTGCCAGTGATCGTTGTCTCAATTGCAGGCACACTGGAATCACCATGCACGGCCCCTTCTGCGCCTGGCAGCAAGAAGAAGGCCAGAGCAATAATGATATAGAGTGCGATCAGCATCGCCCCTTCGAGCCAATTTGATTCGCCATCCTGCGCGATGAACGCGGCAATGAAACAGGCAGCGACGAGCGTAATCAACTCATAAGGCGTGAAGACCAGCAAGAGCTGCTGATTGAACAACAGCGCGATGAACACCAGCACAGGAGCCACGAATAAGGCAATTTGCAAACTGGAGCCAATGGAGACGGCCATACTGAGTTCCATCTTGTTCTTGTAGGCCACCTCCACCGCCACGAGGTGCTCGGCAATGTTGCCGACCAGCGGGATCACGATGATGCCGATGAAGAATTCGGTCAGACCAAGTGTTTCTGTAACGCTCTCCACAGCACCCACCAAGAACTCGCTCATGAAGACAATGCCCAATGTGGCTCCGGCCAGCATGATAAGACAGCGCCGCACAGACCATTTAGGCGTATGGATTTCTTCTTCTGCCACATGGGCGGCATCGGTGTGTTTGCCGCCTGTAAAACTGTAAAAGACGCTCAAGCCATACAGCACGATCAGGACCAGCGCAATGCCTTCGCTCAAGAACAACTCGGTGGCTGCTGCGCGATCAGGGTCTTGAATGCCGCGCAGAGCTGGATCGAACAGCGACGGAATGACCAGCGCCAGAACAGCGAGAACCATCAATGTTGCATTCATGCTGGCGTTGCGGCGATCAAATTTCTGGGTGCCATTCTTCAGGCCGCCAAGCAGCAAACTCAGGCCCATGACCAGCAGCAGGTTGCCGACAATCGAGCCCGTGATCGAAGCTTTCACCAGATCAAGCAACCCGCGATTAATGGCGAAAATGGTGATAATCAATTCGGCGGCATTGCCCAACGTCGCATTGAGCAACCCGCCGATACGCGGCCCTGTATGGATCGAGAGTTCTTCCGTTGCTTCACCAATCAGATCGGCCAGCGGGATAATCGCCAGACCGGAAAGAATAAAAACAAGTGTAGGGCTCTGATGGGTGAGTTCGGCGATGACTGCCATAGGGATAAATGCCAGCATCCCATACAAGATTTTTCGAATCAGAGAGGGCCCTGTATTAGGATGAGCGTTCGCGGGGGGATTTGCTGTATGCTCTGCCATCGTGTCTTGTCTCTCCATATGTGAAGCGAGATGAGTATAGACCTTGTTTATACACGATGTTTGGCTTCGCTGCACACAGGACAGATGCTGCTTATCATCCCGAGAGGAGCTTTGGCAGCATTTGATCCATCAGATACGCGGTGTCCTCCAACGATTGAAAATCATCGGCATAGGAAATGATATTGAGCTGTGGATCATAGCTCCAGAATCCGGCAGCATCGTACAAATAGCGAATATACGTATAGCAAATGCCCAGCACCACCCGTGCATAGATCGAATACGCCAGATACGGGAAAAACAGGATCACGCCGCGATCATGCATATAGAGCACAATCCCCATCTGCGAATCGGGATAATGCAGCTCCACATCATCGCCCGGCCCTGGCATCGGCCTTAAATCAGGATCGAGCTTGAGCATATGGCGAGCCAGCGCCCTCGGTTTAACGCGGCGCACAGGCCAGTAGGATTCGGGCTGTGTATTATCCTGCCCATTCGCCATGAGCCATTCCAACATATTCGGTGTGAGACGGCGTGTCTTTGGCACATAGAGGTGGATTTCGTACATCTGCATTTTCAATGCCCTCAAAATGGGTCAACATCCCTGAACCCACCACCTTAAATGTGTTTACAGATGATCTCTGTGCATTTCAAAATTGGGAACTGTAGGGGCGACCCAACGGGTCGCCCCTACGAATGGCAATGTCTATCGGATGGGCACAGCGTTTAGATCACCCTGGCGCATTTCGGTATAGGGCGCATACACCCAGCCGACTGTGCCCTTCCAGACGACTTGCAGCCACGAGTTATCCCCCACACGCCCCACGACAGGCAGAAATGATCCCCAGGGAATGCGGCCTGTTTGCGGCGATGTCGTATTGGGCTCGGCACGCATGCGCATGCCAGCTTCCGTCACGACGAGCACGCCTGTATCGGCATACCCCGGCGGAATGGCCGAGAGTGTGCCCGCCCCGGCGCTTAGAACGGGCGCATTAAATTCGTTGCCATCAACCGAGATATAAAAGCCATAGGCCCATGCCTGTGTATTGCTGAGTTGGAGCAGGAACCAGCGGGCATTGGCGTCACGGCCTACGATTTGATAGGTTTGTCCGCGAAAAATCCGCCCAAGACGATTGGCAAAGAGAGACGGTGCATCACGCACATTCAGCACAGCGGCCTTGATGACCGTCGCACGCAATGCTCCGGCGGGAATTGCGGGCAGACTCGTCTGGGACGGGGTGAAGGTCGCAGTGGGCGGCCCTGCCGTTGCGCCGGGTGTGCCGCCTGTTGTCCCAACCGGATTCCAGAAAAACTGCGCGGCAGCATTGCCTGTCAGCGCCACGAAATCAACCTGGATGTTGCGCGTGCCATCGGCCACCTGCACATCTTGCCTGATCGTTTGGGGGCCGCCTGTGCTCGCCAGTCGATCAAAGATGACCACGTTATCAATAAGGACACGCATACCCGTTTCGGCGGTTGCAGTAAAGGTATAGACGCCTGCCGTAAAGACCTGCTGGCTTGTCCAGCGAATGCTAAAGTTATCAGCAGCGAGGCCAGTGGGACCGCCTGAGCCATAATTGAAGTTGATCTGTGCATCAATTCTGCTGAACAAAGGACTACCGCTGAGATCAGGCGTGTTGTAGTACGAGCCTAGCCAATTGCTACCAAACGTCTGCGCTTCGGAGTGCTCGACCCAGACAAAGGTCAGCATTGCCAGAAGAAGGATGAAAACGAGACTGCCAGAGGCCCACCGCAGTTGACGCATCGTGGATGAGTCCTTTCATATCGGATGATCGAATTATGAAGTGGAGTATATCACTTTTGGCGGGGCCTGCATCTCAGACGTGAGTCCTATCGAGTATAATCGCTCTATAGAGTGAGGAGTGATCTATGTCTGCCCTTCGGAATTTTCCCACCATGAGCGTTGATGAATATATGGCGCTTGAGACACGCAGCGACTTTCGCCATGAATACGACTGCGGTTCTATGTATGCCATGTCGGGCGCAAGCGACGATCACATGATTATCGTCAATAACATCAGCTACTCATTGACAGGCCAATTAGACGATACAACATGCCAGCCTTTCACCGAGAATATGCGTGTCGCGCTGCCAGGGCAGAATTATTATTATCCCGATGTGGTTGTGACGTGCGGGGAACGCGACTATGAGCTTCAACGTGAGGGCAAAAATCTGCTCAATCCGATTGTTCTGGTCGAGGTTCTTTCAACACACACTGAAAATTATGATAAGAGCCGTAAATTAGAGGTCTATCAGCAAATTCCCTCGCTCATGGATTATCTGCTGGTGCGGCAGGATCGTGTTCATATCACGCATTGCACGCGGCAAAACACGGATTGGGCCTCTGTGGAGTATGAACAGCTCACTGATAAGATTGTGTTGGCCTCGATCAACTCTACCCTGCCCCTAGCGCGGGTCTACAAAAAGGTGACATGGGCGTAACCAATAAAAAAGGGCACGATAGATCTCATCGCGCCCCGACACATGATTTGGCTCTTTATCTTGATTACGAAATCGCGTTGATGCCTGTCAGATCGCGGCCCACGAGCAGCAAATTGACTTCATTCGTGCCTTCGTAGGTGTAGATGATTTCCGCATCCGTCCACAGCCGCGCCACATGGTTGTCAATCACCATGCCGTTGCCACCCAATGTCTCGCGCGCCAATCCGGTCACATAGCGGGCTTTGCGGGCATTGTTGTACTTCGCCATGCTCAACATGCCCTCGTTCACCTGCCACTTGCCCATCAACTGCGACAACTGCCAGCACAGCGATTTCATGAGTGTGACTTCAGTCGCCATCTCCACCAGCTTATGCTGAATGAGTTGGAAACCAGCAATCGGCTTGCCAAACTGTTCGCGATTGAGGGCGTAATCAAGCGCGTACTCAAACGCGCCTGTCGCACAGCCCGCCGCTTCCCACGCCACACCATAGCGACCCATGCCCAGAACCTGCGCCATGTGCTTAAAGCTGCTCACATTTTCCAGCCGATTGGCAGCAGGCACACGCACATTGTCCAGGGTGATGTCGGCATTGAGCAAAGCACGCTTGCCCACTTTGCCCCAGATGTCCTTGATCGTCACGCCTTCAACGGTCTGCGGGTCTTCGATCACGAAGCCGCCAAATTTGCCATCTTCGTCACGCGCCCAGATGATGAGAACGCCTGCAATCGAGGCATTGCCAATCCAGCGCTTGGCCCCGTTGAGGATGTAGTGATCACCGTCGCGGGTGGCTGTGGTCTTGATCTGTACAGCATTTGAGCCGACTTCGGGTTCAGTCAGGGCAAATGCGCCGATTTTTTCGAGTTTGGACATGGCAGGCAGCCAGCGGTCTTTTTGCTCTTCCGAACCAAGCAGGCTGATCGAGCCCATCGCAAGGCCGGAATGCACGCCGTAGAATGTGCCAATCGAGCCATCGCCTTTAGCCAGTTCAAAAATGGTCTGGCCCATCTCGACAAAATCGAGACCTGCCCCCCCATGTGTGCCAATCGGCCCGCCGATGATGCCCACATCAAGCAGCTTCATCGCGATGTCGTGAGGAAATTCAGCCTTCTCCCAGAAGGGATTGATGCCGGGCAGAACGACATTTTGCACATAATCGCGCACACGATCCCGTGTCTCGCGCTGTTTGTCCGTCAGATAATCATCAAACTTAAAATAATCGAACGCTGCAACCTGTGTCTTCAATGTCTGCACCGGAGAGGTCATCTGGGTTTGGCTCCACAATAATCAAATGGTGATTTGATTAAGTATATCAGAAATCGAATCACGATTCAATTATTTTTTGGCGAAAGAAGACGCAAATATTTTGGTCGGTGTGCACGATAACGGGGTGTCCTTAAGCTCAGTATGCGGGTCGGTGTGTACAATATACTTTAAAAGGTCATAAATTGCGCCTTTTCAAAGTGCTGAAACCGCACTTTATCCCCATTTTGAGTATAGTGTGGTTCGTAGGGACACAATTCTTGGTGTCCGTGCGTCAATCGTGCCTGTGATACGATTTCGAGGAGGCCGCAAAACGGACGCGCAGAAGCGCGTCCCTACACCCCATGATTGTGTCCTGCGACTAACCCTCGCCGCCCTGCACTTGACGCTGTGAACCCTCATCCCCTATGATCCAGCGGCCCACCCAATCAAAGAGCGTTCATGTCTGCCCCTGCTGCCTCCAAAACCACGCGCAATGCCCTTGTCCTCATTATCACAAGCATCTTTAGTCGGGGCATTCTGTTTATCTGGCAGATCACGCTCACCACATCGCTTGGGCCGGAGATGAGTGGGATTTACAGCACGGTCTTAAGTCTGATGGCCGTGAGCACCGCTGTGGTCGGGTTTGGTCTGGGGATTATTCTCATTCGTGATGTGGCCCGCGAACCGCATCGCATGGCCCAGTATTGGACGGCGACGCTTTTTTTGCAGACGGTGCTGGGGCTGGCCGCATATCTCCTCTCTGTGGGGGCAGCGCTGGCGGCGGGCTATGATGACATTATTCTGGCTTATACCGCGATTGGCGGCCTGAGCCTGCTCATCGATATTTTTGGCACGATGGCAAGCGATTTGCTCATCGCACAGGAGCGCATGACGATCAAATCTGTTATTGAGATCGGGCATATCCTTTTGCGGGTGGGCACAGCGGTGGTGTTTCTGGCGTTAGGCTGGGGCCTGTTGGGTGTGTATATCGCCACCCTCACAACGGGCGTCATTCGCTCGGTGCTGTTCTGGGGCGTGCATGCGATAAAGGGCTTCTATCCGACGATGCCGCTGGATCGGGCGCTCACACGGCGGTTGTTCTGGGATGCAGCTCCGCTGGCTGTCGCATCGTTTTTCAATCTGCTGTATCAACATATCGACAAGCTGATTACCACAGCGTTGATCGGCGCGGCCAGCACGGGTTATCTCGTCCCAGCGTTTACGATCAATCAGGGCGTGGTTGAAGTCTTGAACACAACCATTCTGATCTCGCTGTTTCCCTATATGTCGCGTCAGTATGTGGCCGATCCGCACGAGTACGGCGGGCGTGTTGCGACGCTGCTGCGGCTGATGTTCGTCTTTTCTCTGCCTGTTGCACTCACGATCTCGCTCTTTGCCGATCCGATTATTTTGCTGATTTTTAAAGATCAGTATGCGCCTTCAATTGGCGTGCTGCGGATTTTTATCTGGTATACATTCCTCACGATGATTGGCAATGTGTTCGTGCAGGCGCTGCAAGTGCAAAATCGGCAGCGGCGTGTGCTGTGGATTCGCCTTGTCGGGCTTGTGATCAATGTGGTCTTCACAACAGCTGTGCTTGTGGCCTTCCGTAATCCGCAGGGGGCCGCTCTCTCCGCTGTGATTTCACAGGTTTTAGTGCTGGGCCTGCTGTTTATGCAGTTCCGCGAGATGGCCTGGGACACGCGCCAGGGTTTGATCTATGTGGGGCGTGTGATCACGATGAGTGTGGTCGCGGCCCTGGTCATGATTATTGCGGGTCAGATTCATTTTCTGTTGGGGATGACTCTGGGCCTGTTTGTCTACGCGGGCCTCATCTGGCGAGGCGGATTGGCAGACTCGGATCGGGCGCTGGTGTGGCAAATTCTGGCAATTCTTCCGGGACATGCGTGGCTGCGGGCGCGATTGGCCGCACAGTAACCAGGCATGTTGTGGCGAATGCAGGCTGGGTATAAGTCTCTCGGTATCAGATAGGCCGCTTGGGTGAGTCATGAACCCCCTGAAAACGCCTGCCAGCGGACACCGTAATCTATTATGATATGATAACCGTGTTCTATTGTGAGAAAACGGCCTTTCAGGAGCATGCATGTCCTCTCAACCTATCGAACCCAGCAAACCGATTGAGGCTGTGCAGCCTGTCACGTCTGCTGACACGGTACAGTCTGTCCCACCCACGACCCCTGGCGATCCAGAAGCTGTACCGCTTGTCTCGTCATCATCAGGGGCTGTCCTCGTTGAAACACCTGCCATCAATACTCCGGAAGCGGTTGCAGCGACAACCAAAGGCAGCGCGGCCCCTATAGCACAGCCTATTCTTGCGGTGCAAGAGATCAAGCCGCCCAATGCCTGGAATCGCTTCTGGAGTCTGCTGCGCGTGGGCCCCACAGGAGTTGCCTTGCGTCTATATGATCAATTTATGCGCAAATTTTCGGGTACGCCTGTCTGGAAATACAGCCGCATCACGCCCAATCTCTATGTGGGCGGGCAGCATGTTAGCCTCAAGGGGATGGACCTTGAAGGCATTACGGCCATTGTCAATATGCGCGAAGACTATCACAGCGATGAGAAGCGCGGCATTGGCGGTAAGCGGCATTTGCATCTTGCTACGCGTGATAACACGCCGCCCTCTCTTGAGGCGCTCGATAAAGGCTCGGATTTCATCCATCAAGAGATTAACACGGGTGGCAAGGTGTATATCCACTGTGGCGTTGGGATTGGACGTGCGCCCTCGATGGCTGCGGCTTATCTCATTAAATATGAAAATATGACCTCTGCCGCTGCGATGGCGTTGATTACGAAGACACGGCCTTTCATCCATCTCACACGCAAGCAGTATGAGCAGCTGGATGCGTTTGCCGACGCGTCGCACAAAGCCAAAAAAGAGGCTGGCGAACCAACGGCACAAAAGCCCATCAGCCCGGAAGCCAAAGAAAACATCGTTCTTACGAAATAGGTTCCCTCTCGGCATTTGGCCGACGAAAATACCCGCATCGTGGGAGGCGGGTGTTTTCGTGTCTGGTGCTTGAGGGTGTCTGATAAACGATCTAACTGTGGGCGAGGCATGACACATTGGCATTAAGCAAAGAAAAAAATAGCCCGTTTTGGCGTGTTTCGCCCTATCGTCGGAGGCTGAACGAAGTCAGCGAAGCTAAAGCCTCCGCCTTCGTCAAGGACAAGCCCGCTAAAGGGGCTTCTCAAACCGTCTGAGGAGCCCCTTTAGCGGGCTTGGTTTTGCTCAGACCGACACTT
>Ga0105049_10011329_pt1 | contig 10213 bp, 4 predicted proteins | sample MAT06_FD_78087 | JGI IMG/M metagenome (GOLD analysis project Ga0105049, IMG submission 78087) | Freshwater microbial communities from Lake Fryxell liftoff mats and glacier meltwater in Antarctica - MAT-06 | ecosystem: Environmental > Aquatic > Freshwater > Ice > Liftoff microbial mat | place... | reverse complement strand
CTGAGCTTGCGACCACTGAGCTTGAGTGAGATGGCCATTCGCTACCGAAGATGAAGTGGTCGATGCTGGAGTCATAATCAACTGAATACCCAGCAGTTGGCCGACATCTCCCCTGGCAGAATCCGTGACTTGCAGGATCCATCGACCTCGAGCATTTTTCCCATCGAAGACACTCAGACTCGATTCAGGTCGGGCGACTCCCCGAAGGCTGGACAAAGCAGTTACGGAAACGGTAGCTTCGTCCGACAGTCTCAATTGCATGTCATCCGACGAACCGCCGCGTCGATTGACCAAGCTGCGGGAGGTGCCGTCCGGAGCGATGAGTCGGATGCTCAAATCGCTTACATAGGAATGCTTAATGTTAAGTGCGACATCCAAATCCGCGATCGTAACGTTATCTGGAACTTCGATGGCGAAGCGATGTACGGTCGCGGTCTTGGTAGCATCGTTCAATGGACTGCTTCCTTGAAAACCGTAGGTCCGGACCGAGGGAGCCTGTGGGGCTGGAGCGATCGGCGTAATAGTAGGTGGGATCGTAGGTGCCGAGGTTTGTCGCAGGGACGCGGCCGCTCTACCGACGTTAAGTCGGCCATATTGCGATATTGCCCCGCGCAGGACATTGTCGGTATTGGCAAAGACGGCATCGGTGATCTGGACCGCTGTTCGAGTTGGGTTTTGGCCCCATAATAACGCGATAGCCCCGGCAACGTGCGGTGTGGCCATCGAAGTTCCGCTGAGCGTACCGTAGGTGTTTCCTGGCAGAGTACTTAGTATCGACTGTCCAGGCGCCACGATCTGAACGTTGGTTCCGTAATTCGAGAAACTAGCCAGAGTGTCGCTCCGTGTCGATGCACCCACCGAAATTGCACCGGCATAGTTGGCAGGATAAGCGGGAGTGGTCACATTGTTATTGGATTCGTTGCCTGCAGCCGCGACAAAGATACCGCCTGCGTTTCTGAATTGAGTGATAGCGGACTGGAGCGCGGAGGAAAACCCACCTCCTCCCCAGCTAGCGTTGATCACTTTGGCGCCATTGACTCTGGCGTAATTGATAGCCTGTATTGCGTCGCTCAAGACGCCCGAGCCATTCGCATCCAGGAACTTGAGCGGCATGATCAACGCCGACCAAGCTACTCCCGAAATGCCAACGCCGTTGTTGCCAACAGCCCCGATCGTGCCAGCCACGTGCGTTCCGTGCCCATTGTCGTCCATCGGATCGTTATCATTGTTGGCAAAGTCCCAGCCCCTGGTATCGTCTATAAATCCGTTGCGGTCATCGTCGATACCATTGCCTGCGACCTCGTCGGTGTTCGACCAGATGTTGGCCGCCAGATCCTGATGTCGATAGTCCACGCCGGTGTCGATCACCGCCGTTACAATGCTCGTCGATGTTCCATACGACCAAGCTTGATCGGCATTGATGTCGGCGTTGGAAACCCCGCCTTGGCTTCCGCTGTTGTTAAGCCCCCACAGGGAACCAAAGGAAGGATCGTTCGGGTTGGCTTGAGACGTGATGGTAAAGTCCGGAGTCGCTTGGATGACGTCCACACGGGCTTGAAAGGCAGCCAGGGCTTGGGTCAACGGAACGCTTCCGCCCACTTGTACTTGAAACCAACCGTCATCGGTCAGCTGACGACGAACCGTGGACCCGGCAATGCTTTGGCCTATCAATGCCGATGGGTTCAACGTTCTGAATTGCACCAGCAGCTCATCCGGATCGTACTGATGGCTGGCAATACTGAGGGAATCGACCGCCATGAGCTGCCGAGCCTCTAGCGACTCAGCAAACAGTTTTCGATTTCTTCGAATCGAACCATGGTTCACGCGACGTGACACACTTCGGACGAAGAAATGCAACATGGATTAGGTCCTTGAGGAGATTTCTGTCTGGCGACTCGACAGTCTAGGCCGAGCCACATTCACGTTTTGGATGCAAACTCACCAACTAAGTTCCCTGGGTTGGCGAATGCTCCGTTACGCAGATCGCCGGTCATTGTTTGATTTCGGTAGGACCCGGCAAGGCGCGTTTCCAAAAGAACCATTTTGCTAGCCAAAGAGACGTAGGCAAAAAACACAAAACCGTTAGAAATCGGACAGGCCAATCACCCACGGACTGCCACCATCCCCAACGGCCATCTGGTATCGGCTCCGCTAGAATAAACCCCGCTTCCGGATAAGGTAAAGCTCGAATCACCCGTCCGTTGCCATCGATCCAAGCCGAAATGCCGGTGTTGGCTGCCACCAGCATAGGTCGCCGATTTTCGACCGCCACCAAGATAGCATTGTTCAGGTGGTGATCGAGAATGCTAGAGCCACGAAACCAAGCGTCGTTGGTCAAGTTAACCAACATGTCAGGTGACTTGCCCAAGTCGGTAAGGCCGCGCACGTGCGAATGGATGACATGCGGCAAAACGTCTTCAAAGCAAATGCTGCAAGAAACGGTTGCGCCCCCTCGCAACCGCCAAGCCTTCGGTCCATCCCCCGCATCCAGGTTCGGCAATCCCAAACCACTCAACCACTGCGGTGTAAACGTGGCTAGGAACGGGATATACTCGCCAAACATGACCAAGTGCCGTTTGGCATAATACTCCGCTTCTTCGACGTGCTCGGAATCCAGCCAAAGCGCTGCATTGAACTGGCGTGTTCCTGAATCGGTCAGCCGAACGACATCCTGGCCGAGCAAAAAAAGAGGAGGTTTGTTGCGAAAGATTGACGAAATCCTCTTCGCTTTAACATCCATCCATTCTTCGATTTCTCGGATCCGATCGGGTGCAACGTCGGGTTGCGATGCAGCTTGACGGTCTCTGTCGATCCACGGCACGAGCCTAGAGAACGTGCTTTCGGGCCAAACCACCAAATCAACCCCGTTCTCGCCCACTGCCTCAGCGGCTAGCGAAGTTTGCCGCTCGTAGCGGTTCCATCCCAACAGGTAGTTTTCAGGCGGACCATCGAAAACGGTCGGCATGTCTTCTTGGATGAGCAGAATTCTCGCCAGCGGTTTGATGGGTGATTGTTCCGCGATCCACCGATCGTGCCAGCTCAACGACAATACCGAGGCGATCACCACAACAGCCGCGAGCAAAGTGAACGTCGATTGCCGGCTTAAGAAGGCGACCGAAACGTGCCGAGCCAAAATCTTCCGTTTCCAAAACACCCAATCCAGCCACTCCCACGCGAGCGCCGACAGGAACATGACCAGGAGACTCACTCCGTAGCTCCCTAAGTGAGAAGCGATTGGCAGCATCCATGGCCAAGGGACCTGGCTATGGGCCAGCATGCAAGCAGCAAATCCGGTAGCAAAATACGCCCGAAGCAACTCGCAACCCACCCAGGCAACCGCTGCGGCAATGGGCAACGGAAATCGAAAACCGTGATGCAAAGACCTTGCCATTCCGATAAAAAGCGGAAGATAGACCGCGGCATAAAGCGACAGTGCGACCCAACCAAAATAAAGAGGCCAACTAGCCAGCCTAATGCCTTGCAACAGCGCTAACCACATGGCGGTGCTAACCCACCAAATCCGCCAATACTCACCCCGCGTTGGAGCTGTGTCCCTAGCGATAATGGCTACCCACAAGCCGCAGGCGACGTAGGCTGCCCAAGGTTGTTTCGCTGGCGGGAGCGAAAGCCAATACAACGCCGCACCGAAAAGCGCCAAGCCCCATGGACTGCAAGCTGCGCGAACCCAGGCCTCCTTCCAGCTCGAACGATTCAGCCCGCTATCGGGCGTTGTCCGGGCGACAGACTTATCTCGCCGTGCTCTATTCATGCTTCGATCCGCTGTTACCAATGGCCGCGATGATATCGGCTCTCTCACAGTTAGAGACCGTTTTCACCTGCCCGATTTGCGTTGGCAGGATAAAGTGCAATTGGCCATGTTCCGTCTTTTTGTCCATTTGCATGGCTGCCACCAAGGGCTCTGCCGAAACCTCCTTGCATTCGGTCGGCAAACCAAATCGGTGCAGCAATTGCGATTGGCGATCAACACAATCACTGGACCAAAGGCCTATCCTCGCAGCTAACCGTCCCGCCATGTTCATACCGATGGCTATGGCTTCTCCATGCAGATATTGCCCGTACGCGGTGCTGGCTTCGATGGCATGGCCAAACGTATGACCGTAATTGAGGATCGCCCGCAAGCCTGTCATCTCTCGCTCGTCGAGCGACACCACCTGGGCCTTGAGCTCGCATGATCGTCGAACTATATGCTGCACCGAAGTCTGGTCGCGATTTAAAATGGCATCTGCGTTTTGCTCTAGGTACTGAAAGAGGGTAGGGTCTAGGATGACTCCGTATTTGACTACCTCCGCCAGCCCGCTCCGGTATTCTCGATCGGGTAACGAATCGAGCGACGCGGTGTCGATCCAAACCGCATGCGGTTGCCAGAACGCCCCGATCATGTTTTTGGCTGTCGGGAGATTGATGCCCGTTTTGCCACCCACGCTGCTATCGACCATCGCCAGCAGGGTGGTGGGTATCTGGATGAACCGCAGCCCGCGGCTATACGACGCAGCCGCAAAACCGGCCAGATCTCCGACGACTCCGCCTCCTATCGCGATCACCAAGGTCTTGCGATCCGATCTTTGTTCCAGCATTTGATGCCATAGGTTTGCCAGCTGCTCGACCGACTTGCTTCCCTCGCCATTGGGGACAACGATTATACCCATCCGTTTGCCATCCGCTTCCAACAGAGAGCCAACCGTCCGGCCCACGGTCTCGCAAACGTTGGAATCGCAGACCAGCAGACAGTGCGTCCAGTGGGGGAGCAGCGCGCCAAGCGTTTCTGCCAGTAACGGTTGGGTGTTTGTACCAATAAAAATAGGGTAGCTTCGTTCTGCGAGCTTGACCTGTACGGTTTGCATAAATAAATAGAGCGGCGATGGGTGGACTGGACTAACCCAACACACGGGAAAGGATTGGGGTTCGAAGGGGTCGAGCGACGACACGTAAATGCTATCTCACGTCGATCTCGCGATCGACTGCGAGAACAACTCGCGAATGGCAAAGATAATCGTGCAAAGCTTTTCGTCCCTTGAGCAGCATGGTGGTAGCAAAGTCTATACTCAAAAACAAGACCAGCGCGATCTCGAAGTTCCGACTTATCCCTGGAAAATTGAGCGTTCCATAGAGCGAAAGGGGCCAGAACCAAGCGAACGCATTTCGCAAAACTTCTCGGGCAACCAATTGCTCTCGACGCGGCTTTAGTCCATTCTCCTCGACGATGCGAAGCTGAAAAAGGTAACGACCGATCGATCGCCAGCCACGGTAGATCATGATCAAGTAGACCGCGGGCACACTCAGCGACAGAAACGCAATTACCGGGACGAGCCAACTATATCTAAACCCAATCTGCTTTTCTGTCTGATTGATCAAGAAAATCAGCAAGGCGAACGGAGCAATCATGAGCAACAATGCGATTTGGTCGATCGCATAAGCAACCACTCGCAATGCAAAGCCAGCCGTCGTTGTCGTTACCGGTTCGATGGCTTTTAATTCGGTCAGCAAATCATCGTAGTTCGCAAACCGGTCCGATGGATCTTTAGCCAACAGACGCGAAAGTAGAGCCGCAAACTCGCGCGGAATCGAATTTGGCCAAACTTCTGGAAACGCAACCTTGGCCGTAATGTGATTCTCGATTCGCTCTCGCACCGTGTTACCCACGAGCTCGATCGGCAGCCTTCCAAAAACCAATTCAAAGAGGGTCACCCCCAAAGCATACATGTCGGACTGATTGCTGATCGGATTGCCCTGGATCAATTCGGGCGCCACATATGCTGGAGTACCAGAAATCGTAGTAGGCTGATCTGGGTCGCTCTGAATTCGAGACAAACCAAAGTCCGATAGTTTGATTCTACCGTCTCCCGCGATTAGGAGATTTGCTGGTTTGATGTCTGCATGCACGATGCCGAACTGAGACGCATGACGCAAAGCTGACACGATCTGGATGGCATAGCGGATCGCATCTGGATACGGAATTGTCCCTTCCGACTTTAATTTTTCGGAGAGCGATGGTCCCTGCAATAGTTCCATCGCCAAAAAGGGCTCTTCCTCTTGTCGTCCAACATAGTAAATCGTTACGACGTTGGGATGATTGAGTCTGGCCTGCGCGACTGCTTCTCGAAGCATAATGGCGACTCGAGAGTCTAGACTTCGTTCAGCGTTTCGCATGACTTTGACGGCTACATAGCGTTGCAGGGAAGTGTCGAGAGCTCTGTAGACCGCCCCCATCCCGCCAGTTCCTAGCTTGCGATCGATTCGGAAGTGGCCATAAAGACTATCAACAATCGACTCCCCCTCTTCCAACTCGAAATGATGCACCTGTTCGGTTGGGTGAAAATTGGTGATGGAAACTGTAGCACTCATCGCATGCTCGACAGCTTCCGACTTGACCACCCGATCGCAACTCGAACAGAGTCCACCCACCGCCGGATCGACGAGGAACTCCATGCCGCACTCGCAATGGTACAACATGCCAGGCTTGCTCAAGCTGGGTAGGGTCGTTTGCGGCGGCTGTTCCGAAGTAGATTCCATGAAGACTCATTGTACACCCGCATGAAAACCTTGAAATCCATTGGGTAAGAATTCACAAACCACGAGGAATTCAATCTCTCCGTCAAGTACAGTCTAGAGCGCACGATCGAGCATTCCCAAGAGCGAAAAGCGACTTTTCAATCAGCCAACTTCGCTTAGAATGCTCCGCATGGCATCTCCATCATCCAAGAAAATCGTTGTTATCGGTGGCGGAATCATCGGTCTTTCCACTGCTTATGCGGCACTCCAGCAGGGGGCAAACGTAGTCATCGTCGACCGTATCTCTCCCGCCGGAGACAATTGCTCCCAAGGCAACGCGGGCATGATCGTCCCCAGCCACTTTATTCCTCTCGCTGCGCCAGGCGTTTTTGCCAATGCGATCCAATGGATGCGAGATCCAGAGTCCCCATTCCATGTCCAACCCCGATTGAGCTGGGGCCTGATGAAATGGGGGATCCGCTTTTATCTGGCTGCAACCGCAAAACAAGTGGAGCAAGCGGCACCGCTTCTACGCGATTTGAATTTCGCCTCGCGGGAACACTACGTCCGTTGGAGCGAGGCTGGCATCGACTGCTCGTTGGCCAAAAAAGGCCTTCTGATGCTCTGCAAAACCGAGAGTACCATGGAAGAGGAAGCACACATTGCTCACCGTGCCCGAGAGCTCGGAATTCCTGCCCAGACGCTCAACGCAACGGAGACCAATGCCCTCGACCCGAATGTGACTATGTCTACCGCAGGCAGTGTCTACTATCCTAAGGACTGCCATCTCGATCCCTCGCAACTGATCGCCTCCCTGAAATCCAAGATAGAGGCCATGGGCGGCACCATCCGGCACGATTTCTTGGTGAAACAATGGAAAACCCACGGCCAAAAAATCGTTGCGATCCAAGCCAAGGACCAACTGATCGAGGCTGACGAATTTGTACTGTGTGGTGGTATTTGGTCCGAGGGATTGGCCCAGTCCCTCAAACTGAAAATACCGATGCAACCAGGAAAAGGCTACTCGCTCTCTTTACCCAACCCTGTCGAGCTACCAAGCGTATGTTCGATCCTGTGCGAAGCCAAAGTGGCGGTAACCCCGATGGGACAAACACTCCGATTCGGTGGAACCATGCAAATCGGCGAAATCAATCAAGCTATCGACCCCCGACGAGTGCACGGCATCGTCAAGAGTATTCCCGATTACATGCCCCGCTTTCGTAACCAACACTTTGAAGGTATCCAACCTTGGTGCGGGCTCAGGCCCGTCACTCCAGACGGTCTGCCCTACGTTGGCCGAACCGCAGCGTGGAAAAATCTGACCGTGGCAACGGGCCATGCCATGATGGGCCTCAGCCTCGGTCCAATCACGGGGGAACTCGTTAGCCAAATCATTCACGGTCTGCCAACTCGCATCAACATCGAACGTCTATCGCCCGACCGATATGCTGCTTAGGCGATCGGCAGAATGAAGTGTACCGTAGGATGGGACCAATGTCCCGTCCGTTGATTCGTTCGGGACAATGGTCCCAAACTACGACCGGTAAAACACAGACTGCCGCTCGCCTTAACTCGCTATTGAACCGTCAAGCCTTCATTTCGGCGCTGGATCCAAGTCCGCACTTCTGGCAGTTTTCCGTAAGCGAAAGCCAGAAGCGCAATCGGGTGAATCGTAGGCTTATCGATCCCCTGCTCCATCTGCAATTTACACGCAGTGCATTCGGTGCTCCCAATCTGCGCCGTGGTTTCTTGCATCTTGCTGATCAGCCCCCAGCCCACTCGCAGACTAGTCCGATAGGTCTGCCGCCTCATGCCATACGTACCAGCCATGCCGCTGCAGCCCGCGTCTGCATGCTGGATCGATAAGCCCGGGATCAGACTGAGCAGCTTCATGCCACTGTGATTCTGATCCAAGGCTCTCAAGTGGCAGGGAGTGTGATAAATCACGGTCGTGGTCAGCGGCCTCAAATCCAACTCCAGTTCATTGTTCGAATGCATCTGACAAAGGTATTGCCCCGCTTCCATGGTGTTGGCGGCGACAAGTTTGGCGTCTTCGTTGTCGAGGATCTGAACGTACTCATAGCGCAAGCAAAGTGCCGCGGTGGGTTCAGTTGTGACGATCTGGTAGCCTTGCCTAACCGCATCGGCCAATTGGCGTATCTGAGGTGCAATCATATGCCGAACCTTTTCGATATCCCCCATTACAATCTTCGTCATGAAGGTGACCGATTGCCAAGCGGGCACATAGACCTCGACGTTCTGGTGCTGAAGCACTTCGACGAGGGCGATACCGACCAGCGGATTGTTCCAATTCGCATAATGGTCCACCAGATAGAGCACCTTGCGGCCACCTCCACGATTAGGTCGGGTCAATCGATTCTTGGCTGCCCACTTCAGGAACGACTGCTTGGCGATCGAGGGGAGCCTACGACCTTGCGCGATGCCAGTTACTTTTTCCAGGAGCCATCGGGCGTACCGGTTCTCCAAGCCCCAGTTGGCAATCCGCGGGGCACGGCCAGCCAAGGCAGTCAGGGCATCCAATCGGGACAGCAACCGATCATTGATTCGCAAGCCGTTCGTGGCTGTGTATTGGGCTTTGATTTCAACCATCAGCTTGGGGATGTCCACCGAAGCAGGGCAATCAATCTTGCATTGATGGCAATGAAAGCAAAGATCGGCGATCGCTTTCAATTCATCGCTTTCCGCCAGCTGGGCCGGAATCTTTCCGGACATCAATCCTCGCAGAATGTTTGCCTTGGCTCGCGGCGAAGCCTCTTCGCCACGCGTTGAGCGAAACATCGGGCACATGCGCTCCGTGGGCGCATTGGACCTGCATCGACCGCAGCCATTGCACGCATTCGCAGTAGTCGCGATCGATTCGGTTTCAGACCATCGCAAGATCGGCAGAAAACTCTTGGTAGCAATCGCCGGCCGAAGGTTATCGGTCGTCTTTTGGGCGGCGTCGGTCACCAACTTTCCTGGATTCAATATCCCCTGGGGATCGAACAATTCCTTGATGCGTCTGCATATCGGGTAGAGTTCTCCCAGCTGTTGCCGCAAATACGAGCTTCGACTCAAACCCACGGCGTGTTCCCCCGAAATGACACCTCGATACTCATTGACCTTTTCGAAAATGCGATCGGCGATCCGTTGCATTTTTTGTACATCTTCAGGATCGTGAGGATCGAGGAAGGGCCGCAGATGCAAATGTCCGTGCGCCGCATGCGCAAACAAGGTGCCGGTCACGCGATCCGCCTTGAGGATGTTCTGCATCTCTACCAAAAACTCGGGCAGGCGATCAGGTGGGATCGAAATATCCTCAACAAAGGGCAGGGGGCGCGATGAACCTCGCAATCGATATAGCCGCGGGATCACCCGTCGACTCAGCTTCCAAATGAAATCTCGCTCCGCATCGTCGACCACGATGCGCGAGTGCTGGGTCGACGGCGCGCGGCGCATCAGCTTTTGAATCAGCGAACTAAGCCGACTTCGAACCTCCGGCGCGTCGTTGCCCTGCTGTTCGATCAATAGCAACGCCTCAGCTCCGCGAGGCAACATCGCTTCGTAACGAGGATCCAGCTCCCTCGCGATTTCGATCAATCGCCGATCCATCAAATCGCAGGCCGAGACATTCTCGCGACGAGCATCGAGCGCTGCTCGCGCAGCCAACTCCAGCTTCTCGAAAAACATCAAGACGACGCCG
>Ga0105049_10011327_pt1 | contig 10214 bp, 9 predicted proteins | sample MAT06_FD_78087 | JGI IMG/M metagenome (GOLD analysis project Ga0105049, IMG submission 78087) | Freshwater microbial communities from Lake Fryxell liftoff mats and glacier meltwater in Antarctica - MAT-06 | ecosystem: Environmental > Aquatic > Freshwater > Ice > Liftoff microbial mat | place... | reverse complement strand
ATTCTTTGCGACTTCCAACCGCGATTGACCACGCTGCGTGAGCGTCCCCACTCTTGTCGTAGCAACCTCCGTTTGAGTAGCATCCGCCTCACTCTCTGTGTTGGACAGGGATGGGAGCGGGCGGATGGACGACCTCAGGTCGAGCGATGCGCGATGGCGCGACGAACCCAACACCGACGCGCCCGTCGACACCGGCCCCCTCGTCTATGACCTCCTCACTGGGCTGGTCAGTCGAGAGGTGTTCGACACCCAGCTGACGCGCGTGCTGGAGCGCACCTGGCGCACTCCCACGTCGGTGGCCGTGCTTCTCCTTCACGTCGGTGATCTGCGGCTCATCAACGATCGCTTCGGTCGACTCGTCGGTGACGAGGTGCTCGCGGCTGCAGCGGCCCGCCTTCGCAGCTGCCTCCGCGAAGTCGACCTCGTCGCTCGTGTCGACGCCTCCACGTTCGGCGTCATCGTCGAGAGCGACCTTCGCGAGTCCCGCTCCGAGGTCATGGCCGCCGAGGTGGCCCACCGGCTGGTTTCGCTGTTCGCTGAGCCCCTCTCCACCACGCTCACCGACCTGGCGATCGATGCCTCGATCGGCGTGGCGGTCGCGGACGCCGCCTCCCTCCACGCCGACGAGCTGATCGGACGAGCCGAGCTCGCCGTCAGCCAAGCTGCGGGGGCCGGCGACGGGTTCCGCTTCTACGAGGTCGGCCACCACGAAGAGGCCATCCGTCGCCTCCAGGTGAAGGCCGCGTTGGGCCGCGCCATCGAGCGCAACGCCTTCTCGTTGCGATACCAGCCGTTCGTGTCGCTTCGTACGGGGGCCGCCCTCGGCGTCGAGGCACTCCTGCGCTGGAGGGACCCCGACCACGGCGACGTCTCACCGAGCGAGTTCATCCCTGTGGCGGAGGAGACCGACCTCATCGTTCCGATCGGTGAGTGGGTGCTGGAGACCGCTCTCGCGCAGCGGGCCGCGTGGGCCGCCGAGCTTCCCGGCCTTCCGGTGATCGGTCTGAGCGTGAACGTGTCCGCCCGACAAATGGCTCGCCCGGGGCTGGTCGACAGCGTGCGCCGCAGCCTCGCTGCCACTGGGCTCGGTCCGGAGGTGCTGCTCCTCGAGCTCACCGAGAGCGCTCTGATGGCCGACGACGAAGTGGTGCGCGCGCAGATCAAGGGTCTGCGCGACCTCGGCGTCCGACTTGGCCTCGACGACTTCGGCACCGGTTGGTCGTCCCTGGAGTACCTCAGCCGACTGCCGGTCGACGTGCTGAAGATCGCGCAGGTCTTCGTCGACCAGATCGGTACCAGCACGCGCGCTACCGCTCTGGTGCGCGCCATCATCGACCTGGCTCACTCCCTCGGACTGATCACGGTGGCTGAGGGCGTGGAGACCGCGCAACAGGCTGACCGCCTTCGCCAGATGGGCTGCTTCCTCGGTCAGGGCTGGTACTTCAGCCGGGAGCTGACGGTCCCCGATGCCACCGAGCTCCTGCGCAACCTCGCCCACCCTGGCCTGGCCGGGGGGGAACCCTGAGCGCAGCTCCGATCCGTCGGGTCGCCGCCGCCCTTGTCGCGACGACCATCCTCGGCGCCTCCTCACAGATCGGTCCCGTGGCAGGGGCGTCGGAAGCCACGATGACTGCGTCGGCCGCGCTCCCGCTGCGCGCCACAGACTGGGTCGACAGCGTCGCCCTGCCCCGGTTCGACGTCAGCCTCGGCGAGCTGCGCTCGGTGGACCTCAGGGTCGAGGCGCACCTCGAAGGAACCGCGGCAGTTGAGAACCTCAACGACTCGCCGGCCTCCCTCTCGACACCGCTCGCTGCCCTGGTCACGCTCGCCCGTCCCGCTCCCGTCGGCGCGGTGACCCAGCTCCTCCAGGCGGTCGGCGAAAAGACGACGATCCCGGTTCTCCTCGTGCTCATCGTGATCGGCTTCGTAGCCGTGCAGAACCGCATTGACCGCCGCGACCCGAAGCTGGCTCAGGCCCCGCTCCGGCACGAGCCCGAGTACATGGAGTTCAGGTGACGTCGATCTCCCGACCCATGCGCCCTCGCAGGGGTCTCGCAACGAGCGAGCTCGTGCCGCCCGCGGCACGCGTGCAGTGGCTCGCACTCGTGCGGATCACCCTCGCCGCCCTGGTACTCATCGCCCGGGTCACCCTTCCGTCCATCGTGCCGGGCGACCTCGACGACTTGGCCCTCGCCGTCGGCATCTACCTCGCCGCTGAGACCCTCTCCGAGCTCGTGCGAGCCCGCTTCGGCTGGGATCGCCATCTGCTCACCGCGATGCTCCTGGTCGATGGCGTCTTCCTCGCTTACATCACCGTCACCACCGGAGGACAGGCCAGCGTCCTGCGCTCGCTGATCACCCTCCAGCTCATCGCCGTCACCCTGCTCGTGTCCTACCGCACCGGCCTCAAGATGGCCGCCTGGCACCTCATCCTCTTGTTCGCTGCGCAGCACGTGCGCGGCGACGAGTTCGGCGATGCCAAGCGCACGCTGGCCTTTGGCCTGGCCGTTCTCATCGTGGGGGCCGGGACCGCCACCTTCAGCGCGGTCAACGAGCGGGAGCTGCGCCGTCGCCGCTCCGACGTGGAGGCCCTGCACGACTTCGCCATCGCGCTCGATCACGCCCGTCACGCCGGTGAGGTGGCCACCGTGCTCGCGCAGCGCGCCTCCGTGATCGGTGGACTCACCGCCTGCGTGGTGCTGTCGCATCGGGCCGGAACCGACTCCGTGCTCGCCGTCGCCGGCGACACCGACCTCGAGCCCGGCACCGTGCTCGATGTCGGCGCCGATTCCGTGCTCGCGTCGGCCTGGACGCAGCACGCCACCGTGCTGGTGCGCCAGCTCGATTCGGGGCCCGACCCGCTTCTGGCCGACCGGCTTCCCCGCTCTACGGGCGTCGGTGTCGTGCCGCTGTTCAACGACGGCCGTCCGGCCGGTGCCCTCGTCGGCACGTTCGACCGAGTGCGGAACAACCGCGTCGAACGCAACGTCGTGGCCACGATCGAGCAGCTGGCTGCCCACGCGTCCCTCGCGCTGCGCAACGCGTGGCTCCTCCACGATGTCGAGGAGCTCGCCGTGACCGACGATCTGACTCGTCTGGCCAACCGCCGCCAGTTCGAGACGGCCCTCACCTCGGAGCTCGCCACCGCCAAGGCCGACGGCACCACGCTGGGGTTCATCCTCGTGGATCTCGATCGCTTCAAGGCCTTGAACGACACCCACGGTCACCTCACGGGCGACGAGGTCCTTCGGCGGGTGAGCGACGTCCTCGTCGGTGTCACCGAACCTGGAGACACCGTGGCCCGGTATGGCGGCGAGGAGTTCGCCCTCGTGCTCCCGGCCGCGATCCGATGGCCACTGCCGCCCTCGCCGAGCGCGCCCGGCTCGCCATCGCCTCCATCTCAGGCTTGGTGCCTGTGACGGCCAGCCTCGGTGCGTGCAGCTATCCCGCGGACGCCTCCGACGGACCCTCCCTCATGCGGGCGGCTGACGAGGCCATGTACGAATCCAAGCGAGCCGGCCGCAACCGGGTGACCAGCGCGGCGGGACGGGCGAGTGGGTGGCTCGACCTACCCTGGCGAGCCGTCGACTGGGAGGCGGACCACGCCGCTGAAGCCCGCCGCAACGCTGAATCCCACGCCTGATCGAGCTCGCCGCCCGCCTCTACCCGTCGGCGCCGCCGAACCGTGCCTCGAGCTCGGCGCGCTGCTCATCAGTGATCTTCGCGAACAGCACCCGAGGGATGGTGACGGGGTGACCCGGGGCCAGGACCACCAGCTCTTCGGCGATCTGATCGGCTTGGGGCCACGTGATGTCGGGGGCTCCCAACGCGGACAGCACGGTGGCCGCCGAGCTCGGGATCACCGGCGAGGCCAACACGGCCAGGACGCGCACGAGGTTGATCACCGTGCGGAAGATCACGGCCGCGGCGTCGGGATCGGCCTTGACCACCTTCCAGGGCTCGCTCTGCTCCCAGTAGGTGTTGGCGAGCGACCAGCCGCGTCGGAGCTCATTGGCCGATTTCCGGAGCTCCTTCCCGGCCAGCAGCTCGGTGTAGGAGCGCACGATCTCAGCGAGGTCGGCCGTTAGCTGCAGCTCGCGCTCACCGGTCTCGCCGCCCACCGGAACGACCGCGCCGTAGTGCTTGGCCGACAGGGTGAGGCAACGGTTCACGAGGTTGCCGAAGGAGTCGGCGAGGTCCTTGTTCACCGCCTGGCTGAAGCCGTCCCAGGTGAAGCTGGAGTCGCTGGACTCAGGCGCGTTGGCGAACAGGTACCAGCGCCAGAAGTCGGCGGGGAACGTGTCGAGCGCCTGGTCCATGAACACGCCCCGACCCTGGCTCGTGGAGAACTTGCCCCCGTAGTAGGTGAGCCAGTTGAACCCCTTGATCTGGTCGGCCCGCTTCCACGGCTCGCGGGACCCGATCAGGGTGACCGGGAAGGACACGGTGTGGAACGGCACGTTGTCCTTGGCCATGAACTGCGTGTACTCGACGTCGTCCGCTTCGTACCACCAGCTCCGCCAGTCGCGGTGCTCCGGGTCGGCTGCCGCCCACTCCGCCGTGGCGCCGAGGTATTCGATGGGGGCGTCGAACCAGACGTAGAAGACCTTGTCCTCGAATCCCGGCCGGTCCACCGGCACGCCCCAGTCGAGGTCGCGCGTGATGCCGCGGTCGTGCAGCCCCTCGGTGATCCACTTGCGGGCGATCGACAGGGTGAGCGCCGGCCACACGTCGGCGTGCGCCTCGATCCACACCGCCACCTCGTCGGCCAGCTTCGACTGGAGGAGGTAAAGGTGCTTGGTCTCCCGCACCTCCAGATCGGTGCTGCCCGAGATGGCCGAGCGGGGGTCGATCAGATCGGTGGGATCGAGCACACGGGTGCAGTTCTCGCATTGGTCGCCGCGGGCGTTGGGATAGCTGCAGTGCGGGCAGGTGCCGACGATGTAGCGGTCGGGGAGGAAGCGCTCGTCGGCCGGCGAGTACACCTGGTTCGTGACGCGCTCCTCGAGGTAGCCCTCGTCATCCAGCCGCTTCGCGAAGTGCTGGGTGAGCTCATGGTTCTCGCGTGACGAGCTACGACCGAAGTGGTCCCAGCTGAGCCCGAAGCGCGCGCCGATGTCGGCCTGCACCTCGTGCTGGATCCGGCAGAACTCGCTGACCTCGAGGCCCGCCTCCTTGGCCGCCAGCTCTGCGGGAGTGCCGTGCTCGTCCGTGGCGCAGATGAACAGCACCTCCTCACCCTGGAGGCGGAGGTACCGGGCGTAGATGTCGGCCGGCAGCATCGATCCAACCAGGTTGCCGAGGTGCTTCACCCCGTTGATGTACGGCAGCGCGCTGGTGATCAAGTGCCTGGTCATGGGCTCCGCAGGCTACCGGCCAGCCCGGATGGGCCAGCTACGAGAACCAGACGAGCACGATCTCGCGACAGGCGGGACGATGGTGACGGTGCGGACGGACGCGGAGCTCCTGGCTGACATCGCCGCTGGCGATCGCACGGCACTGCGCGACCTGCACGATCGACACGCCCCCTGGGTGGCCGCCCGCCTGCGGCGACGTTGCGCCGACCCCGATGTGGCTGCCGAGGCGGTGCAGGACACCTTCGTCGCCGTCTGGAAGGCCGCGGCGCGATGGGATGGTCGGGGCGAGCCCGCCGCGTGGATCTGGGGCATCGCCATTCGACGGCTCATCGGCGTGCTCCGGCACCGAGACCGGTGGGTCCCTGTCGCGTCCGTGAGCCATGTGTCGAACGACGTCATGGTCGCAGCGGAGGAGCAAGTGCTCATCTCCATCGAGCACGGCGGCCTGGCGACCGCGATGGCGGGGCTCAGCCCCGAGCTGCGCGCCGTCATCCAGGCGACGGTCCTGGATGGCCTCACCACCCGGGAAGCCGGACACCTGCTCGGCATCCCCGCCGGCACCGTGAAGACACGCGCGATGCGCGCCCGAGCCCAGCTTCGAGGAGCACTGGCATGACCCCCTGGCACGCCCCCCCCGACACCCTCGACCGGTTCGCCCGAACGCCGGAGGCCCTCGACGACACCACGGCGTCGTCGGTAGAGCAGCACCTCCTCCACTGCGGTGCTTGCCGCACCCACGTAGCCGACGCGGCCGATCCGATCGAGCTCGACCTCTCGTGGGAGCAGGTGGCCGATGCCATCGACCGCCCCACCGCAGGAGCGGCGGAGCGTCTTCTCGTGCGCGTCGGCCTTGCGCCTGATGTCGCCCGCGTCGTGGGCGCCACTCCGGGATTGCGGCTCGCGTGGCTCGCCACCACGGCCATCCTCGCCGTGGCTGCGGCTGTCGTCGCTCAGGGCTCTGGATCCGACGCCCCCTTCCTCGTGGTCGCCCCTCTCGTCCCCCTGGGCTCGGTGCTCCTCACATTCCTGGCTGCCGACGACCCCGCCGGCGAGGCGGGCAGGGCCGCGCCGATGCACGGGTTCGGGCTCGTGATGCGTCGAGCCCTCGCCACCCTGGTGCCGACGTTCGTGATCCTCGCGATGGCCAGCCTCGTCCAGCCCGACCTCACCAGAGGCGGCGCCCTTTGGGTGCTGCCCAGCTTGGCGCTCACCGTCGGGGCCCTCGCGCTGGCCACCGTCACCCGGATCACCGTCGCCACGGGTGCGCTCGCGGTGACCTGGCTCAACCTCGTGCTCGCGTTCTCGCTGGTCGAGGGCCACAGGGTGCCAGTGGCTGACAGCCCGTTGTTCGACAGCCTTGGGCAGGCCAGCGCACTCGCCATCGTCGTTGTCGCCGGCGCCGTGCTCCACACCCGACGCGACCTCTTCTCGGCATTGGAGGCCACTTGATGTCCACCATCACCGCTCACGGGGTGACCAAGCGGTTCGGACCCAAGGTGGTGCTCAGCGGTGTGGACATCGAGCTCGGCATGGGGATCACCGGTCTCCTCGGCCCCAACGGGGCGGGCAAGACCACGCTCCTCCGCATCCTCGCCACCGTCCTCCATCCCGACGGCGGACAGATCGCACTCTTGGGGCACGACCCCAGCAGCGCCGAGGGCCGACTCGCCGTGCGCCGTCAGCTTGGGTATCTCCCCCAGGAGCCCGGATTCCACCGTTCCTTCACCGCCTTCGAGTTCGTGGACTACGTAGCGATCCTCAAGGAGTGGGGCGATCGCCGCTCCCGCCATGACGAGGTGCGTCGCGTGCTGTCCCTCGTCGGTCTCGAACCGGTCATGGGCACTCCCATCAAGAAGCTGTCCGGAGGGATGCGTAGACGCGTGGCCATCGCTCAGGCGCTCCTTGGCGACCCCAACCTCTTGATCCTCGACGAGCCGACCGCCGGGCTCGATCCCGAGCAGCGCCTCCGATTCCGGGAGCTGCTCTCTGCGCTGGCCGCTCGCTCCACCGTGCTCCTCTCCACCCACCAGACCGACGATGTCGCGGCGCTCTGCAGTCGGGCGGTGGTGCTGCTCAGCGGCACCGTGCGATTCGATGGCACCGCGCCGGAGCTGGCGGCACTCGCGACGGGTCGCGTTTGGATGCAGGCAGAGCGCGACCCGTCAGCCCAGCTCGCGTGGATCACCGGTGAAGGAACGGTGCGCCACATCGGGGTACCGCCGACGGGTGCGGCATTGGTCGACCCCACCGTCGAGGACGGCTACCTCACCCTCACCGGTGCCACCTCCGAGGCCATGGCTTGATGCGACGCCTCGGGCCTCCCCTCGCCGGGATCGGTGGCGTGGTGGCGTTCATCGCACTCGCGTCAGGCGGCGTCGGAGCCATCGGCGCACTCGGAGGAGTCGTCCTCATCGGCGGCATCAGCTGGTTTTTGATCGGGTGGGTGAACCAGCGACGACCCGCCACCGCCGATCACTGGCGGCACTCGGAGTCATTCGTGTACCGCCCAACTGCGGGGCACGAGCCCTCGTCGCCGACGAAGGTCGCCACCGCTCTGAGTCGGATGGAGACGAGGGAGCTGGCATCCTCGGCATCGTTCGGGGTGGGCATCGGCTTCTGCCTCATGGTGCTGGTGCTGTTGGGCGCAGTCTGGGGGGCGGACTTCGACGGGGAGCCCCTCGGCATCCCCGAGCTGTTCCCGATCTACGTCCATCCGCTCGCTGGAATGGTCATCGTGGCGACCCATCGAGCCCGCACGCGCTCGACGCGAGATGGCACCCAGGAGCTGTTCGATTCCTGCCCAGTCGGAGAGTCGACCCGCACCGTGGGCCACCTGCTGACGGCCTGGCTACCGGCACTGATCGCTCTCGTCTTCCCGCTCGCGCTCGCAGCACTGATACTGAGCAACCTCACCGTCGTCTACAGCCCAGTCGGCCCTCGGCAGGTGGCGTTGCCCTTGGGGGCAGCCGCGCTGTGCATCGGCGCCACCGCGCTGGGGGTGGCGCTGGCCCGTTGGGCACCCTGGACCCCGGTTCCCATTGCGGCGGTCGTGCTCGTCGGGGTGGCGTCGGTCAACCTCGCCACCGCAGGCGACCGCAACACCGAGCCCATCCGCCAACTGTCGACCTGGCTCAACGACCCCGAGCTCGACCTTCGGTTCACGGCACCGCACTGGGCCGCCCACCACCTCTGGATCCTGGCCCTCGTGGGCATCGTGGGGGTGGCCGCCCTGGCCCGGGACGTTCGGCGGCGCTGGGTTCCCATCTCCCTCGCGGGACTCACGCTGTTGGCGGCTGGGAGCGCCATCGCCGCCACGAGGCCGATCGACACCGGGGACGCGGAGCGCATCGCGACGCTGATCAACCAGCCCGATGCCCACCAACCCTGTGTCGAGGCGGGTGAGGTGCGCGTGTGCGCGTACAAGTCCGCCAATGCCCTGGCGCAGCACCTCGCCAAGGTCATCGATCCGGTCGCAGAGGCGGCGCCACCGGGAGCACTGGCCGGCTGGACGATCCGCCAAGGTTTCGACCTTCGATTCGATCAGCTCGACCCTGAGGTGCGGAACCGTCTTGACCCGTCCCCAGCCGACCAGCGCGTGATCCCGTTGTCGATGCTCGGACACCCCGAAGCAGCCAAGGGCGCCCGCATGTGGGTGGCGCTCACCGCGGTCGGCGTCACCGAGCAGCAATCGGGGTCCCAGGTGGTGAGCCTCGAGGGCGAGGCGCGCGGGGTCATCGCGCTTTGGCTGGCCATGAGGGGGGTCGACGAGCGCACCGCCGACACCATGACCTCGTTCGACCCCGGGGCCGACAGCACAGCCTCGAGCTACTACCGCCCGTGGCCCGACAGCTGCTTCGCAGGCCCGACGCCGGTCATCTGGGCCGCCACCGATCTCGACGCCGCTCGGCTCCTGATCGCGGCCCCGGAGGATCAGGTCCACGAGCTCCTGCGATCGGATTGGACCCATCTGACCAACCAGCGCACGTCCACGGCGGAGCTCCTCGACGCCGCTGGCCTCGACCCGGTCGTCGATCGCCCCGGCCGCACCCGAACTTCCACGTGCTGACCGACGAGATCAACACGGGGCCGCGCTCGCGGGTGTCGTGGCGATGCACCGCGCAGGCCTGGCCACCAAGCACTCGAGGTCTCCCGTTGCCTACCGTCGCGGCGGTCCTCGCCATGGCCGCTATCCCCGCCGCAACGCTGGTTGTGCAGGGGGCCGACGACTTCTCCGGCGCCCTGATCGCTGCCATTCTGCTCAGCGGAGCCACTGCTGGATACCTCGTCGAGGACCCCGCCGGCGACACGCTCTCGGCCAGCCCCACCTCCCTCGCCCGGCGGCGCCTCCTTCGGCTCGCCACGATTGCCCTTGGCGTGACAGTCACGCTCCTCCTGGTGGTGGTTGCGGCCACCTCGCAGGTGCCGATCGGACCCTTGCGGCTGGCCGACCGCGCCGCCGAGCTCTTGGCCGTGACCGGTGTGGCCGCGGGCACCGCCGGGCTCGTGCAGCGATCAGGCGGAGCGGCCGCCGCGCCAACCGGCGCAGTGGCAGGGCCGCTGTCGGCCCTGCTCATCTCGTCGCTCGCCGTTCGCTTCCACGGCCTACCGGCCATCGCCTCGGCGGCAAACCACGACCGCTGGTGGATCGTTGCCCTGGTCGGGTGGACGACAGCCGCCTGGGTCTCCCGAGACCCCTACCGGTAGCCGACACGCAACGGCAGTGCAGGCGCGCCGGCTGGCTTCGAGGGCTGGATGACCATGGCCTGGCCCCACCCGAACCAGGCGGGGACCCCCTCTAGGCTCACCCCACCACCCAATGGTCGAGCGACCAGATCGACGGTGGCATCGAGGACGCCT
>Ga0105049_10011326_pt1 | contig 10214 bp, 11 predicted proteins | sample MAT06_FD_78087 | JGI IMG/M metagenome (GOLD analysis project Ga0105049, IMG submission 78087) | Freshwater microbial communities from Lake Fryxell liftoff mats and glacier meltwater in Antarctica - MAT-06 | ecosystem: Environmental > Aquatic > Freshwater > Ice > Liftoff microbial mat | place... | reverse complement strand
TTGCTTGGTACCAATCTCCAAGCGCGTCCTTCGAGCATCGCCCCGCGACGACATCGAGGACGATCTGAGCCGCCGACGCCTGATCGGCGGTGACCTCCCACCCATTCAGGTGCAAAAACGCCACGCCCGCCGCGAACGCGGTCCGCTTGTTTCCATCGATGTACGGATGGTTACGCGACAGATGAAACGTATAAGCCGCGGCCATCCCGAAGGGAACCGCGTGCGCGAACTGATCCCCGAACGCCGTCCGCGCCATCGCAATCGCCGCATCCAGAAGCGCGGGCTCGCGAACGCCAGCCGCGCCACCGAAATTGCTCAGTCCAAGTTCATGCAGCGTCTCGACCTCGCGGACCGCGAGGAACTTTACGGGGCGAACAATCGCACCAAAGGTGATCACTCCGCGAGCTTCCGCAGCGTCTCTGAATACTTGGAAAACACAAAGCGAGTGGCGTTCACAAACGCGCGATCATGATCGTGCAACTGGATCCGCGTGATGAACGCGATGTAGGCGGGCACATCCATGCCGTGCTTACGAGCAAGGACCTCCAGCTCGTGGTACAGGTTGGCCGGAATGCTGATCTGTGTCGTGTCCTGAGCCATGGCTGATTGTTCGCACCCCGAGGTCGGTCGGCCGCCTGGATTCCATTCACTCCCACTCAATTGTCGCCGGCGGCTTGCTCGAAATGTCGTACACCACGCGGTTCACGCCCCGCACCTCGTTGATGATGCGGTTGCTCATCTGCGCCAGCACCTCATACGGGATCCGCGACCAGTCCGCCGTCATGAAGTCCTGCGTCTCAACCGCCCGCACCGCGACCACATTGTCGTACGTTCGCCCATCGCCCATCACGCCCACGCTCCGCACCGGCAGCAGCACCGCAAAGACCTGGCTCGTGCTGCGATACAAGTTCGCCGCAACAATCTCCTCGAGCACGATCTCGTCGCACGCCCGCAGAATCTCCAGCTTCTCCCGCGTCACATCTCCAAGCACCCGCACCGCAAGCCCCGGCCCCGGGAACGGATGCCGCCACACGAGCTGGTCCGGCAAACCAAGCACGCTCCCCAGCGTCCGGACCTCATCCTTAAACAGATCTCGCAGCGGCTCAACAAGCGTGAAACCAAGGTCCGCGGGCAAGCCGCCCACATTGTGATGCAGCTTGATCCCCGCCGCGGTTCCAGCGTGCCCCTGTCCGCTCTCAATCACGTCCGGGTACAGCGTCCCCTGCGCCAGGCACGTCGCGCCCGGGATGCTCTTCGCTGCCGTCTTGAAGACATCGATAAAGCGATGCCCGATCCGCCGACGCTTCTCCTGAGGGTCCGTGATCCCATCAAGATCGCCAAGGAACTCACGCTCCGCGTCCACAACACGCAGGTTGATCTTGAAGTGGTCGCGGAACGTTGTTTCTACAAGCGTGCGCTCTCCCTTGCGCAGCAGGCCCGTATCAACAAACACGCAGTGCAGCTGCTCCCCGATCGCCTTGTGCAAGAGCGCCGCCGTCACCGCGCTATCCACTCCACCAGACAGCCCGCAGATCACCTGCGCATTCCCGATCGCCTCACGCAGGCGCTTGGCCGCGAGCGGTGCAAACTCGCTCATGCGCCACGTTCCCTCGCAGCGGCAGATCCCATACAAGAAGTTGCGAAGCACGTCGGTGCCATGCGGCGTGTGCGTCACCTCGGGATGAAACTGCACCCCATGAAACTGCCGCGGCCGTCCCGCCGCGTCCTTCATCGTCCCACGCACCGCAGCCAGAGGGCACGTCGGCGTGCTCGCCAGCGCCTCAAACATCCCGCCAGTGTCCACCACCTGATCGCCATGCGACATCCACACCGTCGTCCGCTCCGGGATGCCCACCAGCAGGCTCCCCTTCACGTCGCGAGAAGGCTCCACAGTCAGCATCGCACGCCCAAACTCGCGGTGGTCCGCACGATCAACGCGCCCGCCCAGAAGATGCGCCGCAAGCTGCATCCCATAGCAGATCCCCAGCACCGGCACGCCAAGATCAAAGATCCCCGGATCGCACGTGGGCGCACCATCGTCATAGACGCTCGAAGGCCCGCCCGAAAGGATGATCCCCTTGAGATTCATCTTCGCCAACTCCGCAGGCGTGATCTTCGGCGAGACCAGCACCGAGTAGACGCCCGCCTCGCGCACGCGCCGCGCAATCAGCTGCGCCGTCTGCGAACCAAAGTCGAGGATCGGCACGACCTCCGCCGCGAGTCCTCCCGCCGCGCTTGGCACGCCGCCGCCATCGGTCTGGCCCGGCGTCGGGTGTCGTCCCATGCTTCCAGCCATGCCCGTGATCCCACCGATGCTCGACATGCCCGCGTCCTTCCGTTGGCCCCGGTCCGGGGAAACGTGGAGCGTACGGCAAGTCAGCTTCGACAGTCGCCCAGCCGCCAGACGAACTCCACATTCCTCTGCCCCCGATGCCCGATACACTCGGATGATGGCACAAGCGAAGATTCGCCTAGCCAATTCCGCCGCCGCCCGTTCGCCCGGCTCACACCCGGCAGCGCACCCGGGCTGCGGGCCGCTCGCCGCGCGATCCATCCCCCTGACCCCTTTCACCCGCTCCATCCTCTTCTTGTCCACCGCGGCAATCTCGCTCGCGCCCGTCTCCTGCGGCCCCACAATCGTCCCATCCTTCGACTCGCCCGAGCCCGCCGCACGCAACTCCGCCATCGTTCGCGCCGGTGCGAACAACGACCAACGCTCCATCCCAGACCTCGTCCGCATGCTTGACAGCGACGATCCCACCACACGCCTGCTTGCCATCTCCGCACTTGACCGAATCACCGGCGAGCGCCTCGGCTACGACCCCACCGAAGATGAAGCCCGCCGCGAAGACTCGGTTCGTCGCTGGCGTTCGTACGCCAATGACTTCCGCCCGCGGGGCAGCGCCCCGCTCGATCCCGAAGCGGTCAGGGCCCGCCCGTCAGGAGAGGAGCCATGAACAATCCATCCACCGGGCCGGTGCCCCGCTCCACGGTGCCGATGACCTTCCATCCCGGCGAAGAGCCGCCCCATTTGTCCATCGAGGTCGCAAGCGACCCCAGCCTCCTCTGCGGCCTGCGCGAGCTCGTCAACCGCCTGGCCCGCAACATCGGCTTCTCCGAAGTCCAGTCCTCCCAAGTCGCTCTCGCCGTTGATGAGGCACTCGCCAACGTCATCCGCCACGGCTACGACAACCGCCCCGATTCACGCATCTGGCTCAGCATCTGGACCCTCGCTCCAAACGAGCACGGCCCGGGCCTGCGCCTCATCATCGAAGACCAGGCCCGCCAGGTCGATCCCGCCACAATCAAGAGCCGCGAACTCGACGACATCCGGCCCGGTGGCCTCGGCGTTCACATCATCCGCGAAGTCATGGACGAAACGCGGTACGAGAAGCGCTCGGGCACCGGAATGCGACTCACGCTCGAGAAACGCACCAGCACTCCCGGAAAGGCATCGCGTCCCGGCGTGGCGTGTTTACTATCGACGCCTTCATCGACCTCGCCGCCCAATCCTTCAGCCGACTCTTCATGCGGCCCGTCATCAGAAACCCAGACCCCTACCTCCGAACCAGGCAAGGACCATGCATGACCGAACGCCCCGTCCTCAAGGTTGAAACCTCCACCCGCGACGGCGGCGCCATCGTTGTCCGCCCTCAGGGCGACATCGGCTATCACGAAGCGCCCGCCTTCCGCGCCGCAATCCGCGAGGCCTACGACAAGAAGCCAACGATGCTGATCGCCGATCTCTCCGGCGTTGCGTACATGGCAACACCAGGCCTCGCCACCCTCGTCGAAGCACTCCAGATCGCCAAGAAGACAAGCGTCCGCCTCGTCCTCTGCGGCATGAACGAACGCGTCCGCGCAATCTTCGAGATCGCCCGCCTCCACACCGTCTTCACCATCGTGAACACCGTCGAGGACGTCGCGGCCAAGTAATCCTCGCACGCTTCGATCAAGCCAGCATTCATCCCCCGTAGCCGCGCACTCCGCTCACCTCACGCGTGTCAAACGAGCAAGCCAACCCCGGCACCACCGAGCCACCCGCGACCCCCTTCGCGGCCCGGTTGCTGCGCCCCCTCGACATCGTCGGCGGCGGCCTGCTCGATCTTCTCGAGCACATCGGCTCGGCCTTCTGGCTCCTCTTCGCGACCATCGGATGGGTCATTAAGTCGTTCACACACAAGCGAGTCCGAGTCGGCCGCGCCGCGATCATCTCACAGATGGTCCGCATTGGCGTCCGCTCGGTCTTCATCGTCTCGCTCGTCTCCGGCTGCGTTGGCCTCATCCTCGCATTCCAGTTGTCGCCGCCGCTGGAGCAGTTCGGACAGAAAGAGCTCGTCGCCAACATCATCTCCGTCGCCGTTCTGCGGGAGCTCGGCCCGCTGATCGGCGCCATCGTCCTCACCGGCTTCGCCGGCGCTTCCATCGCCGCCGAACTCGGCACCATGGTCGTCTCTGAAGAAGTTGAAGCCCTCGAAGCCAGCGCGCTCGACCCCATCCGCTTCCTCGTCGTCCCGCGCGTCATCGCCTCCATCATCAGCATGACGATCCTGGCCATCATCGCCTCCGTCGTGTCGATCGCCGCAGCCCTCTTTATCTCCGTCACCGTCCTCCAGATCCCCTACTCAACCTACCTGAACAACACGCTTGAACAGGCCAAGCTCGTGGACTTCGGCACCGGCGTCGCAAAGGGCGCGATCTTCGGCCTCCTGATCGGTGTCATCGCCTGCATCAACGGCCTCCGCGTCACCGGCGGCGCGGCGGGCGTCGGCAAGGCCACCACCAGCACCGTCGTCCAGTGCGTTGTCGCTATCGTCATCGCCGACCTCGCCTTCACCGCAGTCTTCTTCGCGCTGAAGCTCACGTAACCCAAGCAGCACCGGCCTACATGCAGCACCGGCCGATGCAGCACCGGCCTCTCGGCAGTTGTCTTCCCACACTTCTTCCTTCTCCCCTTCCCCCTCCCCGCCCTCCCCCAAACTCCAACGCGCCTCCACCCCTCTACCATCCGCGTTCATGCCAAGAACGCAACCCACCTCGTCCCCCCGCGCCTCCGCCACACGCAAGCCATTCCGCGTGCTGCTCGTGGTCTCTCGCTACAACGCCACCGTCATGGATCGCCTGCAGGAAGGCGCCATCAAGACCTTCGCCGCCTCCGCGACGACCCTTGACGAGCTCGAGATCGTCCCCGCGCCCGGCGCCTTCGAGATTCCCGCCCTCGCCCTCGCTGGCGCACGCAGCGGCCGCTTCGATGGCGTCGTCGCCCTCGGCTGCATCATCAAGGGCAACACGATCCATGATCGCGTCCTCGCCGACGCCGTGACGCAGGCCCTCGTGCAGGTCACGCTCCTCACCGGCATTCCCGTCACGCTCGGCGTCCTCACCGTCAACACTCCAAAGCAAGCCCTCGATCGCGCGGGCGGCAAGCTCGGAAACGGACCCAACAACAAGGGCTCGGAGGCCATGTCCGCGCTCCTCGACACCTTCAACTCGCTCCGCCTGATCGAACATCCGGGCGCACAGATCCCGCCGACCTCCAAGCGTCCCGACAAGCTCGCCGCCTCCACTCGGAGCCGCGCATGACCAGCCACGCGATGGACCCGGTCCGCGCCCTTGCCTTCGATCATCTCTACGCACTCGGCGCCGACGCAGGCTCCGCGCGTCTCGCGGCGGAACAGCTCGACACGCTCTCGCCCGAGGCCCGTACCCGCGCCCTCAACATCGCTGGCCGCCGCCTTGCCTTCCAGCTCCTCTATGAGCTCGAGCAGGCCAAGACCCATGACGCACGCGCCGCCGCCAAGGTCGCCATCGCGCGCGTCCCCGACCTCGGCCCCATCGCCGCCGAGCACATCATCGACCTCGCAATCGGCGCGTACGACGCGCGTGCCGCGGCCGACGCCGAGTTCACGGCCCTCGCGCCCGAGTGGCCCGCGTACCGCCAGCCCGCCGTCGATCGCGCGATCCTCCGTCTCGCGCATCACGAGCTGACGCTCGGCCGCACGCCCGGGAAGCTCGCCCTCTCCGAGGCCATCGAGCTCGCCCGCCACTTCAGCACCGACAAGAGCCCCGCCTTCGTCAACGGCCTGCTCGACAAGGTCTATCGCAGGATCCATCCGGAGGGCTGAGCCTTGGGTCTCTTCCGATCGCTCGTAGACACATTCAAAAAGGGCCTCGAAAAGACCCGCACCGTCCTCGTCGACGGCGTCCAGGGCCTGCGCAATCTCCTCACCGGCCGACGCCTTGACGAGGCGCTCATCACCGAGATCGAGGCGCGCCTCCTCCAGGCCGATGTCGGAGTCAAGACCACACGCATCCTCATCGACGGCATCCGCGCCGACTTCCGCTCGGGCAAGATGGAGACCGGCGACCAGGCGCTCGACTACATCAAGCGCGAGATCAAGGCGATGTGGCCGCAGGTTGATCGCACGCTCCACCTCGCGCCCCGCGGCGAAGGACCCACCGTCATCCTTGTCACCGGCGTGAACGGCGCGGGCAAGACTACAAGCATCGCAAAGCTCTGCCGCCTGCTGCGTGATCAGAACCACACCGTCCTCCTCGGCGCGTGCGACACGTTCCGCGCGGGCGCAGTCGCGCAGCTTGAGGTCTGGGCCCAGCGCCTCGGCGTGCAGGTCGTCAAGGGTCAGCAGGGCGGCGATCCCGCGGCGGTCGCGTTCGACGCGTGCGCCGCCGCGAAGTCCCGAGGCATTGACATCCTCATCCTCGACACCGCCGGCCGCCTCCAGACGCAGGATCCGCTCATGCGACAGCTCGGCAAGATCCGAAACGTCGCCGCCAAGCAGGTCCCCGGCGCGCCGCACGAGGTCCTCCTCGTGCTCGACGCAACGGCGGGCCAGAATGCGCTCCGCCAGGCTGAAGAGTTCTCCAAGCACGCGGGCGTCAGTGGCATCTTCCTCACCAAGCTCGATGGCACCGCCAAGGGCGGCATCGTTGTCGCGATCCGCGAGGTTACCGACATCCCCGTCAAGTTCATCGGTACCGGCGAACGCCCCGAAGACGCCGCGCAGTTCGATCCAGACGCCTTCGTCGAGGCCATGTTCGAGACCGAGTGAGCAGCGCCATCCCGTGACAAGCTCAATGACGATGCAGGTGCATCGCCGCGCCGTCGAGCCCGACTTCCCTACCCTCGCCTGATGCCAAACCCGCCAATCGAATCCAGCGTGCCACACGAGTCGGGCGGAACCAACGGCTACGCCTGGTCTCTGCTTCGCGCGGGAACGTTCAAGCTCGATGCGGGCTCGATGTTCGGCCTCATCCCGCGCGTGGTCTGGTCGCGCTCGACCCAGGTCGATGACCGCGGCCGCATGCAGGTGCAGCACAACTGCCTCCTCTTGCAGGCGCAAGGCCGTCGCTTCCTCATTGAGTGCGGCACCGGCGACAAGCTCGACGAGAAGAGCCGCGATATTTTCGATCTCGAACGCCGCAGCATTACCGACGCGCTGAGCGAGGTGGGCGTTGCGCCCGAGTCCATCGACGCGGTCGTCACATCTCACCTGCACTTTGATCACGCGGGCGGGCTCACGCGCCTGTGCCGCGATGGCGAGGCGCCCGACTGGATCGGCCCCGCCTCCGGCATGGCCAGCGCGCGCCCAAACCACGGCGTGAAGCGCACGTTTCCCAATGCAAAGCTCATTGCTCAGGCACGTGAGTGGGCCGATGCCATCGCGAATCGCTCGGTCATGACGCGGACGTACTTTGCCGATCATCTCGAACCGATGCGAGATCGACTCCTGCTCGTTGATTCAGCTCGGCCGTTCGTGATCGGCGCCACGCCCGGTCGCGACGAGATGCCCGCAATCACCCTCGAGCAACGCACCAGCGAGCCGCTCCCCGGTGTCAAGGTTTTCCTCACGCCCGGCCACACATGGGGACAGCAGGCCGTGATGTTCAACGACCGCGAGGGAAGGACGATCGTCTTCACGCCCGACGTTCTGCCCACCGCCGCCCACGTCGGCGCGGCGTACAGCCTCGCCTACGACGTCGAGCCCTACACCAGCACCGTCACGCGGCACTGGTTCCTGACGGAGGCAGCGCGGCGAGACTGGATCCTCGTCCTCGATCACGAGCCAGCGAATCCCGTCTTCCGCGTCCGGGAGAATGGCAAGGGTTGGTTTGAGCTCGTGCCGCAGACGATCACGGGCGGCTGACCACAGCGCGGCGGGCGGCTCGCGCGACCCTAGGATGCGAGGCTGCGGCGGGCCGTTCAATGCCGCGAAGATTCGGAGATGCGAGTGGCGGATTCGGTTGTCAAAGTCGAGCCGGTTGATGTCGAGCCCGGGGCCATCGCCGAGGGCGCGCACGCGCCCGCCGCCAGCGGCGATCAGCTCGGAGCCGCCGACACGCTCGACTCGCCCGAGGCCGAGATCGAGGCGGCGATCATCGAGGCCAGCGAATCCTCCGCGGGCTCGGCTGGCTCCACGCGCGCCGCGCGCGTCGGCTACTCGCTGATGGACCGCTTCGAGGCCTTGATCTCGCGCCTCTCCTCGCGCAATACCTTCTGGCATCGCGTCTGTTCCATGATCTGGTTGCCATACGCCTTCAAGAGCGGCATCCGCATGAAGCGCGTCGACGAGCGCAGCTTCACCGCAGAGCTCCCCTTCCGCCGCTTTAACCGCAACTGGTACAACGCGATGGCTGGCGCGTCGCTGCTCGCCAACGCCGAGATCGCTGGCGGCATGTACATCTTCAACATCACCGGCGGCGATTACACGCTGGTCTGCAAGGACCTCTCGTACCGATTCCTTCGCCCCTGCTTCGGCCCCGCGGTCTACAAGATCACGCCGCGCGAGGACCTGCTCGCGCTCGTGGCCATGGGCAAAGAGTTCAACATCACGCTCGATCTCGAGGTCGTGCAGCAGGCGCTCCTCCCCGCGGCGGTCGCCAAGAAACGCACCAAGGACTCGGTCCTCGCGCGACTCGCTCAGAAGGAACGCCGCGTCGGCCGCTGCGTCGCGACCTTTCACCTGACGCCATCGCTCCATCTCAAGGTCAAGCACGGACACATCCGTGCCGTCGGCAAGGGTTCTGAGTTAGGACGCTAGTGCCGAGCGAGGCTCGCTACACTCGCCCCCATGCCCGAGCCCGCATCCAACATCTTGCGCGCCTGGTCCGTCCTTTCCTGGGCGGCCTTTCTGGCATGTTCATGGACATGGTGCATCGGCATGTGGTTGCCGGTGATCCTTCTGCGCGACTTTGGCATCTGGTCGTTCGCGGTGTTCGCGATTCCCAACGTTGTCGGCGCCGCGGCGATGGGCCTCGCGCTCCGAAAGCGAGGCCTAAGCGAGTGGATCACCACCGAGCACGAGCTGGCGGCACGCGCGTTCAGCTTGGTCACGGTGGTTTTTCAGTTGTGCTTTCTGTTCTCGCTGAGCGGCATCGCATTCGCGACACGATTTGACTCGCTCGGCTTCATTCCGGCGGCCGTCTTCGGACTCGCGATGATCGCAATAGCCTGTGTCTATCGATGGATCCATCAAATCTCGTTGGTGGTGTGGGTTGTCTCGCTGCTTGCACTGTTCTGGTCGCTTGCGGAAATCGTGCCGTCAATTGGCGAGATGCCAGATTCGGCACTGGACCCGGACGAGCTTCTGTGGCTCGCGCCCGTGATGGTATTTGGCTTCATGCTCTGTCCTTATCTGGATCTCACTTTCCACAGTACACGCCGAGCACTGCCGGGCACTTCGGGAAGCATCGCCTTTGTCATTGGATTCGGCATGATGTTCCTGATGATGATCGTGGGCACGCTGGGCTACGGCCTCTTGGTGCTGGTGGATCACCAGTCGCCGCTGCCCGAGCACCTTCCCCTGTGGATCGTTGGCCACATAGCGATGCAACTTGCGTTCACCGTGGTTGCACACGTGGCTGGTGTCGCTACGACGAGGGGCGACCATCAAGGTTTGGAGAACGTACTCGCAAAGCGCCGTGTGTCGGGAAGCAAGGCGATGATTCCAGGTTTCGTCCTCGCTCTCGGCATCATCGTGGTGGGAGCCTCGTCGTTGATCACCTACGCCGGGCTCACGGGCACCGAGATCATCTATCGCGGTTTCATGTCCTTTTATGGCCTGATCTTTCCCGCGTACGTGTGGCTCTGCATGCTGCCGCTGGGGACGACGCGCACGGCGCGGCGTATGTGGACGTTTGCTGGCGCGGTCGTGCTTGCGGTGCCGTTCTATTGGATGGGCTTCATCGAGCGCGAG
>Ga0105049_10011325_pt1 | contig 10215 bp, 9 predicted proteins | sample MAT06_FD_78087 | JGI IMG/M metagenome (GOLD analysis project Ga0105049, IMG submission 78087) | Freshwater microbial communities from Lake Fryxell liftoff mats and glacier meltwater in Antarctica - MAT-06 | ecosystem: Environmental > Aquatic > Freshwater > Ice > Liftoff microbial mat | place... | reverse complement strand
GCGCGACTGGCCCCGATTCGGCGAGTGAGCGCATAAAGTGGGAAGACGGCAAAGGCCGCCCATAGCGGATACAGCACGCCAAACCACCCAGAGGCGACCTCGGCGAGCGTTAAATCGTAGAGTTTATAATCGGCACAGACGGCGGCAATGAGCGGGCGACTAAGCGGGAGCGCGAGGCCGGTTTTATCAGCGAGGTCGGCGGCAAAGCCATAACTCAGTAGCAGTCCGGGCGGGCTGGTCGCGACGTGTGAGCCGATGCGCGCCATGACGCCCGGCCAATCACGCCATTCCCCGCCGCCCCAGTCCACCGAGGCCGCCCCAACCATGTGATACGACGCGACTTCAGAGAAAATTCGCCCGAATAGCACGTATAAAGCGTCACCACGCAACGAAGCCGCCATGACGGGGATGAGCGCGGCGGCGATGAAGGCCACCGCTAAGACCACCCCCGCCCGCGCCCGCCGATGCAGCAACCAGCCCCCCAGCGCACAATAGCCCGCGATGAGCAGCGCGAAAGGGATGATGGACGGTTCTACGGGCAGATACGTCCAGCGCCACCCGAACCCGCCCCGTACCCACGGCGTCACGTCAAATGCGATGATGACCGCGAGGATGACGGAACTGAGCATGAGTAGCCCTAGGGCGCGGGGTCGGGGGGGCTGACTCATGCCGCTTATACTTTCCAGAGCGTGCCGTCGCGGGAGTCCTCAAGCGTAACGCCGAGGCGGGTCAATTCGTCACGGATACGGTCACTGGTCGCGAAATCTTTGGCCTTGCGGGCGTTGTTCCGCATTTCGATCAGCAGCTTAATCAAACCGGCCTCGCGCTCCGCGCTGGCGTTGTTACCGGTCTGGGCGGGCGCAATAATCCCCAAAATCTCCCCGGCCAAATCGCTGTATACCGCGTCGATGGCCTTCAGCACGTCCGCGCCAATCACCGCGTCGCTGTTGAGCAAGGTGTTGACCTCACGGGTGAGTTCTTGCAGCACAGATAACGCAATCGGAGCGTTGAAATCGTCGTCCATGGCAGTGGCGAACTCGGCGCGGGCTTGCTCTAAGCGAGGCAAAAATCCCTCTCCCGCCGCGCCCGCCGGGGCAGAATTCAGCTTGCCGCGCACCAGCCAAACCGCGTTGTTCAGCCGTTCCCAGCCGCCTTGTGCGCCCCGCATCGACTCTTCGCTGTAGGTCACAGGGCTGGAATAATGTGCGCTGAGGACAAAGGTGCGGATGACCTCTGGCCGGTATTTAGAGAGCGCATCGCGCAGCGTGACGAAATTGCCCAACGATTTGCTCATCTTGGTCGGGATGCCGTCCATATCGGGGACCATCAGCGAGCCGACCAACATCCAATATTTGGCGAATTCGGCGTCATTGGCGCATTCGCTCTGCACGATTTCCGACTCGTTGTGTGGGAAAATATTATCGACGCCGCCGCCGTGAATATCAAAGGTCGATCCCAGATATTTTTTCGCCATGGCCGAGCATTCGATGTGCCAACCGGGGAATCCCTCACCCCACGGGCTGTCCCAGCGTAAAATATGCTCCGGTTGGGCGTTCTTCCACAGCGCGAAATCTTCGGCGTGGCGCTTCTCATCGCGGACAGCCTCACGAGTCCCCGCCTCTTGCATATCAATGCGACGGTTGCTGAGTTTGCCATATTCCGACGCACTGGTCACGTCAAAATACACGCTGCCATTGGCTTCGTAGGCGAAACCCTTGTCGATGAGCGTTTGAGTCATCTTGATTTGCTCTGGGACGTGGGCGCTGGCACGGGGGTTGATGTCTGGCCGGTTAATGCCCAGCGCGTCCATGTCCTTATACCACTCGCGGGTATAGAAATCGACCAATTGCATCGGCCTCGCTTGGGTCAGGCGCGCCTTTTTCAAGATTCGGTCTTCTCCGGTGTCCAGCAAATGACCGACATCGGTGATGTTCTGCACATATAGCACGCTGTAGCCCGACTTGCGGAGCCAGCGCACGATCACGTCAAATGAGACATACGTTTTGCCGTGGCCGAGGTGCGCGTAATCTTGCACGGTAGGGCCACAGACATACATCCCCACTGTGCCGGGTTCAATCGGCTGAAACTCGGTTTTTTGCCGCCCCAAAACGTTATAAATGTTCAGCGCCATCATGCCTCCTTAGTATTGGTTAGGATACTGCCGTTGATACGTCTTCGCCCTCATCGCCGGTATCGGCGAGATTCTTACGTTCCATGCCTTCTGGCACGGCAAAGATGATGCGCCCAGTATCGCGGTTAATCAAGCGCGTTACCACCACCCGAATCGTCCTGTCCATGTGCTGGCGTCCGTGTTCGACCACCACCATCGTGCCGTCCTCAAGGTAGCCAACGCCCTGATTGGACTGATTGCCCTCTTGGATGACGTGCAGATGAAAACCCTCGCCGGGGATGTAGACCGACTTCACCTCGTTCGCCAACAAATTGACGTTCAGGATGACCACGCCCTGCGCGCTGGCGACCTTGTTGAGATTGTAATCGTTGGTGACGATGGCCGCCTCTATCTTTTGCGCCAGCGCGACCAGTTTATCATCCACCTGCGGGATGTCCTCGAAATCATCCTCAATGATTTTGACCACCACGCGGTCTGAGCGCTGCAAATCGTTCAATTTATTCAACCCCCGCCGCCCACGGTTGCGTCGGAGTGCGTCAGATGAATCGGCGATGTGGTGCAGTTCTGACAGCACAAAGCGCGGGATGATTATCGTGCCGCTCAAAAACCCGCTTTCGACGATTCCGACGATTCGCCCGTCAATCAAGGCGCTCGTATCAACCACGACTTGGCGCGACGCCGACAAGCTCAATAAGCGGGCGCGTTGGCTGCCGCCGCGTGTCACCAAAGCGTCCCACATTTCGCGGCTACGGCGCGCAAAAGTCGTGCCGAGGATATACGCGCCAATCACTGAAGAAGTGGCGGGCAGTAGCGCCCCAGCAGAGCCGCCCAACAATGACAGCGGGTAAGCCAACAGCAAACCAATCAACAAACCGAGCGTGACGCCCGCAAAGGTAATTGCCAAAACCTCGATGCTGAGGTCGTTGACAGCCCGACTGAGCGAGCGCACCGGCCTAACGGTGAACCACGGGGTTAAAATCAAGCCGACCAGTGCGCCCAACAACCCGAAAATCAGGGTGCTGGTGGGGCTAGATAGTCGGGTGGCATCGGATAATTCTACGCCAAAACGTGCGCCGAGGATGGCAAACAAGCTCATCCCCAACATCCGCGAGAGGAAGTCGATCGACATGGTATCTCCGTGACAGCCGCCCGCCTTCACCCTTTCCGCAGAATAATCGAAGCGGAGCGCTCAAGGCCGGTGAGGGGGCAACCGTACTATAAATGGGTTAGGGTAATTATACGTTGCTGCGCCGACGCGGGATAGACCAGTCTATGGGGCGTAGGGGGTGCGGTGAGTTTGCCAGAATTCGCTTAAACATAGAAACCCAAGCTAGAATATCACATTCGACAGTTAACAACCGAAAAGCACATCGCATGATTGACGACGCTACCCGCGCTGAAATTCTCGCCGTAATCGTTAAAATGGTGGAAGGTAAGTTACAAAAAATCACTAAAGAGAGCGAATACACACCTTTTTTTGAGGCGTTTTTCAGCCGTTCGACCATCCTTCAAGCGTCTATGCTACACTCTTTTTACACATCATTCGGCTTGTCAGCTTACGAGCAAATCGCCTTAATCCTTGCGCGTAAAGCCGGTTATAGCGCTGCAAGACAATTGATACCCAAACCGAAGGATTAATCGCGGACTTGATGAATCAGCGCGCCGATAAAGCGTCCGAAGTTGAGCGAATCCGCAGGTCTATACAACCGTCCAACGCTTCAACCGATGACCGTGACCGCGTGGTGGATGTCTACATCAAACACCCTGACGGGGTTGAGATGTTGTTTGGCATCACAACCGTAAAACCGAGTAAGAAAGAATTTGACGTTTTACGACTTAAGATGCTGCGATGGAACGCTCTACGGTTTAGCGTTGAACCTAACTCACTAGTAAAAACCTACATCGGAATTCCGTTTAATCCGTATCACCCAGCGCCCTATGCCCGTTGGACGGGCGGACAACTTGACCCATCTGAGGTGTGCGTCCAAAATGACTTATGGGCGAAGTTTGCCGGGTATGATGTCTTTCCAGAATTGGTTGACGTTTTCGGTGAAGCGGGACGACTGATGCGCGATAAAGTCAGCGCGCATCTCAACAAACTCTAATGGCTACCATAAGACCATCTGTTTTAGCTCATGTTCCGGCATTATGGATGATTCAAAGTCGCTGATGTCTCCCTCACCTGTCAGCATGGTCTGAAGCGCCCGCCCGACATGATAGCCCAAATTGACCGGGACGGCGTTGCCGATTTGTTTATATTGGGATGCCACCGACCCGGCAAACGCCCAATCATCGGGAAAGGTTTGGAGTCGGGCATATTCGCGCACCGATAGCGGGCGGGTTTCGCTGGGATGACAACGCTCAGTCTGTTTTTGTGCCGGGCTACATGTCAAGGTCAACGACGGTTCGTCCCAATCAAGGCGGCGTGCCATGCCGGTTTTGCCGCCCGCTAAGTGAAAACTCCCGCCCATATATTCTTTTTGAAGGTCGGTGGGGAGGTCTTTCCAATAGCCGCCCGGCGGGATGAGTTCGAGGATTTCACGTTTACGCTCAGGGTAACGTGCGCCCGCCGACTCCGGACAATTTTCCAACGCCTCGCGCAGCGACAAGGTGTAGTCACGCTCTTTGGGAAACAAGTGCGGCGCGTCGATGTCTTCCCGAATCCCGATGATAATCAGGCGTTCGCGCTTCTGTGGCACATCAAAAAATTGGGCGCGCAGCAGGCGAAATTCGACTCGGTAGCCCAAACCGCGAAAAACCGACAGCATGGTTTGGAGCGTGCGACCCGAATCATGCCCAAGCAGGCCGCGCACATTCTCGCCTAGCGCAATTTTGGGGCGTACCTCATTGATGCAGCGGGCAAATTCAAAGAACAGCGTGCCGCGTGTGTCTTCAAACCCCCTACCGTTGCCCGCGTAGCTGAACGCTTGACACGGGAAACCACCCGCCACCACATCGACATCCCCGTGATAACGCTTGAAGTCCACCTTTGCGACATCGGCGTGAACGACATCCCAATCAGGGCGGTTTTGCCGCAAGGTCGCTACCGGGTCTTTCTCCCATTCGACCAGTAAACGGGTCTCAAAACCGGCGTTTTCAAACCCCAGCGCCATGCCGCCTGCGCCGGAAAATAATTCGATGACGCTCAAGCCGTTTTTAGGCGCTTGCAACACGTAAAAACCGCGCCCAGCCGATTCGCCGCTATACTTTTCTTTCACCCGCTGTAATTCAGCAAGGTCGAATAATCGGTAATTTTGTGGGGAGCGCGAGGCTTTAATCAGCCCCTTTTTCTCCCAACGCCGGATGGTGTCCGCCGACACGCCCAACGCAAACGCGGCCTCATGGACTGTTTTAAGCATTTTTATAACCTTTACATAATGTAATGGTTATAATTTATCGCATTTACTTCAATGACGCAACTCCTAGTTGATTCATGGGGTGTATTTCATATTTTTGCATGGCCGGGCTGGGACATGACGGGCGGGGACATGGCCCCGCCCCTACGAAAACCGTGTGGTTCGTAGGGGCGCACACACGGGTGCGCCCGCCGACGTGGGGATTTTGCACTAACTTGAAATGCACGCGTTGATTCATGGATTCACGGATTTGGCGTGCAACTAGACTATAATGGTTCGCTGAGGTTCTACCAGAACCTGAAAGCAGTACACTAAGGAATAGTTCATGCAGCAACAACTTACCGATGGCCTCGTCCTCCGCAGCTTGAGCGAGGGTCATCTCTCAGACCGCGAGCGTTTGCCCGATTTATACGCCGCCATCAACACCGAGGGCGAATCTGAACGGGTCAAAGATGGGATGCGTCATTGGACGCGCAGCTTGATGGACGGGCATCCCACCGTCACGCCTGATGACATCTTTGTGGTGGTTGACACCGCCCAAGATGATCTGTTGGTCTCGGCCACGCTACTCATCCCGCAGACGTGGCGCTATGGCGACATCCTTTTGCCCGCTGGACGCCCGGAACTGGTCGCGACCCACTGGGATTATCGCGGGCGCGGGTTGGTACGGGTGCTGTTCGACGCGGTTCACGAACGTAGCGCCGCCCTCGGCCATCTGGTGCAAGGGATTACCGGAATCCCGCATTTTTACCGCAAGTTGGGTTATACGATGGCGGTGGATCTCGATGACCACGCCGTCTATCACTTGTCTGCGCTACCGACCCCGCCCGCCGACTACATCCCTAACTTGGTTTTGCGCGCCGCCACCCCGGAGGACATCCCCGACATCCTCGACTGGAACGCCCGCTTCGCCCGTGAGCGCCTCGTCAGCGATGCCTTCACCGCCGCCGACCTGCACTACGAAATCACCGGGCGCGAACGCGGCTATTATCCGCACACCGAATATCTGATGATGGCCGCCACAGATGGCAGCACCATCGGCTATCTGGTCGTCCTCGATTCACTGCGTGAGCCGTATTATCTGCGTTGCGTCTCGTATGTGGTCGGCCCGAATGCCTCGTATTTGGCCGCCTTTGATGCCTCGATGCACGCGCTCAAAGTTTGGGCGACAGCCCGCTATGAGCATTGCCCTGAGATGGTCTATTTTTACCCCGGCTTGCACGAGACGATTGACCAGTTGATTGACCACTCGCCCGGCGGCTTGGTCTCACCGCGCAAATATGCGTGGTATATGCGCGTGCCAGACGTCGTGAAATTTCTCAAGACGATTACGCCCGTCTTAGAGCGGCGCATCGAGGGCAGCGGCGCGCACCGCTGTACCGGGGAACTGCGAATCGGGTTCTACACGTTGGGCGGTGTTCGCATCAGGTTTGACGGCGGGCGCATCAGCGATATCACGCTCATCAGCGGCAAAGACGATTACGATGCCGAGTTCCCGTGGGAATTGTTCTGGAATCTGGTGTTGGGTTATCGCACGGTAGACGAGATGGGGCGCGTGCTACCGGATGTCTACGCCAAAGCCAAAGCCGCCGTCTTGTTGAGCATCTTGTTCCCCAAGCAACCCTCGTGGCTACGCGGATTGGCTTAGACGTTTCACCTGAAAACGCGCACGCCGTCGCCTGTCGCTACCACCGCCGCCCGCGTTGGGGGGCGAGGCGTTCATACAGCGTCACGACCTCTTCCATAATGTGCGGCCAAGTGCGTGTCTCGGCGAAAGCCCGCCCCGCCCGCCCCATCGTGGGGAGGTCTGGTCGACAGGCGATGGCGCGGCGGACGATGTCGGTCAAGGCGGGGACATCACCGGGGGCGAATGTCCAACCGGTCAGGCCGTCCTGAATCACCTCTGGGATGCCGCCGACCCGCGAACCTGCCACTGGCACGCCCGCCGCCATTGATTCCACTGCGACGAGGCCGAAGGACTCCATCTCTGATGGAAAGACGAATAAATCGGCGCTGGCAAAGGCCGATGCCAATTCTTCACCGCCCAAAAATCCGGCGAAATGGACGGGCAGACCGTCGAACTCGCGCATGAGGCGAGCGCGCTCTGGCCCGTCCCCGACCAACGCCAACCGCACCCCGGCCACCGACTCTAAGACCGGTTTGAGGTCGCTCAGGCGTTTTTCGCTGGACAAGCGCCCGACGTATAGTAGCAGAAGATCGCCCGGCTGACCGTCGCTCAGGCGGGCGCGCATGGACTCTGACTTGTGGCGGGGGTGGAACTGGTCGGCATCGACTCCGCGCCCCCAAATCGTGGTCGGCGGACGGATTCCGATGCGCGCCATGCGCTCGGCGATGCTCTTGGAGGGTGCGAGGGCGTGATGGGCGCGGTTGAACATCAACGCGGTCAGCCAATCGGCAATCGGGGCGGCGAATCCCAGCCCGAAATGACGGCTGAGTTCGGCGTAGTCGATGTGGAACGACACGACTCGCGGGGCGGCCAGCGCCATCGCCATAAACATGCCAGAGCCACCGGTGAAGCCGGAATGAATGAAGTGAATCACATCGGGGTTGAAATCACGCACGCGCCGCCATGTGCGGTACAGCGGCCATGAAACCTTGAGTCCGGGATAGAGAGGGAATGGCACGCCCCACACGCGCACGATTTGCGCGCCCGCGTAAGTCTCTATCGGGCCGAGGTCAGGGGTGATAACCATGACTTGAATATCGCGCCTCTGAAGATGTTCCAACAGGCGGCAAATCACGGTGACGATACCATCCACTTTGGGCAGGAATGTATCGGTGAAAATCACAACGCGCATCAGCTAAGAGGTCAGATTTCCCTCTAGGACGGACATTGAGTCGGGCAGCGGTTCGACGACGGTGGTGGGTTGGTCATCCTCATACCCCAACTGTTTGAGCGAGGTGCGGGCGGCTACGCGCACACGGTCGCGGGTGGGATCATTGGCGATGTCGAGCAGGAAGGGGACGGCGCGGGTGTTGCCCAATTTGCCGAGCGCTTCAACGGCGTTGAGTTGGGCTTGATAACCGGGGACATTCAGGGCGCGTATCAATGGGTCTACCGCACGGGGGTCGCCCATGATTCCCAGCATTTGGGCGGCGCGTCCGCGCACGATCAGGTCTTCATTCCAATCGGTCACAATGTTGATGAGGGTGCGAATGGCCGTTTCGCCTCCCATCATGCCCAGCTTCATGACCGCTGAACGGCGAATATCTTTGTTCACGTCCCGCAGTTCGCTCACTAAGAACTTGATTGCTTTCGGGTCGGGTTCGGCCATGATTGAATTGCCTTTCGTGATGTGGATTATGGCTGCAAGGGGCATCAGCATCGCTCCTTATCTCTATCCTAACGCAGAAATGCCTTACGAGTATAGACATTCTAATCAACCGCTGAAACTTGTAACTTTCCGTCATGCAAACGACCCACCCTGTCGGCCAACTGCACGATGTCTGGGTTATGGGTCGCCATGACCAGTGTTTTGCCCGCATCGCGGGTGAGTTCCAGCAGTAATTTCAGCACGGTTTCGCCGGTTTCGTCATCCAAATTGCCGGTAGGTTCATCGGCCAGCACCAATTTCGGCTCACGGATGAGCGCCCGCGCAATCGCCACGCGCTGCTGTTCGCCGCCGCTGAGTTTATCGGGCGCGGCGTCGGCACGGTCTGCCAAGCCTACTCGATCCAATAACGCCAGCCCGGTTGCCCGCCCCGTGCCACGTCCACCGCCCCCCAATTCAATCGGGAGGGTGACATTTTCGAGGACGGTCAAGGTTGGAATCAGGTTAAAAAACTGGAAGATGATGCCGATTTGGTTTCGACGAAACAGGGTGAGTTGGCGTTCGCTCAAACGGGTGATTTCGGTCTCCCCGACCTTAATTTGGCCGCCATCAGCTTGATCGACCCCGCTGAGGAGATTCAGCAAGGTTGATTTGCCGCTGCCGCTTTTGCCCAGCATGACAAAGAACTCGCCCTCGTAGATGTCAAGGTCTATGTGGTCGAGGACGCGGCGCGGCTTGCCACCTTCGCTATAGGTGCGTGTCAGGCCGGTGATTTTGATGAGGGGAGAGGCCGTGCGAGAGTTGCTCATGCTGTGATTATCCAAATCCTTAGACGCGCCTACACCGTCAATTTATACGAATCTGGCGCACATTTGTGTTGACTTTCACAAGTGTACCTGAAAGTTATCAGTGGGGTGTTAGAAGTTGGACGTTAAAAAGTTAAAAATTATGACTGATATATAAGGAGATGAATGCAGGCAAAGACAACTCGAAAGATATTTATGGTAGGGACGCGCAGTCCATAACCCTATATCATTTTCTTCTCTCGTCTAAATTTTGATGCGCTTGCCCTAGGCTGAGGAGCGTCACAAAGGATTATGGGATAGAACTACTTAAATTTTTACCTGCTTTAGCACTTCCGCTATGGGCGGCAAATCGGTTTGCAAGGTGCGCCAGAGCGTGCGCGGGTTGACCTGATAATGCTCGTGCGAGAGCATGTTCCGCATCAGGCGCAGATACTGCCAGCGCACACCGCGCATCTGATTTTGGGTCGAATCGCTGACGTTTTTGCTGGCCTCGCCCAACGCCGCCAACTCATGTTCACAGGCCGCCACCGTCTTCGGGTCAGCTAAAAATACGGTCTCATCCATCCCGACCAGATACGACTGAATCCGCTCAATAGCCTGCTGCATATCAATCAGATGCACGCGGTCTG
>Ga0105049_10011323_pt1 | contig 10215 bp, 6 predicted proteins | sample MAT06_FD_78087 | JGI IMG/M metagenome (GOLD analysis project Ga0105049, IMG submission 78087) | Freshwater microbial communities from Lake Fryxell liftoff mats and glacier meltwater in Antarctica - MAT-06 | ecosystem: Environmental > Aquatic > Freshwater > Ice > Liftoff microbial mat | place... | reverse complement strand
GCTTTGTGAACGGCATCCCTTTGGTGTTCATCTAACTGAAGGCCCACCACCGCAAACTCAGGGTAGCCTACGAAACCAATCTGAGCGACTACAAAAACACGCTCCCCCGGCTGTTTCATTGCAACGCCGTCATCATTCTAAGCAACGGTATAGAAAGCAAAATCGGTTCGCTCACCTCCACGTTTGAACACTTCCACGACTGGAAACGCATCCGGGAAGATGAAGAAGGCGTGGTCAGCCTCGACACCATCTTGCGCGGCCTATGTAACAAAAGTCGCCTGCTAGACCTGTTTGAAAACTTAATCCTCTTTGATAATTCGGTGGGCAAAATGGTCAAACTCATTGCCCGAAACCATCAATTTATCGGGGTGAATAAGGCCGTTGAGCATTTCCAAAATCAAGTAAAACGGCGAAATAACGGCGAAATAAGTGCGGAAGAAGCGAAACGTCTGGGCGTGTTCTGGCATACGCAAGAGAGCGGCAAATCCTATTCGATGGTGTTCCTTTCCAGAAGATCCAACGTCAATTTGGCGGGGCGTACACCTTTCTTTTGGTGACCGACCGCGTGGAACTGGATAAGCAGATTTACGGCACGTTTGCAGGCGTAGGTGCGGTGACCAACAAAAAAGCACGGGCCGGAAGCGGCAAGGATTTGAAAGAACTTTTGGGTACGGATGAAAAGTACATTTTCAGCCTGATTCACATTTTCAACTTTGACGGCACCGTAACGGAGCGGGAAAACATCATTGTGATCAGCGACGAAGCCCACCGCACACAGGGCGGCTCTTTGGCTTTGAATATGCGGAAGGCTTTGCCCAATGCCTCGTTCATCGGCTTCAAGGGTACGCCGCTTTTTAAAGACGACGAACTGACCCGCCACATTTTTGGCGATTACGTTTCTGTGTACGATTTCAAATGCAGCGTGGAAGACGGCGCAACCGTGCCGCTGTACTATGAAAACCGGGGCGAGAAATTGCGGCTCGACAACCCGAAAATCAGCGATGAAATCAGGGCGGCCATTGAAGCCGCCGAACTCGACCCCGACCAGGAGGAAAAACTAAAACGCCTTTTTTCCAGGAAATATCCGATCCTGACGGCGGAAAAACGACTTCGCTCCATTGCACACGATGTGGTGGAACATTTCAACAACCGGGGCTACAAGGGCAAGGCGATGTTTGTGGCCCTCGACAAGGTGACGGCGGTGAAGATGTACGATTTCATCGCAGCAGAGCAAACCAAGTACCTCGAACGGCGCAAAAAGGAAATCGAAAAACTCAGCGACGAACAAGAGTATTTGAGCCAAATGAAGGCTTGGCAATGGTCGCAAGAAACGGAGTTTGCAGTGGTAGTCAGCCATGAACAAAATGAGATAGAACGCTTTGAGGCCTGGGGTTTGGACATCGAAGCCCACCGCCTGAAAATGAATGAACGCGACCTCGAAAAGGAATTCAAAGAAGACGACCACCCTTTCCGCCTGGTCATTGTGTGCGCCATGTGGCTAACAGGCTTTGATGTGAAAAGCCTTTCGACCTTGTATATTGACAAGCCGATGAAGTCGCACACCCTGATGCAAACCATCGCAAGGGCCAACCGGGTGCATGACGAATGGAAAAACAACGGCTTGATCGTTGACTACATCGAAACTTACAAAGCCCTGTTGGAAGCTTTGGCCATTTATGCCATCGGCGGCGACAAGGGCAAGCCGGGGGAAACAGGCGGCGACATCGAAGCCCCTGTGAAGCCGATGGAAGACCTTGTGGCTGAACTGAAAGAAACCATTGAAGCAACGGAGGAATTTTTGAAAGAATACGATTTCCATTTGAGCGACGTGATTCGAGGCGAAGGCGTGTGGAAAATTAACGCCATTGAGCGCGGGGTAAGTGCCGTTTGCCGCAATGATGAAAGCCGCAACAAATTCGGCGTGTTGGGGCGGGAGGTTTTCAAAAAATACAAAGCGATTTTGCCCGATACGGCCATTTATGCCTTCCAGGCTCAACGGGATGCCATCAACGCCATCTATGCCGTCATCCATCGCAACGAAGAAGAATCAGACATTTCGGCCATTGTGAAGCAGGTGCAAGCGGTTGTGGACAAGTCCATCGAAAGCCTGGACATTGCCCTCGAACCTGTGGAGGGCTACGGCAACAAAGTGGATCTGAGCGGTCTGGATTTTGAACTGATAGAGCGGGAGTTTTTGAAGTTGGGAGATAAGCAGCCTATTGCCGTGCAATCGCTCAAAGACAAGGTGGAAGCAAAACTCAACCAGATGCTACGCGACAACCCTTTCCGGGTGGATTACTACGAACGCTATCAGGAAATCATTGAGGCGTACAACCACGGCAAGGAATACGCGGCCATCAAAGAAATTTTTGATCAATTGGTGGGCTTCCTGAATGACCTCAGCGAAGAAGAGAAGCGGGCCGTAAGGGAGGATCTGAGCGAAGGGGAGTTGGCAATGGTGGATATGCTAAGCCGAGACAAGAAAATCAGCGACAAAGAAAAAGCGGAACTCAAAGACATCGCCAAAGAGCTATTGGAGCGTTTGAAAGAGAAGGAATTTAAAATTATCCACTGGGCGGATAAGGAGCAAACGGCTTCGGCGGTTAAAGTGGTGATCAAAAACTACCTGTTTGATAAATTGCCGTATCCAGTTTTTGAAGAGGTTGATGTAAATATGAAAACTGAGGTGTTGTTTGAGTTTTTCAAGGGCAGGTATGCGGAGGGGATGGCGGCTTGAGGGAAAATCAAATAGAATTCTTTACACAAGCATTTTGGGAAAATCAGACAAGGATACACCCTAGTTCGTATTACCTTCGCAGCCTACGTTTCACATGGAGAACACGATGACACAAACCGAATTACTCGACCGATTGGAATCTGACCTGACCGACCTGTTGAAACAGGTGCGTACAACATTCTCTAACCAGGCTCCGGAAGCCCTGCTCCTGCGCCCTGGGCCTGCAAAATGGAATGTCCAGGAATGTTTTGCCCACCTCAATGCTCAATTTGACTATTACCTCCCGCGCATCGAATTAGCGCTTCACAAATCAAAGGCTCGGCGGTGGGTGCCAGCACCGGAACGAACTTCTAATTGGTTGGGACGCAAATCCATCCGGGCGGTAGATCCAGCTAATTTGGCCAAGAAATTAAGGCACAGTCCAAAGGGCATTGACCCTTTGAAAGGGCTGAAAGTTAGGGAAAATGAGGTCAAGACATTCCTCATCAACCTTGAAATGATGCTTCGGCTAGTGCGCCAGGCCCGTGAAGTGGATACCAACAGGTCTACCATCGAGCCTATGCGCTGGAATATCTCGGCCTATTTGTTGGGTGATTTACTTGAATATCTCGTGCTGCACGCCCAAAGGCATCTATTGCAAGCTCAAGCAATTAAAAGCACTTATTGAGGCACTCCCTTTTGTGGTTCCCGGTAAAACGACAACAGGATCACAATGCTTAAAAAGCATGGGGTAAGCATCAGGTAAGTGTAAGGCATTTGAATAAAACCGTAGAAAAAGGCGAAGTAGAACTTCAAACTACCCAACAAGAACAGCGGAAGATGCTGCAATTGAGCCCGTTTTTTCCACCAGAGCAAGGCGCATAGCCCTACCGCAGTGATCGAAACGACAAATTGCCATCTTTGGAGCCCCGCCAAACGATCGGCCATTTCCCCGCCATATTCATCGCGAAAAATGCCAGCGATACCCAGCCCATCATAAAGTGGGCTATAGTTGCCAACCTGCGACCATGCAGCTAAGGCGGCTGAAGAATAATGTTTCAAACCGTTGAAATAGATCATCGGATCCTTGGTTAGAAACGGAATTGCAAAAAGCACTAGCACCCAAGCTATTACCCAAGCGGCAGTGTAAAGCGCAAGTTTTCTGTTTTCGACCCATACTACCAGGAAGCAAAGTGGCAGCCACAACAAAAAAGCGTATCGTGAAAGCAAACAAAGTGCGATAAAAAACGCCAGCATAGCGCCACTTTTCAGAGGTGAACCAGCTAGGTATGCCCGAATTTTATCCAACTGAAGCGCAAACAACATATAAAACCCGGCTATCATAATTTCTACGGTATTGCCAAATGTACCATCCGTGCCTTCCTCAATGAAAATAAAATGAAAAAATGGTAAGGCCGTAATGAGCCATTTGGCTTCTGTGCGCAGTCCCCAGGTATGTGCCCGTCGAATGGTAAATATCGCCGCAATAGTCCAAATCACAAAAGCTACCCAGCGTTCGTCGAAGTGAAATATAGTGGCTGGAAGGAAGGGCATCCACATCAAAGGCAGGTAAGTAGGAGACAGATCATAGCCAAAATTCTGAATCAGGGCATACGGGTAAGTCCCTTCCAGAAGTCGCTGGTTCATCACCTGGATCGTCGGCAGGATGTCAGAAAGGTGGATGTCGATTGGAATGACGCTTATTTCTCGTTTAAAATGAAAAGCGCACAAGGCAACGCCTGCCGCCGCAACAAGCCCCATTGCCCAGGTTTCTGATTTAACGCTTTGCCGTTTTTCACAGGGAATCGGTTGCTTAAATGCTGCCAACACGGCAAAAAGGCCCATTCCTGCGCCCAAAAAAATTAACACGGTGGCGTTTTCGCGTTGCCCCATGTAGCGCAATCGCTGCGAAGTAATGAGCAGGATCTCGCAAAAAAGAAAAACGACGAATAGGCTTCGGTAAAGTTGATAACGCATGGGTAGGGTAGTGGGCGCAGTTTGGATGCCTGTTATTTTGTTGGCAGCAAGGATATTTCCTGGACAATGTATGATGGACGGCCTTTTGCTTGTATAAATAAGCGCCCTAAATATTCGCCGATAATGCCAAGGGTAAGCAATTGCAAGCCACCCATGATGAGTACTGAAAGCAGTACAGAAGTCCAGCCTTGCACGGTTTCTTTGAGCACAAAATGGGCATAAATAGCATATAACGCGTACAAAAATGCCAATCCAGAGATAATGACGCCCAAAAATGTGGCAATGCGCAAGGGGCGAACTGAAAATGCGGTGATGCCGTTGAGGGCAAGTCGCAGCATTTTTTTGAGGGTATATTTTGATTGTCCGGCAAAGCGTTTTTCTGGGACATACGGAATGATGAATTGCCTGAAGCCGACCCAGGGGATAAATCCACGGATAAACAGATCGGTTTCCCTGGATTCCCGGATCAAATCCACCACTTTTCGATCAAGTAGCCTGAAATCGGCGGCTCCGGGCTCGATATACACGTCGGAAAATCGGTTCATCAACCCATAAAAGTACTTGGAACTCAGGCGTTTGAACCAGCCTGTTTTTTCATCGTCTTGACGGATGGTAAACACAATCTCATAGCCTTCAACCCATTTTTCCAAAAAAATCGGGATGTATTCTGGCGGATGTTGCAGGTCGGCATCCATACAGATCACCGCTTGTCCGCGGGCATGATCATACCCACATCGGAGAGCGTTCATGTGACCAAAATTGCGAGAAAAACTAATGTAATGCACCAAATCAGGCTGTTGTTGATGCAATTGGCGCAGTAAACTCAAGGTTTTGTCGCTGCTGCCGTCGTTGACGAAAATAAGCTCAAAGGAATAAGTACCCTGGAGAGCTGCCAAATGCCTGGAAATCTGCGCAACCGCCTCCGTGAGGTTCTCCTCCTCGTTGAAAGCTGGGACTATGATGGAGACTAGGGTCTTATTTTTCATAGAAACTAGGATTTTCGCTGGGCAGTTCGCTTAGAATAAGTTGGTTTGCAAAAGTAGCGTTTCTATTTCTTACCCGCAATCTTCACCAATTCGTTCAATTTCCACAACGCATCCATCGGCGTCATCGTGTTTAAATCTAAGGCCAGCAGCGTTTCCTTGATTTTGAGGGTATAATCGTCCACATCGAAAATGTGGAGCTGAAGTGGCGCAGAAATGCTCTTTACTTTTTTGCGCATTTCGGCTTGGGCGCTTGATTTTTCCAATGGTTGGACAGCCTCCATTGTAGAACCGTCCGCCGTGGACCGTGGGCCGTCGACCGACTTTTCTTCCAGGGTTTTAAGGATTTCATTCGCCCGTTGCACAATGGCCTGTGGCATGCCAGCCATACGGGCCACATGGATTCCAAAGGAGTGGTTGGAGCCGCCGGGCACTAGTTTGCGGAGGAAAACTACTTTTTGACCCACTTCCTTGGTGCTCACATGGAAATTATGAATCCGCTCGTGGCTTTCGGCCAGTTCATTGAGCTCATGATAGTGCGTGGCGAAAAGGGTTTTAGGGTGAGCCCGTTCGTTGTCGTGCAGGTATTCGGTAAGACTCCAGGCGATACTGATCCCGTCGTAGGTGCTTGTACCGCGCCCGATTTCGTCCAGGAGAATGAGTGATCGGTCGCTGATATTGTTCATAATCAAGGCCGTTTCATTCATCTCGACCATAAACGTACTCTCGCCGCCGCTGATATTGTCTGAGGCGCCCACGCGGGTGAACACCTTGTCTACCAGACCAATACGGGCACTTTTAGCCGGCACAAAACTGCCCATTTGAGCCATAAGCGTAATCAGTGCCGTTTGCCGAAGCAAGGCAGATTTCCCGGCCATATTTGGTCCGGTAATTAGGATAATTTGCACCGATTCGCTGTCCAGGTATACATCGTTGGGCACAAACTGCTCCCCAATGGGCAATTGTGTTTCAATGACAGGATGCCGACCCTCGCGAATGTCGAGCAGGGTGGAGTCATCCAGTTCGGGGCGCGTGTAATTATTCTTTTGCGCTAATTTGGCGAATGAGAGCATACAATCCAGGCGTGCCACCAATTGCGCATTGTGCTGAATGGGCTGGATATAATTCCCGATCTCCTCCACCAATGCGCGGAACAGCTTGTCTTCCAGCTCTAAAATCTTTTCCTCCGCGCCCAAAATCTTGGCTTCCAGTATTTTAAGTTCTTCGGTAATAAAACGCTCCCCATTTGCGATGGTCTGCTTGCGGGTCCATTCTGGCGGCACCTGGTCTTTCCATTTCGAGGTTACTTCAATATAGTAGCCAAACACGTTATTGAAGGCAACTTTCAGGCTGGTAATACCGGTGCGCTCAATTTCGCGTTGCTGGATTTCGAGCAACATTTCACGACTGTTTCGGACGATATGGCGAAGTTCATCCAGGGCTTCGTTGGCTCCATCGGCAATGGCGCCCCCTTTTCTAACATCGGCGGGTGGATCAGGCGCAATATCTTGCTCGATTCGGGCGCGAAGGGTAAGGCAGGGGTTTAGCCCTTCTGCAAGTCGGGCAAAAGAAGCCCCGCCCAGTCCCCCCATGTGGATGGAAGAAGTTTCACTTTTGGTTTCTTGAATGGTCGGGTTAGTGGACTCCTCTGCCCCAATGTTGGACGGGCGGACGGGGCTCAACATTTTTTTTAGCGATTCAATGGCCAACAACGCTCGTCGCAATTGCATGGCTTCTCGCGGGCTGATTTTGCCGACGGAGGTTTTTGCCATGAGCCGCTCCAAATCTCCGATATGGCGGATATGGGGTTCTAATTCTTGTGTAAATTCTTGATTTTCAAGAAAATACTCCACCGCATCGTGTCGTTCTCGAATTTGGGCGAGTTTGGTGAGCGGGAGTAATACCCATTTTTTTAGCATCCGCGCACCCATGGGCGACACGGTTTTGTCCAACACCTGTAGCAGCGAAACGCCGTTTTCGTGGTTGCTGCTCACGAGTTCCAGATTGCGGATGGTGAAGCGGTCGAGCCACACAAATTGCTCCGTTTGCAGTCGACTAAGGGCGGTGATGTGGGCAAGTCGGGTGTTTTCCATTGCTGCCAGGTAATGCAGGGCAGCACCGGCAGCCGTTTGGGCCAAGTCAAGTTCTTCTACCCCAAAACCTTTGAGGCTGGCAGTCTGGAAATGACTGAGTAGTTTTTCGCGAGCAAAATCGCGGGTAAAAATCCAGTCTTCGAGGGTGTTGGTGTAAAATTTATCCCCGTAAATAGCCGTAAACTCCTTCACGCGGCTTTTCGGCAGGATAACTTCGGCAGGTTTGAAACTTTGCAGCAGTTTATCAATCGTACCAGAATCGCCTTCGGAGACAAAAAATTCTCCCGTAGAAATGTCAAGAAAAGCGAGTCCGTGTTGCTCTTTTGGTCCGTAGGCCATAGTAGCCAAAAAGTTGTTGGCGTTGTGGTCGAGCAAGGCGTCGTCGGTAGTCAAACCGGGCGTAATGACTTCTGTTACTGCCCGCCGAACCACCCTCCCCGGTACCGGCTTTTCCATTTGCTCACAGATGGCCACGCGATAACCCGCTCGTACAAGTCGCGGCAGGTAAAGATCCAATGAATGGTAGGGAAAGCCCGCAAGCTCGATGTCAGAACCGCCATTGTTGCGGCTTGTGAGCGTAATGCCCAAAGCCCGACTGGCCTTCACGGCATCTTCGCCAAAGGTTTCGTAAAAATCGCCCACACGAAACAGCAGCACCGCATCAGGATACTTGATTTTCACTTGTACGTACTGTTGCATGAGCGGCGTGGTGGGTGCGCCGCTGGTGTTGGGTGTTCCGTCTTTCTTTGTTCTTGCCATTTGCTTAGTCCAGAGTTTGAGCGCACCAAAACTTTTTAATCGTCCGTATTAACTTCCATAAAAAAACACGATTGCATTTAGATCGCGATCTTTTATATCACCAGAGCATCGGATAATTGGATGGAATTGCGGGTTGTTCATCCTTGTTTTGTGCAACAAGGCTGCTGAGCAGGATGCAATACCCAAAAAGCGCGAGAATAATTTGTTTGCTCATGGTTTGGATTTAGGGCAAATGTAACAAGCCCAAATTCTTTCCCTCGATTTCGTTTTCCACAGTTTATTTTCGCCTTATGAAGTACATAATGTTTGTTTTCCTTCTCCTTCAAATCAACTTTTTGCAGGCCAAAACCTGGCAAGTTGGTTCTACCCGTACCTATCTCGTTCCTTCCGCAGTTTCCAACCTGGTCGCCGATGGCGATACAGTGGAGATTGATGCCGGATTATATACCGGAAACGTGACCAAATGGTTTGCCAACAATCTGGTCATCAAAAGTGTAGGGACTGGCTATGCCCATTTGGAGGCTGCGGGGAATTATGCTGAAGGGAAGGCCATTTGGGTCATCAAAGGAGCGGACTGTACGGTAGAAGGCATTGAGTTTTCAGGTTGCCAGGTGCCTGATCACAACGGGGCGGGCATTCGTCAGGAAGGGAAAAATCTGACCCTGCGCCATTGTTACTTTCACCACAATGAGATGGGTATTTTGACTTCTAATGATGGCCTGAGCAACTTTTGGTTTGAGTCCTGCGAGTTTGCTTTCAATGGATACGGCGATGGGTACTCGCACAATATCTACGTAGGGAATGTGATGAGCCTAACCTTGCTGTATTGCTATTCGCACGATGCGCACATTGGGCATTTGGTGAAGAGTCGAGCTCGATTTAATTATTTGTATTACAATCGTTTAACTGGAGAAAATGGCGACGGAAGTTACGAGGTAGATCTACCCAACGGTGGGCAGGCTATTTTGATTGGCAATATCATTGAGCAATCGCCAAATTCACAAAATGGAGGGATTGTCACTTTTGGACTTGAAAACCAGAGTCATCCGGAGCAACAAATCATCCTCTCGCACAACACGATCGTGAATGATCGCTTCAACGGTCGTTTTGTGCAATGCTCCAATGCAACTACGCTGGTTAAAATGGTCAATAACCTTTTTTTAGGCCCGGGAACGCTTACTCAAGGTACTACTTCGGTCATGGATACGACCCATAATATTCGGTTGACCATTATTGCCGATGCCATGCTGACCGACCCGGCAAATTATAAATACAGGCCTTTGGCGAATTCCCCTGCTGTGGACGCAGGCACTGATCCTGGCGTTTTCAATTCGGTTCCGTTGATGGCCTTGTCCGCGTATCAGCACCCGCTTTCTCATACTGCGCGATGGTTTTCTGGTACCGCCACCGATGTTGGAGCCTATGAATATTTAGTTTCGCGGTACCGATGGTTGGAAGATGAATATATAAGTACCGGATTTTCTGTATTTCCGAATCCCGTGCCAACTGGAGGGACTTTCAGCCTTCAGCTCAAACAGCCACTGGAAGCCAAAAGCAGGGTCTTGATCTTTGATGCTTTGGGTAAACTTAGGCTACAACTGGAATTGCCTGGTGGTCAGCCTGAAGTCTCCATCCCGGTGTTAGCTATGGAACCTGGCATCTATTACCTTTATATTCAAGGACTTGG
>Ga0105049_10011322_pt1 | contig 10215 bp, 8 predicted proteins | sample MAT06_FD_78087 | JGI IMG/M metagenome (GOLD analysis project Ga0105049, IMG submission 78087) | Freshwater microbial communities from Lake Fryxell liftoff mats and glacier meltwater in Antarctica - MAT-06 | ecosystem: Environmental > Aquatic > Freshwater > Ice > Liftoff microbial mat | place... | reverse complement strand
TGTCAGCCTGGTCTGTCAGCCTGATCTGTCAGCACGTCCCCACGCGCTGCGCTAAACAGTGTTCACCCCGTACCATCTCGCTGGCAAGCGAGACTTGGGTTTCTGGGAACATTCACCACGACGTCAGGGGGCATCGTGCGCCGTACCGCCACCATCACCATCGCGACTGCTGGGCTGTTCGCAGCATCACTGCTTAGCTCGTGCAGCGAGCCAGAGTCCGAGCCCAACCAGAGACCGGGACTGTCCGAGGGCACCTCGGAACTGGCCGACGCCTGCGTCGCTGATCTTGTGGCGTGCGCCCGCGACTCCAGCGTCGGCGAGTGGATCCCTGACGAGATCGAGCCTCCCACCGGCGAGCCCATCGTCTTGGGCATGGTGAACCAAGAGAACACCGCGGCGGGGTCGTACCCCGAACTCAGCCAAGCGGTCCAAGCGGCCGTCACGTTCGTGAACGAGGACCTGGGCGGCATCGGCGGGCGTCCCATCGAGGTCGAGGTCTGCAACACCGAGTTCTCCACCGAGGGTTCAACCACCTGCGGTCAACGGTTCGTCGAGGCCGAGGTTCCGGCCGTACTCGGCGGCATCGACGTGTTCGGCAACGCCGTCGAGACCCTGAACGAGAACGGGATCCCCTACATCGGCGGCATTCCGATCAGCACCCCATCGGTCACCAGCCCGAACTCGTTCCAGTGGAGCGGCGGCACCTGGGGCGCCACCGTCGCCTTCGCCGAGCACGCCGCGAAGGAGATCAAGGCCGAGCGGGTGTCGATCGTCTACGGCGAGTTCGGGTCCATCACCCAGAGTGCCGAGTACGGCAAGGCAGTGCTCGAGGACTACGGCATCGACGTCCAACTCGTGCCCTATCCGATCTTGGCCACCGACATCAGCTCCGCGCTCAACGCAGCGGCCACCACCGATCCCGATGCGCTCGTCCTTCTCGCCGCCGACAGCGGATGCAAGGCTGGGTTCGACGGCATCGACGCGTTGGACCTCGACGCCACCATCTACTTCGTCGGCGCCTGCGCCTCCCCAGCCATCATCGACGAGGTCGGCCCGGAGAAGACGAACGGCGCCATCTTCAACGTCGAGGGACCCATCGGCCAGGACCAACCCAGCGAGGACTTCACGCTCTACTCGTCGGTCATCGAGGCCTACGGCGATGGACTCGATCCGGTGGGCGCTGGCACCGTGTCGTTCCGGGCCTTCATGAACCTCTACATGATCATGCAGCAACTCGATGGCGACATAACCCCGGCAACCATTACCGAGAAGCTCGCCTCGCAGGTGGACGCACCGAGCTTCGCCGGCCATCCGTACACCTGTGACGGCAAGCAGTTCGACGGGCTTCCCGCCATGTGCTCGCCCCAGCAGATCCTTGGCCAGATGACCGATGGGGTGCTCGCCCAGCTCGGTGACTGGATCGACGTCGGCGGGATCTACGCCGGCTGACGGCCAGCACACCCCTACCAAGTCACAGCCACAGGAGTACGCAGATCAGCACCTACCTCGGGTACCTCTTGGCCGGACTGGGCGGTGGCGCCGTCATCGCCTCGCTTGCGCTCGGGCTGGTGCTGACCCACCGCTCTTCGGGGGTCGTGAACTTCGCCCACGCCGCTATGGGCATGTACGTGGCGTTCGCCTACTTCGAGTTCCGCGCCACGGGTGACCTGGTGCTCCCCATCATCGGGCTCCCGGCACGCATCCACCTGCTGACGCGGCCCACCGTGGTGAGCGCGCTGGTGATCGCCCTACTCCTGGGTGCAGTGGTGGGACTCCTGGTGTACGCCCTCATCTTCCGTCCGCTGCGACGGGCACCGGCACTGGCGCGCGTGGTCGCCTCGCTCGGCCTGCTGTTGTACATCCAAGAGGTCGTCCGCCTGCGGTTCCCGGTGAGCGGGGCAAGCGTCGTCGTCCGTCGGGCCGTCCTGCCCGATGACCCGATGTCCATCCTCGGCACCACGGTGACCCAGAACCGGCTGATCCTCGCGGCCCTCGCCATCGTGGTCACCATGGTGCTCGCCGCCGTGTTCCGCTTCACCCGGTTCGGGTTGGCCACCCGGGCCGCGGCGGGCAACGAAAAGGGAGCGCTGCTGCTCGGCATCTCGCCCGATCGACTCGGCGCCATCAGCTGGGCCATCGCCTCGATGCTCGGTGGGATGGCCGTCATCTTGATCGAGCCCATCTCGGGCATCAGCCCCACCACGACCACGCTGCTCGTGATCCCGGCGCTGGCGGCCGCTCTGCTCGGACGGCTCGAATCGTTCGGCATCACCACGGCGGCCGGCATCGCCATCGGCATGATCCAGTCGTTGATCTTGGGCTACGCCGTGCAGCCCGGGACCACCTGGATCCCCAACTGGTTGCCGACGACCGGACTACAGCAGACGATTCCCGTCTTGGTGATCATCGGCGTGCTGGTCTGGCGGGGCGACGCACTCCCCGACCGGGCCGCCATCGCGGGACGGCGTCTGCCACCATCGCCCGAACCCCGCAACGTGGTCGCCTGGACGATCGCACTCGTCGGCGTGGTTGCGGTCATGATCTCCTCCTCGGGCTCTGAGTACCGCCACGCGCTGATCATCTCGATGATCTTCGCCCTGCTCGCCTTGTCGGTCGTGGTGGTGACGGGGTTCAGCGGGCAGATCTCGCTCGCCCAGTTGGCCTTCGCCGGCGTCGCCGGCTTCGCCTCCATCCGCCTGGCCGAGAACAGTGTCCCGTTCCCCGTGGCCATGGTGCTCGCCGCCCTGCTGGCCACCGTCATCGGCATCATCGTGGGGTACCCGGCCACACGGGTGCGGGGCATGAGACTGGCCATCGCCACCCTGGCCATGGCGCTGGCGATCGAGGAGTTGGTCCTCGCCAGCCCCTCGTTCTCCGGGGGCCCTGCCGGTGCGAGCGCGCCGCGCCCGTACCTGTTCGGGTTCGATGTGGGCGTCGGGGCCACCGGCTCCGACAACTTCCGGCCCGCGTTCGCTTTCGTGTGCCTCGGCGTGCTGACGGCCGCCGCCCTGGGTGTCGTCAACCTGCGACGAAACCGCACCGGGTTGCGCTGGCTGGCCGTGCGCGCCAACGAGCGGGCCGCAGCCGCCGCAGGGATCGACGTGACACGCTCCAAGCTCGGTGCGTTCGCCGTCTCATCGTTCTTGGCGGGCCTTTGCGGCGTGCTCATGGCCTTCTCGGTCACCACGTTGTCGCGCACTTCGTTCATGGTCATCGGCGCACTTGTGGCCGTCGCCCTCACCTATTTGGCAGGCGTCTCGAGCGTCGGTGGCGCGCTGCTGGCCGGCGCGCTGGCCCAAGGCGGGATCATCACCACGATGAACAGCCAGCAGTCGGGCAGCGACACCGACACCTACGTGTTCGCCATCAGCGGCGTGGCCCTGATCCTCACCGCGATCTTCGCCCCCGAAGGGCTGACGGGCCTCGCGCGCAACCGCGTGGCTCGGCTCCGCACCTACACCGGTCGACGCCAAGCGGCCGAATCTCACACCGTGGCCACCATGGAAGGGGGGCCCGCATGAGCACCGTGTTGCAGGTCGACGATCTGACGGTGCGCCACGGCGGGCTGGTCGCCCTCGATGAGGTCAGCCTCACCGTGGAGGAGGGGCAGATCGTGGGCCTCATCGGCCCCAACGGGGCGGGCAAGACCACCTTCATCGACACCCTCACCGGCTTCACGGCACCCGAGCGGGGACACATCACCTTCGACGGTTCGTCGTTCGCCGAACGGGCACCGCACGAGCGATCGCGAGCCGGGTTGGTCCGAACCTTCCAGTCGCTCGAGTTGTTCGACGACCTCACCGTTCGCGACAACCTGCTCGTCGCGGCCCACACACCATCGCTGTGGTCCACCATCACCGACGTGTTCTGGCCCAAGACCCACGACAGCACCGAGACCCACTGCATCTTGGAGCTCCTCGACCTGCTCGCCGTGGCCGACCGCCTCCCCACCGAGCTGTCGAACGGCCAGCGCCACGTCGTCGCCCTCGGACGGGCGCTGGTCTCGTCGCCGAAGCTGCTGCTGCTCGATGAGCCGGCCGCCGGGCTCGACCCGTCCGAAACCGCAGCGCTGGCCGAGATGCTGAGGCGGCTCCCTGGGATCGGCACCACGGTGCTGGTGGTCGATCACGACATGTCGCTGATCATGAGCGTGTGCGACGAGGTACATGTGCTCGACTTCGGTCGGGTGGTGGCCAGCGGCGCCCCCCACGAGGTGCGCAACGACCCCACGGTCATCGCCGCCTACCTCGGACGCCAAGGGGAATCCGAGGGGGTCGAGGCGTGACGGCGCTGCTCGAGATCACGGGCCTCACGGCGGGCTACGACGACGTCGCGGTCATCCACGGTGTCGACCTCGAGGTCGGTGCGGGCGAGATCGTTGCGTTGCTGGGTGCCAACGGGGCGGGCAAGACCACCACCCTGCTCGCCATCTCCGGGTTGATCCCGCGTCACGCTGGCGAGGTGAAGGTGCTGGGTAAGACCACACGCAACCGGCGCCGCACCAACGTGTCTGACGTGTGGCGCCTGGCGCGCACGGGGGTTGCGCACGTTTCCGAGGATCGCGGTCTGTTCTTCGACCTGACCGCGGCCGAGAACCTCCGACTCGGCCGACCCGCGCGCGGCGATACCGTGCCCATGGACCAGATCGTGGAATGGTTTCCCGCCCTCTCCCGCGCCCTCGACCGCAAGGCCGGTCTGATGTCGGGTGGCGAACAGCAGATGCTGGCGCTGGCGCGCGCCGTCATCGGCCAGCCCAAGGTGCTGCTCGTCGACGAGATGAGCCTGGGTCTGGCGCCGATCATCGTGGAGCAACTCCTGCCCGTGCTCCGGTCCATCGCGACCGAGACCGGCGCAGCCATCCTGGTGGTCGAGCAGCACGTCCCGCTGGTGCTGTCGATCGCGGATCGTGCTGCGCTCTTGCGGCAGGGTCGGGTGATCTTCACCGGCACCGCGGCGGAGCTCCAGGCCCGCCCGGATCTGGTCGAGGCCGGCTACCTCGGGGACGTACCGGCCTGAGGCCTGCTAGTGCTACGTGATGGATGCATCACTGCCCGGCGACGAGCTGGTGCTCGTTGTCGGTGCGCTATTGGCATGTGGGGTGCTCAGCGTCGGGCTCGCGCAGCGCCTGCGAGCCCCGAGCCTTCTGGTGTTCCTCGCCATCGGGATGGCGCTCGGGTCCGACGGATTGGGCTGGATCGAGATCGGCTTCGATGACCTCCGCATGATCCAGGTGGCGGGCACCGCGGCGCTCGTGCTGATCCTCTACGAGGGCGGACTCTCGACGCCGCTGGGCGCCTTCCGCCGGGTGGCCGCCCCCGGTCTGGTGCTGGCCACCGTCGGCGTGGTGGTCACCGCCAGCGTGATCGCGATCACCGCCTACTACCTGCTCGACCAAGACCGCTCCACCGCGATGCTCATCGGCGCCGTCGTCGCCTCCACCGATGCCGCGGCGGTGTTCTCGGCCATGCGCGGCGCACCGCTGCCATCTCGGGTCCGTCAGCTGCTGCAGGTCGAGTCGGGCATCAACGACCCAATGGCGGTCCTGCTCACCATCGGCGCGCTCGAGATGTGGCGCGCATCGCCGTCGGTCGCCGACTGGCTCGTCTTCGGCACCGTGCAACTCGGCGGTGGAGCAGTCGTCGGACTCGTGATCGGAATGGCGGGCGCCCGGCTCCTCAACCGCATCGGCCTGGCCAGCGCCAGCGCCTATCCCGTGTTCGCCCTGGCCGTGGCCGGGGTGACCTATGGGTCGGCCACCGCCATCGGCGCGTCGGGCTTCCTTGCCGTCTACGTCGCCGGATTGGTCATCGGGAGCCAGGTCCCGCGCCACCGTCGCCTGATCTGGAGCTTCCACGACGGCCTCAGCTCGGTCTCGGAGATCGGCCTGTTCCTGCTGCTCGGGCTGCTCGTCTTCCCCAGCGAAGTGCTCGCCCGTGCCGGATGGGGGCTCCTCGTGGCCGCTGTCCTCATCTTCGTGGCCCGACCCCTCGCGGTTGCGCTGTGCCTTCCCTGGTTCCGCTGGTCGGCCAAGGAGACCGGGATCGTCGCGTGGGCCGGACTGCGCGGCGCGGTCCCCATCGTGTTGGCCACCTTCCCCCTCTCCGCGGGTCACCCTGAGGGCGTACTGATCTTCGAGTTGGTGTTCTTCGTGGTCATCGTGTCCGCTGCCGCAGAAGGCCTCACCGTGGGACCGTTGGCGCGCCGGTTGGGACTGCACGCCGAGCGCAGCCCATGGGACGCCATGGTCGAGGTCGTCCCCTTGGACCAGGTGCACGGAGAGCTGGTCGAGGTCGAGCTCGATCCCACCTCTGTGGCAGTAGGCCAGTCGCTCGCGGAGCTCTCCGTGCCCGGCCAGGCCCGCATCGCCGCCATCTTCCGCGACGATCAGATCGTCATCCCAAGCGGCGCCACCAGTCTGCAGGGCGGCGACCGCATGCTGGCGATCATGGTCGAGGATCACCTCGAGGAGCTGGCCGCCTGGGCCGGCCCCGCGGTCACGCCGGGAGAGGAACTCCCTGGGTGAGGTCGTCCGCCACCTGCAGCGCCACTGCGGCCAGATCGTCGGGCAATTCGCCGACGCGATCAAGCTCATCGGCGAAGCGGTTGCGCACTCGGCCGTCGCCCCGGGTCGAGACCGCCCGAGGCATCCAGGCCGAGTGCAGCACGAACGGCACCACCATGGCCGGTGCTGAGGCCACGGCGAGCGGTCCGGCCCCGACGTCGTTGGCATCGAACACCTCGACGCGGAAACCGTCGTCATTGACGATGGGCAACACGACCCAGCCATCGTGACCGCCAGGGTCCGATCCGGCGTATCGGCTCTTGGCCGGGTCAGCGCCGGCGTCACGCGGCACGAAGATCGGCGAGGTGGGGAAGTCGTCGACGCCAAGCTCCCACTCCGACGAGATGACCAGATCGGGCAGCGCCGTGCTCACCAGGCGCGGGGCCGTCTCGCCGCTCGGCAGCAGCGAGCGGTCCACCCGGTCGCCGTAGAGCGCCAGCATTTCCTGGGTGATGGCCTCGGGCCGAAACCCTTGGTGCACGGTGTGGTGCAGGGTGGGCGCAGCGCGGCCTTCGGTGCTCCAGTCGAGGGCGTTGAGCTGGCGGGTCCACAGGCGATCGGGTTCGCGCTGCTCGGCACGGTGGACAACGGTGCCTGAGGTGGGGTCAAAGACGAGGTATGTGGCGCGGTCGGGCGCCATCGGGAAGCCGTACAGGCCTTGGAGTGCCGGGTCGCACGGCCGGCCCAGGGCGTCGAGGTCGCCCGCCTTCTGGGTCATGGAGATCTCGGCGCTCTCGGTGTGCTCGAACAAGATGGCGATGCCATCGCTGTCGTCGTAGCTGGCGTAGTAGTGGTTGTTCTCGGGTGCTACCTCGAAGACCTGGCAGGGCACCGGCTGGCCCGGCGGCGTGGCTTCCAGGTCGGCCTTGCGGATCAGGTGCACCGGGCCCCCGGGGTTGGCCGGCACCGTGCGGGCCCCGCCGTTGAGCACCTGCGGCTCCACCTTGTAGGCGCAGTCCGCCACGATCAACCAGTCGCGGGTCTGGGTGATGGTGTGCACCGACTGCGGAATGTGGGCCCCGGCAATGGGCCAGCGTTGGATCGGGCCTTCGCCGTCCCAGCGCACCACGTGCAGGTCCCCCCAGTGGGTGTTGACGGTCCACAGCACGTCCCGATCCGGGTCGATGACGGGGTGGGCGGAGCTCATCACCATGGGCAACAGGGGCTGCGGACCCACCTCTAAGTCGAGCCACTCGGTGCGGTGGCCAACCTCGCCCAGGAACTCGAAGGTGAGAGGATCGATCTCGGTGGGGCGGCCGGCATCCCAGGTGCCGAACAGCCGATCCCCCCACGGCAGCGGCGCAGTGTTGGCCGCGTTCACGTGACCGAACGGTGACTGGACGCCGATCATGGTGGGGGTGAACACGTCGGGTCGGGCCGCTCGCAGACGCGCCGAGGGCGAGTCGATCTTGCCCTGGCGCCAGGCCAGCGCATCGGCCGGGGCGCCGTGCGTGCCAGCTTCGAGGGACAGTCGGTAGATCATCCCCTCGCCGAAGAACGGGTGCGGCCCGTCGAACGTCGCGGGGTGCGGCGCGCTGATGACCAGCTCGCCATTCAGGCCCGCGGGCCAGGCGCCTCGCTGCACCCGGAGGTTGTGGTCTTGGGGTGTGGAACGATCGAACAGCGACCTGGGCAATGGCATGGTGAACACTGTAAACCGACGCGTCGGTCCCTGCTCGCTCAGGCGGCTACTCGAGCGTGGCGTAGTTGGTGGAGCGGTCGGCGAGGCGCTCGCCGCCCACCTCGTCCACACACTCGGCCAGGTCGGCCAGGTACTGGTCGATGACCGGTGCGTTGCCAGCGCTCACGGTGGCATGCAGCGAGTCAGGCGGCGTCTGGCGGTCGTGGAACCATCCACGCGCCTGCAGGGCATCGCCGATGGCGAACGGATCGACCACGTCCTCATAGCCCGCCGCCGAGGTAATGGCGACGAGGTGGGCTTCGGGCTCGCCCAGCACCTGTAGGCCGGGGATGGCGCGCACCCCGGCCACCAGCTTCTTGCGGGTCTCGACGGTGAGGGCGGTGAGCTGAAGGTAGCCCTCGAGCCCGAGGTGGTGGAGGATGGCCCACGCCGTGGCCATGGGCATGGCCGAGCGCGTCCCCTGCATGTTGGGCGACGCGTAGAACCCGCCGAGCCACCCATCGAACACGAACGTCTGGTAGGCCCGTAGCGCCTTGTTTCGATGCAGCAGCACCGAGGCGCCCTTGGGCGCGTACCCGAGCTTGTGGATGTCGGCGGAGATCGAGGTGACGCCGTCGACCCGGAAGTCCCACGGCGGGATGGGCTCGCCCAAGTGCTCCATGAATGGCAGGACGAACCCGCCCATGCAGGCGTCGACATGGCAGTTGGCCCCGGCCTCGGCGGCGAGCGCGGCAATCTCGGGGATCGGGTCGATCACCCCTTGGGGGTACTGCGGCGCCGACCCGACGACGATGACCGTGTTCTGGTTGATGGCCGCCGCCATGGCGTCGAGGTCGACCCGCCAGTCGTCGCGCACCGCCACCTTGTGGAGCGTGATGCCGAAGTAGTGCGCCGCCTTGTGGAACGCCGCGTGCGCACTCTCGGCCACCACCATCTCCGGGTCGGTGATGCCACGCTCCTTGCGCCCGAGCTCGCGCGCCGCCTTCACCGCCATGAGGATCGATTCGGTGCCGCCGCTGGTCATGAAGCCGGCCGCCGTCTCGCCGTGCAGCAGCTCTGCGGTGATGCCCACCACCTCGGATTGGATCTTGCCCAACCCTGGGAAGGCAATGGTGTTGAGCGCGTTCTCGTGCAAGAACATGCCCGCCACCTTCTCGAGCAGCTCGTGCGCCTCGGGTCCGGCGTCGTACACCATCCCGAAGGTCCGGCCGTCCTGCCAGCGCACGCCGAGCGCCCGCTTGGCCTCGAGATCCTGAAGGATCGCGTCGTTGTCCCATCCAGTTGCCGGGAGTGACCCAGGTGCAGGTGCTGACATGCGCGCACCATACGGCAAGAACACACGACACGGAAACACGCCACGGACACATGGCGTGCCAGGCGAGGGGGTACACCCATACCATGAGTCGACCGCAGCGCATCGAGCCGGGACCGGGACAGGAATCGGTCTGGGACTACCCCCGGCCCCCTCGGGTAGAGCCGACCTCGGCGCTGGTCCGGGTGGAGCACGGCGGGCGGGTGATCGCCGAGACGCGTCGCGCCGTCCGAGTCCTCGAGACCAGCCAGCCGCCGGGCTTCTACCTCCCGCCCGACGATGTCGACCTCGAGCTCCTACGTCGGTCCTCGCACCAGTCGTACTGCGAGTGGAAGGGGGCCGCCGCCTACGTCGACCTGGTCGTGCCCGATAGGCCGGTGGTGGCCGATGCCGGATGGACCTACCGCGCACCCACGCCGAGCTTCACCAGCATCGCCGACCACCTGGCGTTCTACCCACAGCGCGTCGACGCCTGCTTCGTCGATGGCGAGCAGGTCGAGGCCAACGAAGGCGACTTCTACGGCGGGTGGGTCACCTCGGCGGTGGTCGGCCCCTTCAAGGGCGGCGCCGGCACCTGGGGTTGGTAGGTCCGGGCTAGTAGGTCCGGGCTGGCCGCTACCGCGCCAAGAAGTCGATCACGCCCTCCATGGCCGAGCGATCTTGGATGACGAAGACGTGGCCGCCTTCATAGACCCGCAG
>Ga0105049_10011321_pt1 | contig 10215 bp, 9 predicted proteins | sample MAT06_FD_78087 | JGI IMG/M metagenome (GOLD analysis project Ga0105049, IMG submission 78087) | Freshwater microbial communities from Lake Fryxell liftoff mats and glacier meltwater in Antarctica - MAT-06 | ecosystem: Environmental > Aquatic > Freshwater > Ice > Liftoff microbial mat | place... | reverse complement strand
TCATTTGTTCTTATTGAGAAAATAGCTGTCTTATTGCGACTTTCTCACGAAGGAATGGGCTTTGTAAAACTCCTCCTCGTCTCTTTCTCAAATATTAAGAAAGATGCGATTAATGGATAGCTTTTTAAGGGGTATTTAGGGGGATCGGGCTTTTTGATACCAACGCAAGGACTTCTCAAACGATCGGATTTAAGGTTTATTTCAGTTCCATTTCATTTCCCTGTTGTACGAGTGTGTTCTACTATGTCAGTTCCATTACCCTCTCATATTCATTACGAGATTTTGCTACAAATGTTGGAGCGTCAGTCTTTGTTTGCGACTAATGAATATCCTCGTCAACGAGTACAGGTTCAGCAGTTGATCATTATGTTGCGAAAAGCGCTGACCCAACAAAAACAAATAGAAGAAGACCTCGAACGCCTCCATATTCCCGTGGAGTATCGCTGGTCAATCAATCAAGATGCACCTTCACCTAGCGACTCGATCGCTCCGGACCATGGCGGAACTCCCTGAATCCATGCCATCAGAACAGCTCTTACATGAGATAAGCGATGATATTCAGCAATCATCGTCATTATTAGACTGTGAATTGCTGCCAGAACAGCTTTTAGAAGATCTAACGGCTTCTATGGAACTGATTCAGCATCAGGCCGATCGGATTGCTCAACTAGAACGAGCCTTGGATCAAACCTTGGTGCAGGTTCATGATGTCCGATCGCAACTTGTGCGCCAAGAATGGATCGAAGAACAACTCGCGGCCACGGAAGAGTTTGCTAATGTTCAACAGCAGGCCATTTTGCATCTGAAAGGTCGGATTGACGATCGGACATCATCGGTGGAAAATGTCGTTGAAAATCCAATCGTCGCAAATCGAGCTGATATTAACGCCACACCATCGGCTCGACTGGAAGTGCGTTATGTTCAAGCCCAACAACAAATTCAGGCCCTTTCACAAAAATTACGAGAAGACTCAATTCAATCGGCGACCTTGCCAGAAATGACAGACGCAGAACGCGAAGAAGCCTGGTGGCGGGAACAATTAGTAACCTTGGAAGTTGAATTAGCCAAACATTTACAAACCCAGGCATTTCTTCAACAAGCTTGTACTGAAATGGAACACGATCGAGATTTAGATCAACGCCGCATTTTGGAACTGGGAAGTCAATCGGCTGAAATGCAAGAACAAATCCTGCGTCAAGCTCAGCAATCTAGTGAATACGAGGCCGCCATTCAACATTGGAAAGATCGATTTTATCAACTTCAAAATCAAATGCTGAGTATTCTGGAACTGTACGATCAACTCAGTGAACCAATTCCTGATGCGATCGCCAATCTCCTCGATTCACTGCCGCAGCCAACGGTTTCTGAACAAATGCAAAGTCTTCGCCGAGCCTTGCCGCGTCGTAGTGATTTGCCTGAATTTTTGCAACGCCGACGTGGTGGCCGGAAGAATTAGGACTGGTATATTATGAAAGTAAGATTCTTCTATCGTAAAGGCTGACCTATGATCGCTGTCGCCACGCCGATTCATCAAATCAAGTTAGCGCCGGATAGTGCCATGATGATTTCAGGGTTAACTTGGGTGCGATATAAAGCATTGTTGAATGAATTAGGTGACGATCGTTCGACTCGTACGGCTTATGATCATGGAACATTGGAGATTCGGATGCCGGGAGAAGCTCATGAAATTATCAATCGCTTGTTGGCAAAAATTATCACGATGCTAGCGCTGGAATTGGGAATAGAGGCCAATGATTTTGGTTCAGCAACACTCAATCGTAAATCGATCGATCGGGGAATTGAGCCTGATAGTTGTTTTTATATTCAGAATGCGATGCGCGGTATGGCAGTAAAAGTTTCTGATAGTCTTTCTCCAGATTTGGCGGTAGAGGTCGATATTGCGAGTTCTTCTGTGGGGAAGATGGAGATCTATCAAGCGATCGGAATTCCTGAAATCTGGCTATATCGTCGATCGATATTAAGTATTCAATGTCTTCGGAACGGACAGTATGTGGATAGTTTGACTAGTCTTTCATTTCCTATCACAGTGGAACTATTAAATAAATGGATTGAATTGCGAAAGACTGAAACAGATTTGACCGTATTACGATCGGTGCAACAATTCTGTCGTCTTAGATCAGAAGCTTCATAATTCAGTAGTGCCATTATCTGGAAAATCTTTGATATCCTTGACTTGAGTAGACTTCAAGGATATTTCCCATTGAACGGAACCAAATCTAAATCTCACCGCAGCCAATATTCTAAATTCTACGGACACTTAAACCATGACAACAACCATGACAACGATCGCCCCACTCACCAATGAAACACTCTGGGAAATTCTGCGTGACACCCTAGATGATAGTGCTGCAAATCATCTCGTCTGGCATTACCTCGGCTATATTCAAAACCCTGAAACCCAAGCGTGGAGTATTGCCGATCCGGATTGGGCGACAGCATATCCAGATCCTCCAAACTTCATCGAAAGCCGCCCCGCCACCGTCAAACTCACCCGATCGATTCCGCCTGAGAACAAACAACTTCTGAAAACCCAACTCGGCTTTGAAGGCTATACCCTGAATGAACTCATCCCCCGCAAAACCCGCCGCGCCACAATGGTAAACTGGCTCCTCAGTTACACAACTATTCATAATATCCCTCTCAACTAATCCATTTTCAATTCAAAATGTCCTACGATTGGCTAGAATCATCCCTAAAAACAATTCACAAAGCAGGTTGGTACAGAACAACGCGCGTTATCACATCTGCCGTTGAAAATTACATTGAAGTGGAGGGGAGACAATACATCAATTTTTCTAGTAATGACTATCTCGGTCTTGCTAATGATCGTCGATTAAAAAACGCCGCGATCGCCGCTATTCAACGCCACGGCACAGGTACAACAGGCTCTCGGCTAGTGACAGGACATAGAGCATTGCACGATCAATTAGAACAAAGCATTGCAGCCCTAAAAGGCACGGAAGCAGCTCTGGTATTTAGCTCTGGATATAGTGCAAACATTGGAACAATAGCGGCGATCGTGGGCAAACGGGATTTAATTTTGAATGATCAATACAATCATTCCAGTCTTCGCAATGGTAGCGCGTTGTCAGGTTCGACTTGTTTCGATTATCAGCATTGTAGTATACCAAATCTTCGAGAACAGCTTGAGAATCATCGATCGCACTTTGCCAAATGTCTCATTCTCACCGATAGCGTGTTTAGTATGGACGGAGATCTCGCGCCTTTAAGTGAAATCTTGGATCTCGCCGTTGAATTTGACAGTATGGTTTTAGTTGATGAAGCCCATGCCACAGGGGTTTTAGGACGATCGGGGGCGGGCGGTATTGAAGCCTGTGATTGTACAAATCGGCCTGTCATTCAAATGGGAACCTTGAGTAAAGCGATCGGGTCTCTTGGTGGCTATATCGCCGGATCTGCGGTATTAATTGACTTTTTAAAAAACCGTGCGCCAAGCTGGATTTACACCACAGCTCTTTCGCCCGCTGACACCGCCGCCGCTCTAGCGGGCATTGAAATCATTCGCACCGAACCCGAGTGTCGGGATAACCTTTGGCGCAATATCCAAGCGTTACACAATCAATTTAATCTAGATCAATTCAATCCAATTCAAACATTCCCATCAGATTCGGCCATCGTTTGCATTCCCCAACCGACAGTTCAGGATGCTTTAAAATTCAGTCAACATCTACAAAACTCGGGCATCTTCGCCCCCGCAATTCGTCCACCCACCGTCCCGACCAGTCGAATTCGATTGACCCTAATGGCCACTCACACCCCAGATCAAATTCAGGTGCTTTGTAGGGCCATCCGATCGTACTTATCGTAGAGGGCCGTTCAAAAGTATTGCGAGATGTAGGAGCAGCCCCATTGCCGTGGAGAACTGTTTGAGAAAATGGTCCAGATTGAACGAGAGGGCAAGAGTTGAACTTTGAAGGAGAAATCAATACATTGGTCTATCTGAAAGCTGCCTTGTTTAGTTTCTCGTTAGCATTGGTAACATACAACATTTTAGCGACGATTCGAGCAGTATTAGCCTCTGTTCACGGGGTTGAAAAGATGGATGCTGAATTGTCTGACTTCTATATAGTGGATGAAATGCAGAGTACATATCAAGGCATGATGATTGCGATTCCAGGAGACTATTGGAAGAAGTTTGGTGAGATGGGATTGACGGATATGATTGAACAACTCAAAGAACTCAGTGCAAAGATGAATTTAAAACGATTGCTAAAACAACCTTGAAGAAAGAAGCGTTCACAGCCCAAACGAGTTAGAGATCCAAAGCATCCTCCTGTGTCAACTGTAAAACTTTTATCTTAAAACCAAATAATGTCTAGACAGGCATCCCTCTTAGGATCTAGAACTGGCAGAGGTAGAATTTATAACGGGGGAATGTAGAATTAGGGTTACGAGAATGATGGATTAGGATGATTATGGGTGGGAATAATTTGCTGAATTCTGATTCTGTAGACGATAATTTTGTTGGGCCAAACTCGCCTTGGTGGGTGCAGTTGGGGCAGTTGATTGCGAATCCGATCGGGTTTTTGACGGATTGTGGTGCGCGGTATGGCGATCGGTTTACGCTGCGAATATTAGGGCCAAAGTCGCCGCCGTTGGTTTTTTTGAGCAATCCTGATGAGATTGGGGCAGTGTTTGGGCCATTGGCAAGCTCGTTGGAATTTGGCAAAGTGACGCAGGTGTTTTTGCCGTTGGTCGGGAGTCAGTCGTTGATTATGCAGCAGGGCGATCGGCATCAGCGCCAACGACAATTGTTAATGCCTGCATTCCATCGGGAAAGTTTGCTGCGCCAAGGTGAATTGATTTGTAGTTTGACCCGTGATCAAATGGCGAATTGGAAACCGGGCGATCGAATCAATATTCGTCAGGAAATGTCTCAGATTTCATTGCGAGTAATTTTAGAAGTCGTGTTTGGATTAGCACCGGGAGTTCGCTATGAAGCACTGCGATCGCGCCTCGAAAAATTGTTAGACCAAATTACCGATCCCTTATATTCAATTCAATTCTTTCTGCCACCTTTACAACAAGACTGGGGTGCTTGGAGTCCTTGGGGACGATATCAGTTACAGATGGCGGAGATTGATCAATTGATCTATGCGGAAATCAATGACAGACGATCGGAATTAGATAGCCTAGAAGAGCGTACTGATATTCTATCCATGCTAATGCTAGCGAAAGATACTGATGGCAATGCAATGCCTGATGTTGAATTGCGAGATCAATTAATTACACTATTGCTCTTAGGTCATGAAACTACCGCATCGTCTCTTTCTTGGGCCTTTTATTGGGTTCATCGAGATCCCATGATTTTGACAAGGTTACGATCGGAAATTGCACCACTACGCCACGCTCCCATTCCCCTTTCAGAACAACCATTCTTAACTGCCGTTTGTAAAGAGTCACTACGGTTACAGCCGATCGCATTGATTGCGCAACCTCGCCAGGTCAAAGAAACAGTGACTTGGACCGATCGGACCTATTCAAAAGGCACCGTATTGATTCCTTGCATTCAAACTGCCCATCAACGAGAGGCCACCTATTCTAATGCAAAACAATTTAATCCCGATCGATTTATAGACCGGAAATTCTCACCCTCTGAGTTCTTACCCTTTGGCGGTGGCAGCCGAAGTTGTGTTGGGATGGCACTTTCATTATTTGAAATGAAATTAGTATTGGCAACAGTACTAGATCAATTTCAATTTGAAAGTAATCTTATCAATGATGTTAAAGCCGATCGTCGAGGTATTACCTTTGTGCCCCCAGAATCATTTCGATTGACCATACTATAAAAAACAATTCGGTTCTCACCATTAAACCGATCGTACCGCCCATCAAACAGTCGTATACCGAACCCTCTAATGACGGTCGTCTCAACTACGATCGGCGGTTACTTCACCATATCCATTCGGTCGCCCTCAATGTCATCTCTCAACCATTCGTCGTACATTGGATTCATGGAAAAACAAACCCAGAAGAACGCAACCGACACTCAAAAACAATCAACACTCAAACCATTCTCAATTATTAATTCACCCTTCTAAATTCAGAGAGAACCATTATGTCCATCTCCTTTATCGGTTGGCAACCTTGGCAAGAAATGGAAACCGTCCGCCGGCAGTTAGATCAATTGTTTGAAGAAATGGTTCCACTCACCCGAGAGTCATTCAGCACTACCGTCAATCGCGCAGTCCGAGTCCCCGCGATCGAACTCACAGCCACAGAAAACGCCTTAATTCTATGTGCAGAATTGCCTGGATTTGAACCTGACGATCTTGATATTCAAGTCACCCGAGATTCGGTTTCAATGCGAGGTATGAAAAAATCCGTGACCCAGACAGAATCCTCAGAAACTCCATCAACTGATGGAACAAACATTCCTGCGCCAACACCTCACGTTTACATTTCCGAATTTCGCACCGGGGCATTCCATCGGGTTATCACTCTGCCTATGGAGGTTGAGACCGATCAAGTAGTGGCCGTTCTTAAAAATGGCTTGCTGACCTTGACGATGCCAAAACGATCGGACGATCGGACTCGCAGTGTCAAAGTCTCACTCTAAAGTCACAGCGTGAAACTCGTACCGGAAGGCGAATCCAGTCACTACCGACAGTCTTCGGGACGGTCTGGGTTCGGTAAATACCCCTTCATCAAAACCCCACACCCAGACACCATATGAGGGTTAGGGGATGTATTGTCAGAGCCTCGCTATTCAGTTAGCACTCAGCAATCTCCGGTGCGAATTTCCCACGCGACGCACCTTTTTAGAGCTTCGATGACCTCGGTAAACCCGAAGACATTAAGCAAGTCCCTCTTTCAAATTTAACCAGACAGTATTCAAGGAGTCGAAGTAAGTCTCATGGGAAAAGTAGTTGGAATTGACCTAGGTACCACAAACTCTTGCGTCGCAGTCATGGAAGGCGGAAAGCCAACTGTGATCGCAAATGCAGAAGGTCTTCGCACCACCCCGTCGGTTGTTGGTTTTGCAAAGAATGGCGATCGTCTAGTTGGCCAAATCGCCAAGCGCCAAGCGGTAATGAACCCCGAAAATACGTTCTATTCGGTCAAGCGATTCATTGGTCGTCGGTTTGAAGAAATCTCTAAAGAAACCACCGATGTCACCTATAAAGTTGTCAATAGTGGCGGCAATGTCCGTCTAGATTGCAGCGCTCAAGGCAAGCAATTCGCACCGGAAGAAATTTCGGCACAGATTCTTCGGAAGCTGAAAGATGATGCAAGTAAATACTTGGGCCAAGAAGTTACCCAAGCGGTCATCACCGTCCCCGCATACTTCAATGACTCCCAGCGCCAAGCCACGAAAGATGCTGGAAAAATCGCAGGTCTTGAAGTCCTACGGATTATCAACGAACCCACCTCCGCATCGTTGGCCTATGGTCTAGACAAAAAAGCTAACGAAACTATCTTGGTCTTTGACTTAGGTGGCGGTACCTTTGACGTTTCGATTCTTGAAATCGGCGACGGCGTATTTGAAGTGATGTCCACCTCGGGCGACTCTCACCTCGGCGGCGACGACTTTGATAAAAAAATCGTTGACTACATGGCGGAACAGTTCAGAACGGCAGAAGGCATCGATCTTCGCAAAGACAAGCAAGCTCTGCAACGTCTAACCGAAGCGGCTGAAAAAGCAAAAATCGAACTTTCCAATGTCACGCAATCCGACATCAACCTTCCGTTTATTACGGCTACTCAAGACGGTCCAAAGCATTTGGAACTGACCTTGACCCGTGCGAAGTTTGAAGAATTGGCGGCAGACTTAATCGATCGTTGCCGAATCCCGGTTGAGAAAGCATTGGCTGATGCAAAACTCTCTAAGGATCGGATTGATGAAGTTGTTCTCGTTGGTGGATCCATTCGGATTCCAGCGGTTAAGGAACTCGTCAAAAAGCTCCTAGGCAAAGAACCCAACGAAAGCGTCAACCCTGATGAAGTTGTGGCGTTGGGCGCAGCGATTCAAGGCGGAGTGTTGTCTGGCGAACAAGGAACCGAAGGGCTATTGCTGCTCGACGTAACTCCATTGTCTCTGGGTGTCGAAACTCTCGGTGGCGTGATGACCAAAATCATTACTCGCAACACTACTATTCCTACCAAGAAGTCGGAAACCTTCTCTACCGCTGTGGACGGACAATCCAACGTGGAAATTCACGTCCTTCAAGGCGAACGGGAAATGTCCAACGACAACAAGAGCCTAGGCCAATTCCGTCTTGATGGAATTCCAGCCGCGCCTCGTGGTGTGCCTCAAGTTGAAGTTACTTTTGACATTGATGCTAACGGGATTTTGAGCGTTACAGCTAAAGACAAGGGCACAGGTAAAGAACAGACTATTAGCATCACAGGTGCTTCGACTCTCGACAAAACTGAAGTCGAGAAGATGGTCCGAGATGCCGAGGTCAACTCGTCTAGTGACAAAGAAAAACGCGATCGGATTGACCTGAAAAACCAAGCTGACTCTCTTGCCTATCAAGCCGAGAAGCAAATGAGCGATTTGGGCGACAAGGTAACGGCGGACGATAAGTCCAAAATTGAAGGATTGGTCAAAGAACTTCGCGATGTAATCCAAGCGGAAAACTTCGACGAGATTGGAACCAAAAAGACTGAACTCGAACAAGCCCTTTACCAAATCACCACCAACCTGTATCAACAGGCGGGCGCTGAGGCAGAAGGCGGTGCGGATGCAGGTGCAACGGGTTCGGCTCCTGATGGGGACGATGTGATTGATGCGGACTTCACTGAAACAAAGTAGTTCTAGAGATCATATAGATTGATAATTTAAGTGCGCAAGATCTACTGGATCTTGCGCACTTTTTTCATGGGCTTATGCATGGAATTTAGTCATTTTTCCATAACATTCAAATTCATTACAACCGATCGTATAGGGATCGCTCGTGATGACGTACAATATGAGGCTCGTTAAAGTCCGACGATTTTTCCCATTTCTTTCTTCTAGGCCATTTCTATGCCGTTACCTATTGTTGCCATTATCGGTCGTCCGAATGTCGGCAAATCGACAATCGTGAACCGTCTGGCACAAGTCCAAGATGCCATTGTCTTCGACGAACCGGGCGTGACCCGCGATCGCACCTACAAACGCGCCTTCTGGCTCGATCGTGAGTTCACGGTTGTGGACACAGGTGGCCTTGTTTTTGATGATGATACAGAATTTTTACCGATGATTCGGGAGCAGGCGGAGTCGGCATTGGCGGAGTCCTGTGCGGCAATTTTTGTGGTGGACGGGCGGCAAGGGCTGACGATCGCAGATGAGGAAATTGCAAGTTGGCTACGGCTTCAGTCGGTGCCCGTTATTTTGGCGGTGAACAAGTGCGAATCTGTGATTCATGGCGAATTGCAGGCATCTGAATTTTGGTCCTTGGGTCTTGGCACACCCTATGCGATGTCCGGGATTCACGGAAACGGCACGGGCGACATGCTCGATGAAGTGGTGAAGTTTTTCCCCGAGGCCAGCGAGTTTACGGACAATGAAGAAATTCGGGTGGCGATCGTTGGTCGTCCGAACGTCGGTAAGTCCAGTTTGCTCAATGCATTCACAGGCCAAAACCGATCGATTGTGTCTGACATCTCCGGCACCACTCGCGACACCATCGACATGCAAGTGGAGCGCGACGGCATTCATTATCGTCTTGTTGACACTGCTGGAATCCGTAAGAAAAAGAATGTGGACTACGGTCCAGAATTCTTCAGCATCAACCGCGCCTTCAAAGCCATCAACCGATCGGACGTGGTGCTGATGGTGTTGGATGCAGAGGACGGCGTGACGGAGCAAGACCAGAAGCTAGCGGGCCGCATTCTGGATGAAGGCCGCGCTTGTGTGGTGGTGGTGAATAAATGGGACATGATTGAAAAGGATTCTAATACCATTTATGAATTTGAACGTGAAATCCGATCGCGCTTTCACTTCACAGAATGGGCAGATATTATTTTCACGTGTGCGTTAAATGGTCAGCGGGTCGAGAAGATTTTTGATTTGATTGCTCCGGCAGCAGAACAACATCGCCGTCGTCTACAAACTTCTGTGATTAATGAAGTGATTGAAGATGCGGTCATGTGGCATACTCCGCCCACAACGAGACAGGGGAAACAGGGAAAGATTTACTACGGAACTCAGGTCAGTATTCAACCGCCTTCGATCGCATTGTTTGT